>Ga0315314_1001426_pt1 | contig 21666 bp, 24 predicted proteins | sample TDP9_MG_FD_203631 | JGI IMG/M metagenome (GOLD analysis project Ga0315314, IMG submission 203631) | Freshwater sediment microbial communities from Lake Towuti, South Sulawesi, Indonesia - TDP9 | ecosystem: Environmental > Aquatic > Freshwater > Lake > Sediment | place: Indonesia: South Sulawesi... | reverse complement strand
TGAAGGCTTGGGCTGCGTACTTGATCTGGTCCCAGGTTAAGCCATAGGTGTTGAGCTTAAAGTGCTTTGTTAGGCCAGCTTGGATGCCAACGATGTTCCTCTTCCTCAACTCGTCGTAAAGGAAGAAACCCCGCCGCTTATGCCCCTCTGAAACCTTATAGAAGCCCAAGGACTCCATATGCATTTATCGCTTCGCGCGTGTGCCTCACAAAATCTCTCATATTTTTCATCCGCGTTGGAGCCGGGGGTGGGAATTGAACCCACGTGTAGCGAGTCTGCAGCCCGCCGCCTGTGCCGCTCGGCCACCCCGGCAAACAGGTTTGAGAGGAATCATGGGCAGTTATAAATTTTGTTGATGATCTCTGCCCATCCAGCCGCTAAGGAAAATTATAACACTGTTATAGATTTAAGTCTTGCTCTATCTTCGCGGCACTTCAGGACACATATCACAGGCTTCTGGAACGGAGATAATATCTTTATGTAGATCGCAGACAACGTCCCGAGTTCTCAAAGCCACACAGAGCTCGCAAAGTTTCAGCATGGCATCGATGATGGAAAGCTTCTCGGTGGCTATGCCTTGAGCAACCTCACTGGCGGCAGACTGAACCGACGGTATGGATTCCAGCTGTTTTATTCTCCTGTCTCCTCGCTTCGAATAAACATAATAGCTGATGGCGGCCTGCGTTGTCCCAAGCTTTTCAGCCACCGTTGTTTGTGAGAAGTGATACTTCTCAATGAGCTCCTTAGCCACTAAAGAACGGAAGGCGGGCAGCACGTATCGCACGACGAGTTCACAGGGCGGTCGCAATTCCATTCCTCAAATTTATAACGTTGTTATAACTTATTAAGCGTTCGGTGGAAACTTATAAACATAAAGGATAAAAAGTTTACTTACTCATTTTTAGGACCCAAACGTTTAGGTGACGGAACGAAATTTCTTAGCACTCCTCTGTTTGGTTAATATGTGAGATAATAAAGCTGATACAGTAAAATGTCTTGAATCCAAACGCCTAATGAAAGTACCTCTTGTCTTTAGTTGAAGGAAATATTTAATCCAAGTTTTTCCATGACTTTGTTATACACACGCAAGGCGGTCTTCTCATCCTTTACGTTTTTTATTAGCATTCGTCCCTGGTTAAATAGGCTAACCTCGATGCCTCCGTTATATTGAAACACGATGACGAGTGATGATTTCACGATGACCTTGAAGTGATGTTTCAGCGTCCCATACATCTCATCAAGCCTCACATCGAGGGGTTTTGGAGGATTAACGTTCACCGTGTTACGACCGCACAACCATACTAGTCGCTCTCTGACCTCGATGGGCTCGATCACTTTGGCTTGGCACACCGGGCAATCAAGCCTCTTAAAGATGTCTATGGTGGTGAAGTGCATGTCCCTGAAGTCGCAGACCATCAGCTTACCCTTCAGAGGGTCGCCGATTCCACCCAGTATTTTTATGGCTTCCATAGCCTGCATGGTTCCGATGATTCCGGTTGTTGCGCCTAGCACCCCACGTATATCGCAGGTTGGCAGATGTCGATCATCGAGGCCAGGCAATACACACTCTAGGCAGGGAGTTTCGGGTGGGGTGAAAACTGAGAGATTTCCCTCGATTCCTATGGCCGCTCCGAATATGTAGGGGATCTTATGCTTAACGCAAGCGCGATTTAAAAGATACCGTGTCCGCATGTTGTCTAGTCCATCAACAACGCAGTCCACTCCATGAACAAACTCCTCAACGTTACTTTCTCTCACATTCTCCGGAATTGCCTCCACCTTCACGTCAGGGTTCATTTGCTGAATTCTTTGCGCAGCGGCTTCAACCTTCGGATATCGCAAATTATCTAAGCCATACGCGATTTGACGGTGCAAGTTATGCAGTTCAACGGTGTCTTGGTCAACCAAGCGTATGTAGCCGACGCCAGCCATGGCTAGGTAAAGCGCAGAGGCGCTGCCAAGTCCACCCAACCCCACTATGACCACTTTAGAACGTCTCAATTTTTCTTGGCCTTCAGGACCAAGCTCGGGAAGAACTATCTGCCTGCTATAAAATCTATCAGGATTAAAGGGCACCCGATTAACCATAATTTCTCCTCGTTTCAAATTTTAATACCAGCATTCCTGTGGTTGTTTCTTAAAGTGGTCCATTGTATTCAGTCACTGCTGGGCAGCCGATACACTGAGCATCTTGGTAGCGGAGGCATTCGCCGCATTTTCTTCCACAAGGCGTCAAATCGCTTTTCTCAGGAAAGACACGCAAGCTGAAAGCATCAGGGAATAATGGATGCCTTAAATGATGCACATACAATATGTTAACGCCGGGAAAGTCTCGCAAAGATTCAATTGTTGATCCGAGGGAATTTTGATCCTCGCCATACAAGTGAGTAAGCAAGTTGGCTTTTTCATTAAGCCGGAAAAGCGTTAGGACCCGTGGACATTTAGACAGGTTTTTTTCCGCTTCTTGCTTAAGATCACCCTTAACCTCGAGAGCCACTAAAGCTGTTTGAAATCCAAGTTTCCCAATGTTTATGCCCACATTGGCATGGATGATATTTTCTTCAGTTAATTTCTTTAACCTGTTGATGATTGTGAGGCGAGAGACCCCAACAATTTTTGACAACCGAGTGACAGATTGCCTTGCATCGCTCATTAAGGAGTTAATTATTTTAAGGTCAATCTTATCTAACCTCTTAGACATGTAGATAACCTCAGCATCATTTTTTAATTTTGATTATCAATTTGTAAAGTAATATTCATAAGTTATAAAGAATTTGGAAGTTGATTATCAACTTCAATGATTTTCTGATGAAGGCTACATTATCTGTCTACGAATTCCATTTTCGTGTAAAGCTATTTAAGATTCCGAAAGCGAAAGGATTTTGACGATACATTCAGATAGAGGCTATAATGATGCCAAGTGACGCCAAGCCGGAGTACGCGAAAAAACGTGTTTTAATTCTTGGTTGCGGCAACATGCTCTTCGGTGACGATGGCTTTGGTCCAGCAGCAGTTGAATATATCGAGAAGAAATGCAAAATTCCAGACGATGTATATGTCATGGACGTCGGAACAGGGGCGAGCAAAGTGCTTTTTACGCTGGCTTTAAGCGAGATAAGGCCAGAAAAGATTATCATTCTTGACGCTGTGGACGTAAGAAGAAAACCTGGAGAAGTATTTGAAATTCCAATAGAAGAATTGCTAAAAAGTAAAACTATCGATTTCTCAACCCACTTGCTTCCAGCAACGAATCTCTTGAAAGAACTGCGGAACACATGTGGCGTGAACATTACCATCCTTGCGTGTCAAGTCAAGAGAATACCAGAACTTGTCAAACCGGGTTTATCTAATCCCGTGAAGAAATCGATACCTAAAGCAGCAGAAATCGCTCTGGAACTAGCGAAATAATTAGCCCTTTTGTTAGGATTCCCGCCTTACCTATTACTTCTCTACTCGATGAGTGCTGCGTTAATCATCGCCGATATTTGGTCGAGCGTAAAATGTTTTACATAGATACATTTAGGTGGGCATGTAGCGGCGCAAGCACCGCAACCCTTACACAATGCGTCATTTACTACTGCACGCTTCTTAATAGCGCCTTTCTCCTCGTATTCTTCGATGGTGATGGCTTTAAACGTGCAAGGTTCCACACACATTGCACAACCGTCACATTTAGTTAAATCCACATAAGCAACAATTGGCTCCAGCTCGACTTTGCCCTTGGCCAATAATATTGCCGCCTTAGCCGCTGCCGCGCTTCCCATGGCTGCGCTGTCAGTGATATCCTTAGGTCCCTGCGCTGTACCAGCCAAGTAAATTCCATCCGAAGGGGTATCTAAAGGTCTAAGCTTGGCGTGGGCCTCTTGGAAGAAACCCTCAGTGCCCCTCGGAATCTTGAGCTTGGTTTGCAGATCTGAGGCATCGACAGGTGGTATCATACTAACGTTTAAAACCACGAGATCAGCGGGTACTGCTATAATCTCGTTATTAGTTAGTACGTCTTGAACGGTCACCGTCAAGCCGTTGGGGTTGTTTGAAACTATAGGCGGTGCTTCGGCTTTGTATTCAATAAACAAAACCCTCGATTCGCCAGCCTTTCTATAATAGTCCTCATGTCCCCTTCCAAACGTTCGTATATCACGATAAAGATAATAAACCCTGGCGTCAGGGTATCTTAGTTTAATCTCTAAAGCGTTCTTAAGGCTAGCCATACAGCATACACGAGAACAGTACCTATTGAGCTGCTGGTCGTCTTTGATTGGTTTATAAATTCCAGGTTCTTGCCTCGCCCCGACGCAGGAGATGAACACCACGTTTTTAGGGGTAAAGCCATTAAACCTTAGTTCACCGTTCGCTGGGCCATTCTTGTTTAGTAGCCTTTCAAGCTGAGGCATTGTTATCACATTTTCATATGTTTTGTAGCCGTACTCGCCCTCTGATGGGTCGTATAGGTCATGTCCTATGGCGACGATGATTGTTCCGACGTCAACTTCCATTTCTTGTGGCTGTTGCTCAAGATCAATTGCCCTCTTTTCGCAGATCTCTATACATTTCCCACATTTATTGCAGTTTTCGTGGTCGATGATATACCTTTTAGGCATAGCGTCTGGAAAGGGTAGGTAGACGGCTTTCCTTTTGCTTAAGCCATAGTCAAATTCGTTTGGGACTTCAATGGGGCATGCGATCTCGCATTTACCACAAGCATCACAATTCCCAGTCACGTATCTAGGTTTAATGGTGATTTTCGCTTTGAAGTTTCCTATATAACCGTCCACCATACTGATTTCAGAGTTTGTTAGAAGCTGGATTTTGGGGTGAGATGCAACTGGTTCCATGAGTGGCTTCAATACGTCGAGGGCATACTCATCTGTTGGGTATAATTTGTTTAACTGCACCATCCTACCTCCTGCGTAAGGCGCCTTGTCTATCAGGTAAACGTCAAAGCCTCTTTCAGCCAAATCTAAGGCGGCCCTTATACCAGAGACGCCTGCACCAATTATTAGGGCTTTTCTTATAACGTTCACCTCTCTTTTTTGAAGGGGCTCCAAAAGTCTAGCTCTAGCGACGGACATTCTGATTAAATCTTTAGCCTTTTTTGTTGCTTTTTTAGGTTCGGCTGCGTGAACCCAAGCGCACTGTTCTCGGATATTTGTCATTTCAAAAAGGTAGGGGTTTAATCCGCCTTCATCGACCACTCTTCTAAAAGTACTTTCATGCATTCGTGGGGAGCATGAGGCGACGACCACTCTATTTAGCCCGTGTTCTTTAATGTCCTCCTTAATCATTGCTTGTGCTGGTGCGGAACACATGTAAACATAATGTTTAGCAATAGCAACATTTGGCAATTTTTCCACATACTTTATAACATCCTCGATGTCAACCACACCAGCTATGTTAACCCCGCAGTGACAAACATACACACCTATTTTAGGCTCTTCAGACATTTCCTCGCTTTTCTCCTTGAGGATTAAGGAGCTTTCATAACTAGAGCTTTAGTCATTTAGTCATCCCAACTTGAATGGACTGGGGCCAAGTTTCTTGATTTGTTCAGTCATTTCTCGAATAATATGGGCGAATTTCTCCCCTTCACCGCTGGAAACCCATTCTAAGCGTAAGCGCTCACGTTCAATGTCCATGTCCTCCATCATCACCGTCAACGCTTCAACACGACGCTCTGTCTTTAGGTTTCCATCGGTGTAATGGCAGTCTCCAGGATGACATCCGGCTATTAATACTCCGTCCACACCCCTCATGAGGGCATCCATTACTAATGCCGGATGAACCATGCCAGAACACATTAATCGTATTATCCTTACGTTAGTAGGATATGACATTCTGGAGGTCCCGGCTAAATCAGCGCCTGCGTAGGCACACCAATTACAACAAAAGGCTATTATAAGGGGTTCAAACTCTCCTTCCTTCATTAGCCCACCTTCGATGTAGTAACCATGCTGCATAGGTGTTACACTAAAAAATATATAGGTTTTTCTATTAAGGCTTAATAAAATGTATACTAAATTTGGCTTCTTCTGTACGATTTGCAAAAAAATTTATAAGATGTGCCCTTAATAACATCATATTCTAAATTGGTGAGAAGGTTATGCCTGTAAAAGTTGTTGAAGAATGGCTGAACATGTGTGGAGGATGTGAATGTAGCATTCTGGACGTAGGTGAACCGATTCTAGATTTGCTACCACAGCTGGAGTTTGTCCATATTCCCGTTTTGATGGACCACAAATACTTTGGACAAACTGGTGCTGGCACGAAATTGGAGATTCCAGAAGCTGACGTTGGCATGATCTCCGGAGGCATCCGAACTGAAGAACATAAAGAAATAGCCCAAGAGATGAGAAACAAGTGCAAAACCCTTGTGGCGTTTGGCTCATGTGCATGTTTTGGCGGAGTTCCGGCATTAGCCAATATGTTCGTAAAAGATGAAATTTTTGACAAGGTCTATAAAACTACCAAGAGCACTGTTCCTGGGGAATATCCTTCCGTAGCCATTCCGCCATGGACGGATCGAGTCTACGCCCTAGACGAAGTGGTTAAAGTCGACGTATCTCTGCTTGGATGCCCCCCTCCTCCAGGTCTCATTGTCGACGCAATAACTGCCATACTAGAAGGGAAACCTTTCAAGCTTGAGGAAAAGGCTGTATGCGAAGACTGTCCACTGAAACGAGAAAAGAAAGCCATAGCAGCCATAAAGCGACCATTAGACAAATATTGGCCTCCCAAGGATAGACATTGTTTACTTGAATTAGGATATCTTTGCTTAGGACCTGCCACTCGGACTGGCTGTCGTGGAAAAGAAGACATCCCGAGGTGCATAGCGGGTGGCTTTCCGTGCAGAGGATGCTTCGGTCCAGTTCGTGCTGGAGGAAACCAGATGGTAGACATGATGGGCGCCCTTGCGACGATAGGTTTAGACGTGAAGACAATACCCGATCGCCTCGCGACGTTTAATCGATTTGTGGGAGCCCACAACATACTTAGGCCCCGCAAAGCTTGAGGTGAGAAGTTTGACTAGGGAAATTGTCATTCAACCCGTAACTAGAATTGAGGGCCACGCAAAAGTTGTGATCCAACTCGATGACGAAGGAGACGTAGCCGACGCAAGAGTGCACACCCTTGAGCTTAGAGGATTTGAAAAGTTCTGCATCGGTCGGCCAATCGAAGAACTGCCACTCATAACGACTAGAATTTGTGGAGTCTGCCCCTGGGCTCACCATATAGCGTCAGCAAAAGCCGCAGACGCCGTTTTTGGCGTAGCCATTCCTGAGACTGGCAAAAAACTTAGGGAACTCGCATATGTAGGAGACAAGGTTATGGACTTCATCCTGCAATTCTACATCCTTTCGGGTCCCGATTTTGTTATGGGTCCTGACGCGGACTATAGTACCAGAAACGTCATTGGGATAGCCAAAGCCAATCCAGACCTTGCAAAAAAGGTAATCAGACATCATCATCTTGCACATAGATTGGTGGAACTTGTGGCTGGAAAAAGAATACATCCCGTCGCTGCGGTGCCCGGCGGCTTCACTAAACCCTTAACGAAGGAGGAAAGGAACAAAGCACATGAGATGGCTAAAGAACTGTTAGACTTTGCAACGTTCACCATTAATAATGCGAAAGAAACCATCTTTCCTAAATACCTTGACATGGTGAAGTTCCTCGCTGTCATCAAAACTGGTTTTTTGGGGCTGGTAACGGAAGACGGCACACACACCTTTTATGATGGAAAGCTTAGGATGATGCAGCCAGACGGCTCCTACGAGGATTTTGCACCTGAAAGCTACTTAGACTACATAGCAGAGCACGTTGAACCTTGGACGTATCTCAAATTCCCCTACTACAAGAAGGCTGGAAAACTCGTTCTCGACCCAGACAATCCAGTCGGGGTTTATCGAGTAAATACGCTGGCTAGAATAAACGTCTGCGACAAAATGCCGACACCACTCGCTCAGAAAGAGTTAGAGGAGTTCAGGAAATTATTCGGGCGACCAGCCCAACAAACACTGCTATATCACTGGGCTAGGCTGATTGAATTGGTAAGCGCTGCTGAACGCGCGATACAATTGCTTGAAGATCCTGAAATCACCAGTGAAAACACGAGGGTTTCGGTAATTCCTCGAGCTGGTCGTGGAGTTGGCGTTGTAGAAGCCTCTCGTGGTACGCTGATTCATGATTACGAGGCTGATGAAAACGGGATGGTCAGAGATGTCAACTTAATTGTTGCTACGTGTCAAAACAATGCAGCGATCAATTTAGCGGTTAAGAAAGCAGCCAGAGAGCTTGTTAAAGGTGGAAAGTATGATCAAGGAACCCTCAACAAAATTGAAATGGTGATCAGACCTTATGACCCATGCTTAAGCTGCGCCACGCACCACCTATTCGGCAGAATAGGAATTAAACTAGATATAGTAAACTCCGACGGACAAGTTATCGATACTATGACCAATTATAATATGCGATAGATTATCTAACTTAATGAGGGGACATAGTTTGGTTTTAGCATATGTTTTAGCAAAGATGGATGCCGGGAAGGAAGAGGAAATATTTGCAAGGATTAAGAAACTAGGAGAGATTGAAGAGGCCAGCGCAACCTATGGGGTATACGATTTACTCATCAAAGTGAGATTTGAGAAAGTTGAGGAACTCGACAGTTTCATATTTGACGTGGTGCGACGAATTCCAGGTATAAGAGAGACAGTAACCATGATTGCCGCGAAAACTATAGTCGAATAAATGTGGTCTCAGTTATTTGGGTGATGTGGATGTCTAAAATGAGTTGTAGGGAATGTTACTTCATTAAAGTGAGCGGTAAGAATATCGATAGTTTAATTGAGAGAGTGAAGTCAGCCATAATGGAAATGGGTGTTCCCTCTGGATACGACATAAACGTTTACAAGAATGTTTACGCATGCTGTGGGGTAGGCGGCATAGGCATGATTATTGAAGTTACAGGGCCAGAGGAGAAAATAAGAGCCATCGATTTGAAAGCAGTGTCCAAAGTCTTAGAGATATGCGAAAAAGAGGGCCTTGAATATCACACCCTGGAGCCGCTGGAGACCATATAGTACATTTGTCTAGGGAAAACGAACGCAGCTAGAAAAGTAAAATTGCTAAAAGTCTAACCCTTAACTGACTTCTTTGATCAGTTTTTCAATTCGTCTTTTTATTTCGTCTCTTAACTCTCTAAACTTTTCTATTGATTTGCCGGAAGGGTCCTCGATTTCCCAATCTTTAGATTCGACCAGTGGTGTTGGACAGACGTCTGCTCCGCAATCCATGGTTATCACCTTGTCTGCCGCCTCAATCATTTCTCGCGTTAACATCTTTGGTTTTTGTTTGCTTATGTCTATTCCAATTTTCGCATGACCTCAACCGCTTTAGAATTGACTTGTTCTACTCGTTTAACGCCAGCGCTGAAAGCCACAATTTTGCCCGAAGAGAGTTTATTGAGGAAGGCTTCCGCCATCTGACTTCGACAAACATTTTCCACACAGACAAACAAGACTTTCTTCATAAAATACACCAGCTTGTGAAAACGTTGTTAGCAAACTGATTTGATTATGATGATGTGGAACATTTTACTTAGTCTTTAATGTGTAGGCGACTATTGCTCCGGTGGCTGAGAATGTTGCCATTCCTATGAAGCTTAAAGTTAGCGATTTTGTTACATCTACGAGGTGCCCTATGATAGGCGGCAAAAGTCTGCGCGTCTTTTAGTCTCTTTTGCGATTTTTGGGAAAGAAACTTCCTTATGTAGATAAATTCGCACGTGAGATTTCTCAATTTGGGAGCAAAAAGTATTATATGAGGAAAGCATTATATATTAGAAATCTTCTAAAAATATAAGAAAAAAGATAAATATGCGCTATGGTGATTGACTTGGTATTGCCATTCGATTATTTGGACAGCATGGCGTGGGACATCGTTGTAAGCGCAGTGTTACTGGGTATCGCTGCAATAAGACTTCCCTATAAAGCGTCCAAGGATTCGGTGGAAGAAGGGGGCAGAAATCTGAGGATAGGACTCGCAGTTGCCATAGGAGCATCTGGATTATATCTATTTATCACCGGTATGGCAATAAGCTTCACATGGCCTTATGCTGCCAGTGGCGGCGTCTACAATATACTGTTTGGCGGCGCGGCTGCACTTGGCGGTCTTGTGCTTCTAGCAACCTCTGCAGCATTGTTTCTTAATGGAGGCTTGAGCGCAGTTTCCTATTTTGCTGTTGTCGTCGGTTTTTACATAGTCGTGGATGCCATCGCAATGGTAAACTATAGACTCACAAGGTCACCAGAACTATCAGCTTTGGCATATCTCTCGTCGGCTGCTGCCTCATTTCTCTCCGTTCCAGCTACTCATTCGGACAACAAGTGGCTGAGATGGCTTTTCGCAGTCTTTGCTTTCCTATTTGCAATCGCTTGGTTATACCAAGCAGCGCTCTTCACTTGGGGGCATCTTGCGCCTCCACCGCCGGCATAGCCGATGTCGTGTGAAGCTACTTGCAGTGACATCACTCCCAGAAGTTCGATGCTAACAACCACATTTAAGTAGAGTTTCCTTAAATAGGTTAAAAACGCGTCGGATCCAAATTGAAACAAGAATACTCATTTAAAAGCCACCCAAAAGATGCTTTCAAATTATACATCTCAGAAACAAAAAGCCTGATTGAGGCTGAGCTGACTAAACTTGTTTTTAGGCTTTCTGATCTCAATCTTCATCGTCAAATTGAGTATGCGGTTTTGTCTAAGGGAAAACGACTTCGTCCATTACTCGTCATTTTGTCGGCGGAAAGCGTTGGCGGAAATCGTAACAAGGTAATGCCTCTGGCCTTATCCTTTGAGTTCATGCACACCGCCACTTTGGTTCACGACGACATAATAGATGGGGATGGGCTCCGCAGAGGCATCCCAGCGCTTCACAAGAAATGGTCGGTTAATGAGGCAATTTTGACAGGGGACGCGTTGATTGCCTTAGCGGTTAACTTGGCATCGGGTTATGGAGAAAAAATCCTAAAGGTGGTGTCTCAAAGTGCGCTTGAACTCTGCGAGGGCGAACATATGGACATCTCCTTCTCATTGGAAACAGCCACGGAAGAGGAGTATTTCCGAAAGACCAGAGAAAAGTCGGCATCTCTCTTCCGAGCGGCAACCTACAGCGGCGCCCTATCAGGCGGTGGCACACCCCATGAAATTCATTGCCTGTCCGTGTTTGGAGAAAACTTCGGCATAGCCTACCAGTTAAGAGACGACCTTTCAGACCTAGCAAATGCGGAAAACTTAGCTTCGGTTTCAAAAGACCTGCGAAACGGCCGAGTCACCCTGCCACTCATTCACTCATACACTGTAAGCGAGGCTCAAAAAAGAGAACAATTAAGAAATAACTTGCGCGCCATAAGCGAACAAAATCCGGTCGTAAACCCTGTGTTCATTGAGAACATAGAAAAAATTCTCAAGCAAAGCGGTTCGTTCAGTTACTGCGAGCAGAAAATACATGAACACGTGCAACAAGCGGTTGCTTGCATCGCTCCTCTTAAAGACACTGAATACAAGGCATATCTGATCCACATGGCAAACGCGCTAAAAACCCAAGGCTAAGGCTCGTATAGATTTCGAGATGGGTTGGTGAAAACCGAGTTGAAGACAAAACTCAGAAGCTGGGCGATGGAGCTAAGGGCTCCTTTTCTCACAGCCACCTTAGTTCCAATTTTTCTAGGAACTTCAATCGCTTGGGTGCGGAACGCTGTCTTTTACCTCGAATATTTCTTGTTCGTTCTCGCCGGAGGCATCTTTCTACATTTGGGAACAAATGTAATCAATGATTATTTTGATCACAAGAGTGGCAATGACGAAATCAACAAGGAGTTTGTTCGACCTTTTAGCGGCGGCAGCCGAACAATTCAGTTAGGGTTGCTAACCCCACTAGAGGTTCTCTGCGGTGCGTTGTTGTTCTATGCCCTAGGGATCTCCATAGGGCTCTACTTAACGTGGACCAGAGGATTGTTTGTGCTCTTTTTAGGGTTAGTCGGAGTTTTGTCAGGCTTTTTCTACACGGCTCCACTCTTCAACTGGGCGAGCAAGGGAGTTGGTGAAGCATTTGTGGGAATCAATTTTGGAAGTTTAATGACTCTAGGTGCCTATTACGTTCAAACGCAGAAGGTATCCATTGAACCGTTTATAGCTTCCATTCCAGTTTCGCTACTGATTGCAGCGGTTCTGTACATCAACGAGTTCCCCGACTACAATGCAGACACAGCTGTGGGAAAGAACACACTTGTGGTGAGAATGGGTCGAGAAAAAGCAGCGTATGGATACATTGCTCTAATTATTGGAGTTTACTCATCGATTTTGCTGGGCATACTGGCAAGGATACTGCCCCCTACCACTTTGATAGGATTCGTGACCCTACCGTTCGCAAAAAAAGCCTCAGAGCATGCCCTTAAGTACCATTCAAGCCCTTCTGACCTCGTTCCAGCTAACGCCTCAACTATACTCTGCCATCTTCTCACCGGCGTACTGTTATCAATTGCATACTTAGTGGAATGGTTAGGCATGCAGAATGTGGTTTATGTTGCCCTTATTCTCGGGATTTTCGCCTTACTCACAATTTATACGTATAATCATGGGGACCGAAAGAGAACAGCTCTTTAGGTTGAGAAAAGCCTTGATTACAGGGCTTCGCACTTCGTAATTTTCACGCTTGCAATGACTTCCTAGCTTTCCACAAGTCGCCGACTTTAGAACTAAAGATCAAGGTGAGTACTATGTTTCCAACAGTTAAAACACTGATAAAGGCTCCAATCCAAGCGGGCAAATACAGTAGGGCATACACTACACAAATCAGAGGAGAAATCATTGAAGCTACCGCACCCGAGGCAAACATTATCGCCCGTTTGTGAGGCGCTACTCTTTGAAGCGATGCATTTTCTACTTTTATGCCTAAGACTGGAAATCGCCTCGCAAGCGAGGAAACAGCTGGCAAATTTAGTTTCACAATGTTGGACCTACCAACAAAGTAGAAAAGGAAATTCACACCCAAGATTTTTCCCAAAACAAAATGCGTTAGGCAATGGGAAAAGAACCAAAAGCAAAACCAAGCTGCCAACAATAATATAACATTAAACACATGATGAAACGAAGAATTTGTAAAGTATATGAACAGAAAGCCAAATGCTATGCCCGCGATTTCTATGAGGTTGCCCAACCAAATCGAAATCCTTCGTTTAGGGAAAGATGGAAACGCTTGAGACAAGTCTACTTCAACCGGAGAACGGTTTTGAGCCCTAACAATCTCTGCTATTTGAGGTTGCCATTGTGGTTTACACACGAACACGTGATTTCTTAATAGTTTGGAGAGAGATACAAGTGTGAATGCCCACGATTCCTGTAATGTCCCTTATCTTTGCAATAAAGTCGTTTAGAGCTTTCATGTCACCGAACGTGGATTTCAAAAAAACACCGCATCTTCCGCTTAGGTTGTAGGATTCTATCACTTCGTCAAAGTTTACAACTTTCTTGATTATCTCGTCTGCGTGTTTTAAGCTTGGATAAACCGTGATGAAGGCCGTGATGGTTCGCCCTAAGGTTGCCTCATTAACGTCTATTGTGAAACGTTCAATAACCCCTTTCTCCTTAAGTCTGACAACGCGTTTACGAGCAGTCGACTCCTCGATGCCCAGTTTTTGTCCAAGCTGCCTGTATGAAATTCTACCGTCTCCTTCGAGTATCTTTAAAATTTGTTGGTCAACGTCGTCAATTTTCAACATTCTTAGCACTCCGCATCGCTGCATCTCATTTAATTTAAAATTATCAAAATTATCTAATAAATATTTCCTTTTATGGGAAAAAAATGATTCCTTTACCCTTTTTTAAGCCTTAAATACACAAAATTATTACAAATAAGATAAAAATAATAAATATTAATAAGCACCGTTCATATGTCATATCTCAGTGCGAGGAATAAGGTTGATCGAAGCCGAAGCGTATCGAGCCCTTTCAAGCAAGTCAAGGCTGGATATACTCAAGTTGCTGTATAGGAAGCCTATGAGTGTTGAAGATATAGCGGAAAAGCTGGGTCTTCAGCCGATCACTATTCGGCATCATCTCCAATCTCTCGTGGAAGCCGGCTTCATTGAAGCCACCGAGGAAAGGGCAGGTTCAGTTGGGAGACCCAAAATCTATTACAAGATAGTTAAGGAGCCCCCGCTGGTCAGTTTTCCAAAGCGTAGATATCTCATGCTGAGCGGTTTCTTGATAAACACGCTGCAGTTCTTGCTCGGAGGCAACAGAGCTAAGAAAATTCTGAGGAAAGCAGGACTAGACATGGGAGAAACCACCGCAAAACGTCTAGAGTTAGAACATGAGATAAGAGAATGGTCCTTAAAGACATACGAACAGTTTTTCGTGAAGGATTATCTTGAAAAAATGGGTGCCGAACCTGAAATTGTAGAGGTTAGTGACAAGAAAATCGTCTATCGTTTGCATAACTGTCTCTTCTTTGAAATGGCCGTAAAAATGCCAGAAATCATGTGTGACATCCTTCACGAAAGTTTCCATGAAGGGCTAATCAGAGCTACAGGCAAGGAAATGAAGATAAGTCGATTGACTTGCATGGCTAAGGGTGACCCTTACTGTGAACATTCATGCGAATGGGTAAAATAGTTGGTAGTAGAACAGAGTCTGTTTTTGGGATGTTATTGCACCATATGCCGAAGCGCTTTCGTCCATATCAGCACGGCTAGGTAACCTCCTAAAAGCCCGCTTATCACGCCTACTACAAGAATGATGATTTCTAAGATGGGGTTCCGAGGAAGTAGCGCTAGAACGTGGACCGTGAAATAGTAGCTGGTCAACCCGGTGATGGCTGTGCTAACGGTCATGGCAGCCACCAACCTCTTAGCTCTCACTTCATCTTCTGGAGCCGTCACGTGGAAGACAAGTATGAAGCCGTCTGTGAGAAGACCGTAGATTAAAGCGAAGGTCATCGTGATTGGGGCTAGGGCTGGTCTTAAGAAGATCGTTAAAGTCGCTCCGATTGCCGCCACTTTTGTGGCGCCAAGCGGTCTAGAAAGAAGAGCGCCTAAGGCTAGAAACAGCGCTTGCATGACAACCAACATTTTATCCAATGGTGAGGGAAATAGACCCTTAGAGACGAACACTGAAACCCCAAAGAGGGCGATTAGAGTTATCCTTCGTATGTTTCCTCTCAAACCCGGCTTTCCACGCAATTTCATGGTGTCCAATTCACCACATTTCTTCACTAAACCTCAATATACCTTTTCTCAGCATGGTCCATTGCTTTAGGGAATCAGAAGTACATCAATTATCATTGCCATAAAAATCATTGCAAGGTAGGGACTAGAAAATTTGAATACGACCCAAGCTTTCTGTTTCGTTGGGTAGAAGAACAGCCAAAAGTTCATCAATAGCATTACACTTCCAAAAAGACTTACGGTCACTAAGTAAACTATCCTGAAAATGTTTAAGAAATAGAGCCAAGCTGAGAAGATTACGAGCAAGACCGACGTAAAAACGATGCATCTTACAGCCTTTTTCTCCTCGATGACAACTGGAAGCATAGGAACCCTTGCTCTTTCATAATCTTCTTTGTAGCGGATAGCAAGGCTCCATATATGGTTCGGTATCCAGAGAACAACTAACGCCGCTATAAGAACTGGTGCCAAATCGATGCTGTTAGTAACATAGACCCAGCCGAAAAAAGCTGGAAACCCGCCGCTAATCCCACCTAAAATTACGTTTATAGGATGCCTCCTTTTCAGCAACAAGCTGTAAACGATCACATTGTTGAGGACTCCAAGCAATATAGAAATGAAAGAAAGAGGGTTCCGCAGCCAGGATAATGCCAATGAGATTGCTATCAGAACGACTCCGAAGTACAAAGCCTTCTTAGGAAGGTCAATTCTCCGAGAAGGCAATGGTCTGTTTCGGGTTCTAGCCATAATCGAGTCGATATCCCGGTCTTGGTAGCATGTAACGGCGTTGCATCCCGCGCAACCGAGCGTGATAGCAATGAAAGCTGGAAGCCAGATTTCTATTGTCACATCAATGCTATTCAAACTGGAAGCAACAATCATAGCTGCAACTGAGGTGAAAACAAGAAGAAGTACCGTTTTCGGCTTCGTAACTTCCAAATAACTTCGAATATGTATCATCCAACATCATCTTGTTGACTTGTCGGAAGTTAGCTCACTAATTAAAAAGAAATGGAGGATGAAGCCTACTCAAAGAGTGTGTACCATTTGAGGCTGGCTTCGGCTAGCAATGTGCCTATTATCACTGACGCGATGAATATCAACACCCAAGTCCTGAGATTTCCAGCTTCTTTTCTTTTCCTTAACGCTGCATAGCCTACAAGCCATAGGATAATCCATATTATGTAGCTGTAGAGCCATATGCCTGAGAAAGTGCCTGCAGGCTTGTAGACTTCCAGGAATGGTAGTTGTTTTCTAAAGTAGACAAATATCCCAATGAGCAGGGAGGTTATCGAGGTGCTGGCGAACATTGCGGCTAAACTACCAGATACTTTAAATTGTGACATGGATTTCATGTCCTTTCACCTCACAGGAGCTATTCTTGTGGGAATGACCCCCGCACCGGTCAACGCAAACCCCCAAAGAATTCCCAGTATTATCAAAACCCAAAGCGCCCGTTTTATCGCCTGCTCCTTCACGATGCCAGCTTCATAGTGCCAAACTATGTATGCAATAGCAGTAGCGATTATTGGCCCGAACAAGCTGATGTATTCCATTGATTCAAAGAATACCTCGTGTGCCCAAGGTGCAGTCGCTACAATGGTGGCTTTGGCGCTTGGTGCTGGAAGACGATAGGGAATGTATCCGTAAGAGCCCGTTAGATCAAGAAGGAAGACGATGAGGACCGTTCCCAGACTAACCCACCTCAACATGCGAACATCGCTGTCACTAAGATCTTTCGCAAACAGCAATACTCCAACCATTAATGCAGCAGCCATCAGAGCAAGCGTTGCTAGAAAGCCATGCAACAACATGATGATTTCCAAAGGTGTCATTTTGCACAAACCCCACAAATTGTAAATTTTTATTATTTTAATAATATAAAACTTTCTATTATTAGATAATTTGCCTATAGGGATCATTATGTCCTACCTTGACGTTTTTAGTTTCTCGAAAATTTTGTTTGGAGACACTACATTTCTGTTTAGTCCGAGCTCTTTGGGCGGTAGCCCAAATGCTAAGCCTATGAGTTGTGTGATGTAGAGCACAGGAATCGCCAGGTCAAGGTCAAAGCGGGATTCTATGTCTTTTTGTTTGGCGTCGAGGTTGAAGTGACACATGGGACAAGGCGTAACTATACAGTCAGCTTGCGCATTCTTGGCAGTGAGCAACGGTCCCTTTGTCATTTCCATCATAACTTCCTCATCCGTTATGACCAGCGAGGCTCCGCAGCAACGAGTTTTATCAGGGTAATAAACTGCTTCTGCTCCCAACGCTTCAATCACCTTATCCATCGATGTAGGATTCTCGCGATCATCAAACCTTTGAATTCCTGTTGGTCGAACAATTAAGCAGCCATAGTAAGGTGCAACCTTCAAGCCTTTCAAAGGAACGGTGACTTTCTGACGGATTTTGTCGAATCCCACATCATTTGCGAGAATATCCATATAGTGTCTGATTCTGACTCTGCCTTCATACTTGAGCCTTGCATCATTGATTATCTTGTCAACCTTTCCCTTCATATCCACATTCTCTCGAAGCATGTTATGCGCTCTAGAAAGGGTGAAGAAACAGGCGCTGCAGAGCGTTACGATATCCATTTTCATGTTTTCCGCTAGAGCAAGGTTTCTTGCCGACAAGGAAATGGACAAGAGCGGATTATAAGCATAAACAGCGTCGATTGCGCCGCAACAGTTCCAGTTGGGTATCTCAACCAACTCAACATCTAAATATCTGTTCACGGCGTTTGCTGACATGGCGTATTCTTTGGCTGAGGAGTGAATTGCACAACCTGGGAAATATGCGTACTTCATTTCTGAGCCCCCTCATTCAAAGCGTTCTTAAAAATCTCTGAAAACCCGGTTGACGAGTTCAGTTTGTAAGGTCGAAGCTTCAACTTGCCCTTTCGGAACATCCGTATGCCCAGAGAAGCATTGCGTAGTAGCTCGCCTAGACTGGTCTTTTTAATTAGTTTCATCTTAAGTTCTGGTTCATGCATCCTGCCGTATTTGCCCACAACCTCAGCGAATGCTTTATGAAACTTGGGTTTAAGAGCTATGGGAGCGGGCACATTGTTCTTCATAGCCATGTACTTGAAGCCTGACATAATCGCTGGAATGTTTAGGCCTCGTGGGCAACGCGAAGTGCAGGTATAGCATGAAGCGCATATCCAGATGGTAGAACTTGAGAGAACCTCTTGCTTAAGTCCTAAATGTGCCATTTTTAGGATTTGCATTGGGCTGTAGTCCATGGCGAATCTGGCGTGGCATGAACCAGCACAGACACCGCACTGGATGCAGTCAAGAATTTTGTCTCCGCCTGGCATCTTTTTGATTTCTTCTAGAAACGTGGGGTCGGTCATTTGAGTGGTGATTTGATGGAATGAATGATTCCTCATCTTATTTGCCTCCCGCCAATACCTCAGCTATTTTTTGACGCTTTTCTGGTGAGACGCGTCCCATCTTTGATATTCTCTTATCAAAGGTTTGGAACAGGTTCACCACCTTATCGTATTGGGGTAGAGTTGTTGTAGTTGAAACTACCCGCAGAGATTCGACGCCAAACTTGCCCAACTCTTTCTTCATGTAGTTGACGTGTTCTCGAACTTGGTTTTCTCGGAACGGGCTGTCATCTCCTTCGATCAGTATAACGCCGTCAGCGCCGCTAGCAAAAGCGTGTAGAACATGCTTCAAACCAACTCTTCCCGTACTGGGCACGGCAATTATTTTCACATTTGGTGTGTAAGATACTCTAGTTTGTCCCGCAAGGTCAGCGGAGCCATACGCCGTTGTTTTTTCAAAGAAAGCTATGATTCTTGGTTTATCACCGTCTTCTTCACATGTCCCTTGAATCTGCGCCATCAGCTGGGCGTCGGTTGAATGCTTCAAATCAATAGCCTCGTTAGGACACCTGGGCACGCAGATGCCACAACCCGTGCAAGAGATCGAGTTAATGACTACACCGCTAGGTGTTAACTCTATAGCCTTTATTGGGCAATGTTGTATACATTCACCGCAAGCGTTGCATTTCTCTGGAATAATGTAGGCGATTTCCGGCGACACCAAAACTTCGCCCCTGCCCAGAAAAGTTGCTACCTTAGAGGCGGTTGCCATGGTTTCAACCGTGGTTTCTCGGATGTCTTTTGGTCCAAGCGCACAGCCAGCTAAGTATATGCCTTCCGTCTTTGTGTCTACGGGTCTGAGTTTGTGGTGTCTTTCTAGGAAGAAGCCGTCGGGTCCGAGGTCTATGCCCAGCATTTTGGACAGTTCGCCTGTGCCAACATTGGGCAACAGCGCTGGGCTGAGCACGACAAGGTCAAATGTTTCCTCCATTTGTCTGCTTAGTATGGTGTCCTCAGTCCTCACAATTAGATTGTCGCCGTTGGGCACAACCTCGGCGACTCTTCCTCTAATAAATTTCACGTTGTGTTCTCGAGCGTCAGAATAGAATTCTTCGTAGCCCTTTCCATGCGCCCGAATGTCGGTGTAGAAAATCCAAGGCTCAGCGTCAGGCACGGCTTTGAGAAGAAGCAAGGAATGTTTTATGGCGTTCATGCATCCGATTTTGCAACAGTACTGAATGCCCCGGTCCATTCTGCTGCCCACACAGAGCACAAAGGCGACTTTCTTTGGGGGCTTGCCATTTGATGGTCTGTGGATGCCTTGCAACATGAGCCTTTCAAATTGAAGATTGGTAACCACGTCAGGGTGAAGACCAAAACCGTATTGGCTGAAAACGTCCCAGTCTTCAAAGATCTCCTTTGATAAGCTGGGGTCAAGCTGCTGATAGCCCGTGCAAACAATTATGGCGCCAACGTTTAGTTGTCTTATCTCTTCCTTCTGATCGAAGATAATAGCCTTGCCCTTGCAGAATTTTTCACACACTCGGCAGACTCCTTTGTTGAACCATAGGCAGAGGTCTTTGTCGATAACGTAGGCGTTTGGAACAGCCTGCTTGAAGGGTAGATAAATGCATTTTTCTTGCATCAAGCCTTCTTCAAATGCACTGAATTTTTTAACTGGGCATACTCTTGCGCACTCACCGCACGATGTGCATTTCTCTTTGTCAACATATCTTGGTCTTATTCTAACGGTAACCTCGTAGTCGCCTGGCGAACCACTTATGGCAATGGGTTCAGCCATATCAACGATTTCTATGTTGGGATGCTGAGAAACATAAACCATCTTAGGTGTAAGAATGCACGCTGAACAGTCAAGGGTTGGAAAGGTTTTACTGAGCTGAGCCATGTGCCCGCCGATACTTGGACTCCACTCAACCAGGTAGACTTTGAAGCCTTTGTCCGCCAATTCTATGGATGCCAAAATACCTGCAACTCCACCTCCGACTACGAGTACGTCTCTATTCACCCGCTTACTTTCTGGCTCTAGTGGCTCAAGATAGTTGGCGCGTTCCACTGCTCCGCGAACAAGAGCAAACGCCTTTGCCGTCGCCGATTCCTTTTCGTCATGAACCCAACTGCATTGTTCTCTAAGGTTCGCTATTTCAAGGCAATAGGGGTTCAAACCCACTAATTTGACCGCTTGCCTAAATGTGTCAAGGTGCATTCGAGGCGAGCACGCGGCCACTACGATCCTATTAAGTCCATGCTCGGTTATTCCCCTTCTTATCATTTCTTGTCCAGGGTTACTGCAGACGTATTCATAGGTCTCCACAACCTTCACTCCTTTGAAAAGTGCGGCGGCTTCCTTCACCTTTTCCACATCTACAGTGTCGCTTATGTTTCCACCGCAGTGACAGATGTAAACGCCTATTTTAGGCTCTTTCATTCCTAAATCCCTCTAGGCAGACACGTTTGACTTGCATACTTCGGAATTAATGAAGTGGGAATACAAATTTATAAATATTTCATTTTTATAATAAAAAATATTTTTATAATGCAAAAAACTTTAATTATGCTGGTTCTCCATCTATTATCGAAGGGGTGAAGTAAGGCTGGAAAAGGTGGCTTTTGCTCCGAAGGGAACGCAGTACAGAGTAAGCACACCCAACCTTGAAAACGTGAAAGATTTTCCATATACCTTCAAGTGGACTAAATTGCCGGGCAAAACAATAGCGATCTCAAGAGTCATAGTAACGCTCATCAATCCAGTTAAAGGAGGCGAGGGTGACATAATCTTCAGCGTGTTTACCGCAAGAGAAAGCTTCAGTAGAGCGTTCCGTTCCATTAGCGACCTTTTGAGATCCTGTGACAAAGTCGAAACGCAGAGCATCGTCAAAGAATCCGTATCGAAGTTCCACTTCGATATCCAGCCTCCATTGATGCTGGAAAACAAGAATGACCGAGTTGAATTGAGCATAAAGGAAAAGCCGAATCTTGCAGACGAAAACTACGCTATGTGCGAGGGCTGGCTGTACGACAGCGAGGAGGTTATGGTGAAGGAGATCATGCGACCAACAATCGATGTAAAGGGAAACATTCCCGTGAG
>Ga0315314_1001425_pt1 | contig 21671 bp, 18 predicted proteins | sample TDP9_MG_FD_203631 | JGI IMG/M metagenome (GOLD analysis project Ga0315314, IMG submission 203631) | Freshwater sediment microbial communities from Lake Towuti, South Sulawesi, Indonesia - TDP9 | ecosystem: Environmental > Aquatic > Freshwater > Lake > Sediment | place: Indonesia: South Sulawesi... | reverse complement strand
AACCCATCCTTGGTCTTCAACGCCAAATTGTCTTGGTCCGTAGATGCAGCTCATTCTGAAAACTATGGCTTTTAAACCATATATTTTTGCATAGTCTTGGGTGTAGAGGTCTCCAGCTAACTTGGAGCAACCATAAGGTGTGTGTTCACATAAGTCAACAGGGAATGTTTCTGGTATACCATTTTCGAAGCTATCTTCAAAAACGTATCTTTTTTCTTTTTCCAATATCTTGATATTGTTAATGTTGTTGCCGTAAACCTTGTTTGTAGAACAAAAAATAATGGCAGGATTATTGCAGAACCTTCTCGCTGCTTCTAGGACATTAACTGTTCCGAGCGCATTAACCATAAAGTCCGTTTTTGGATTGTCAAGTGAGGTTGTAACTGCTGTTTGAGCCGCTGTATGTATGATTATATCAACATTTTTGCATGCCTCTTTAAGTTGTTCAAAATTCGTTATATCCCCCTTAATGAGTCGTATATCGCTGTATCTCTTTAGGTAGTTCCAGTTATAAACGACATCTTTGCAACCTCTTCCCAAGAGGCGTGCCCTTGATAAGTTATCAAAGACTGTAACATTATTCTTTTTCTTAGCGTAAAACTCTGCTATATTAGAACCTATGAAGCCTGCTCCACCAGTTACTAAGATTCTTTCCACGTTCTTCGTCTTCTTGTTACTCAGCAATGAGTGTTATATATCTATTCATTTTCTTTGCGAACAGTAGGTTGGAGTTGTAAATGTTCTTTAACGTTCCATAAGAAGTTCATCTAGATTTGCCTTAATTTCTTCTCTGTTTTTGTTAGCAAAATACCATTCAATAGTTTTCTTAAGCCCTTCTTTGTAAGACACTCTTGGTTGCCATCGAAGAATTCTTTTAGTTCTAGTCAGGTCAGCTGCTCTGGAAGCAACTCCTTGAGGTTTAGATAAATCATGTATTATCTGCTTGGGTTTCCATCCCACAATATCAAATGTTAGTTCAGCTGCTTGGTTAATCGTAATTCTGTCGTCTCTGCCAGCGTTTATAGAAGAACCGTCTTCTATTTTTTCCGCAGCTAAAATCAAAGCGTCAACTATATCTTGGACATAAGTGAAGTTTCTATCCTGTTCTCCGGTTCCCCAGATAATATATGGATCCATTTTGATGAAAGCCTTGGCGACTAGAGCTATGATCGCATGTGTCTCGTTTTCTCTAGGACCATATGCCGTAAAGATTCTCACTGAACAGGTTTTCATTCCATACTGTCTGTGATAGGCTTTTAAAGCCATTTCTCCCATTAACTTTGCCCAGCCATATTCCAAATCTGCAAAGGCTTTATCTCTGGTGAATGGGTCAGCGTCCTCTTCCTTAAGAAGATAAGAAGATCTTATTTCTCTTTGGAGGTAGGATGGATAAACGCAAGCTGAACTGGCAAAGCAGATTCTCTCCACCCTCGCTTTGTAAGCTTCTTCAAAGACTAGTTGATCCAGTATCATGTTGGTGCAGCATTCTGCAGGGTGGTTGTGAATATACCCTCTTCCTCCATGTAATGCCGCTAAGTGAAAGACAACATCCACGTTTTTCATCATAGATCTGGTAAAGGATTTTTCTTTGAGATCCCCTCCATATACGGATAGGCTACTTGAAGCCCAAATGTTTGAACTAATCTTTTTTAGGGGATATTCTAAGTTGTTTAGTGTTCCACTCGAGAAATCGTCGGCTACCTTGACTATTGAGCCTTTATGGAGAAGAGAATCAACTAGGTGGCTGCCTATAAATGAGCCTCCTCCGGTTACTAGCACCGTCTTACCCTTCCACATTTAGCTTCCTCTTTGCCCATTCATAGGTTGTTCTGAGTCCCTCGTCTAGGGGTATCTGAGGTCTCCATCGTAGAACTCTCTTCATTCTGGTGGTATCCGCACAATACCTATGGGTTCCCTGAGGGCCAGATAGATCATATTTCACATCAATGTTCTTGCCTGAAAGTCTGATTATGTTCTTGGCTAGCTCCTTTATAGAGACAACTTCTTCGCTTCCTAAGTTGATGGGATCTGCATCGGTGATTTTCTCCATGCTTAACATAAGACCATGTACACAGTCCTGAACATACAAGAAAGCTCTTTCTTGTAAACCGTCCCCAAATATCTTGAATTCTTCTCTAGGATGGCGAATTGCCTTTCTAATGAGTGAGGGAATGACGTGAGACCACGTAGAATCTAGATTCTCGTTCTCTCCATAGGCGTTGAAGATTCTAATAACTGAACATTTAAGTCCGTGGTCGAGATGGTAGGACCTGCATTGAATTTCGCCCAGGAGTTTAGCCCATCCATATGTGGTAAGAGGATTGGCTGGATAAGCGTCTTCCTCTTTAAATTTGTTGAGGCAAGAATTTTTTTCTCTATATACGCATGCAGAGCTTGTGAAGAGAAATCTCTCAATATCGTTTATTCTAGCCGCTTCTAGCATGTTAGTGTTCATTAATAAACTAGGAGTGGAGCCTTCCACATTTTCTTTCTTAATATAATGAATGCCTCCTACCGAAGCCGCAAGATGAAAAACGTAGTCTACATCCTCAGTGGCTGTTAAACAGTTTTCTAGTTTAGTTAAGTCTAGGAAATAAAGATGAATCTTATCTAAGAAAGGTTCTAGGTTTTCTTTATTTCCTCTAGAGAAATTGTCTGCGACGTATACCTCACATCCTAGATCTAATAATTTCTTTGCTAGATGGGATCCGATAAAACCTGCTCCTCCGGTTACGAGAGCTCTAGAACCCGTCCACTTCATGGCTTCTTCCATTTAAAATGTTCTTTTCCCTAGACCGATTCCCACGTAGTCTGTTTTCTCGCTGAAATGATTTCGGTCTAGGATGCGCCAACAATCGATGATCACTGGTCTATCGACTTCTGTAGTGAAGTCTTCGGGGCTGAGTTTCTTGAATTCATCCCAAGGAGTTGCTATGATGCATACGTCAGCGTTAGCGATGCATTCCTTGGCCGAGTTTGCGTACTCGACTTCATCTCTAAGAAGATCCTTAGCGTTATCCATTCCTAGAGGATCATAAACTGAGATTGAATGACCGCATCCTCGTAGTGCCTTGGCTATGTCAATCGCTTGGGAAGATTCTATAATGTTAGTATTGGTTTTGTATGTTAATCCCAGAATGGCGATCTTGCCGTTACCATTGAGTTTTCTTTCTACGATTTGGACGATTCTTCCTATCTGATCTTTATTGACTTGATCGCACGCTTCAGCAAGTCTTGCTCTGCAGCCAATTTGCTTGGCGAAGAAGGAGAAGGCGTCATTATCACGAGGGAAACATGGACCACCGAATCCGAGACCACCTTTGATGTATCTACTGCCTATTCGCTTGTCTAAGCCAAGGGCAGAAGTGACAACATCAACGTCTCCGCCCGGTAAACGCTCGCAAATTTCAGCCAAGGTGTTTGCGAAGCTTATTTTCATAGTCACGTATGAGTTGAGTGCGATTTTGGTTAGTTCGGCATTTGCGACGCTCATCCTGACGATTTTGGGATCGTTTTCACAAATCTTCCTGTAAATTCTCGATAGCACTTCGCCAGATTTAGTGTCAGATTCTCCTATTAAAACGAGATCTGGATTTAAAAAGTCATGTATGACGCTGCCTAAGGCAATGAATTCAGGATTGTAGCATAGTCCAAAGTCTGTTCCACATCTTTTCCCTGAGGTGTCCTCAAGTGTTGGTTTTACTATGTTATCGGTTATACCAGGTAGCACGGTGCTGGTTACAGCAACTACGTGAAAACTGTTCTTGTCCTTTATGGCGTGACCAATTTCTCTAGATGCTGGGATAAGTTGTTTTGAAGAATAGCTTCCGTCTGGGTTGCTTGGAGTGTTTACAACTATAAACGTGACATCAGAGTTTTTTATTGCGTATCTATAATCTTGAGTAGCAGTAAGGATATCTCTGCAGGTACCCAGCATCTCAGATAACCTAGGTTCATAGATTGGCACGACGCCCCTATTTATTGAATCAACCTTTCGAGGATCGACGTCAACCCCAAAGACTTTGCATCCCTTATACGCTAGGCAGGCAGCTACGCAAAGACCGAGTTTTCCCAAACCGACAACCGAAATTCTTTCCGTGATCGGAGGCTTGTTCCCATGAGCCTCTTGGACTAATATGCCCGATTTGATCTCCTGCTTCATTCTTAAACTTCACGATTCTAGATTTTCTTGCTGATTTTGTGGCTCAACCTATAACAGTTGTGAAATCGTCGTATGGATCACTAGTCTCTGTAATTCAGATTCAGAATCCACTTTATGGCCTATGGCGCTGGTATAAAAGAGGCTGTGACAGTGCTAGGGCGATTATTGAAGGAGCGTGTTTTATTTCTCCCCTGAAAAGTTTCTGATACACCCTTGTCTGTGAAAGGGCTGTTACCCTTTGAAGCTCTGATTCATCTCTGATTGCAACACCATCTTCTACAGTTTTCGCTACGAATATGTAGGATTTTTGATCGCTCCGTGCTGAAGATGGATAATACCATCCTACCATCCTAAGCCCCCTCGCGACGTATCCTGTCTCTTCCTTCAGCTCTCTAAAAGCAGTTTCTTGTGGGGTTTCTCTTTCATCAATATGACCGGCAGGTAACTCTAGACACCATTCGTTCACAGGATATCTATAATTATAGATCATAATGATTTTGTCCAAAAAGGTTGGTACAACCACCACAAAGGGAGGATGATCAACCCTTGTGTATTGAATTGTCGTTCCATCAGGAAGCTTGACATCATCAAGATGTACAACAGCGTATTTAGATTGATAGATCAACTGCGAAGATAAACGATGCCAACATTTTCCAGAGTTATGGCTCAAGGATAATCATACCCTCTTTTAGATGACGATTTATATCGAACCTCATCGCTTGCGGACATGTGCGCTTATGCTCAGACTTTGAATGCCGTGAAATAATCTCTCGAATGATATCTAGGGAAACACCGGTAAGCTGACTCACTCGTCTGGGTGACAGTTCCTGATCAAAAAGTCCCAGTAAAACAGGGTCCAGCGTTTCGTATGTAAGGGGGATTTCGTCTTGTGCCTTATGCCCGGGGTATAGTTGTGGACTGCTTGGCTTATGTGCGATTTTTTTCGGTAAGCCTAGATATTCTGCGAGGGCTCTTACTTGGGTCTTGTATAAGTGGCTCACGGGACAGAAGTCTACTCCACCGTCGCCGTACTTGGTGAAGTAGCCTATCAGGGCTTCGCTTCGGTCTCCAGTGCCAGCGACAAGATAGTTGTTAAGGTTTGCATAGTAGTACAGGATGATCATTCGGATCCTTGCCCAGATGTTGGCTAGAGGAACACGACGTTTTTGACAGGATTTGTCGATCTTCAGGTTCCTCGAAAAGGATTCGCCTATTTCCTGAATATTCACATATTCGGTTCTTATTTCTAATTGTTGAGCGAGCCTCTTTGCGTCATCAATGTCTTCTTTTGGAGTGAAGACAGTAGGCATCAATATGCCGAAGACACTGTCTTTTCCTAGGGCTTTGACGCATAACGCTGCCACGAGGCTGCTGTCAACTCCTCCACTGAGACCAACCACGACCCCTTTGACTTTTGCCTGTTCAACGGTTTCCTTGATAAAATCCAAAATCTCTTTGGTAACATTTTCGAAATCAAAATGCGAAAGACAGACTCCCATTTTGGCCATTAACAGTTTCCTTTTAGATTATGAAATATGAGAATGAAGCAATGGAAGAGTCGTCTTTTTCTTAAACGTTTGTTCAGGCATGGTGACTATAGTTGGCTCTCCAAAATATGCCTGCCATGACGCACTTTTTCTTGTTGTCAAGAATTCTTTCAGAATTTTTATTTTGAATGACTTCTTAGACATCATTTTCTGAACATCTTCGTCACTCACTGCTCTGAGTTGTTGTATTGCCACATGTTGAGTCCATGTATCTCTGAAGTTGCGAAGATTCCATAGTATGGCTTTGATATATGCCGTTACGAGACGAAATTTTCTCAGCATCAAAAACAGAGTTATTTCGGCTATCAGAAGCCCAAGGTATAGGGGAAGTAGTTTTACGAGTGTGAAGCTCGAGTAGTTCTTCAGCAACATTCGGAAGGTGTTTTTTTCAGATATGTATCTCTTTCCGCTTCTTCCAAAGACGGTTCCTAAAGTGGCTGACACCCTGTGATAAAGCACTGCCCCTGGCTGAACAACTACTTTATATCCGGCAAGATGTGCTCTCCAACATAGGTCGATGTCGTCTGCCAAGGTGAAGAAAGTTGGATCATAGGCTCCGATCTTGTTTATCACTTCTCGTTTGATTAGCATGGCTCCACCGAAGGAGAAGAAGACCTCGCTGATCTTATTCAGTTGACCTTTGTCGGGTTCGTTGATGCCGCGAGCTGAGGGGAAGCCGAAGACGTCTATCTCTCCTCCTACGCTGTCAATGATGCTTAGCTTTTCGCCTTGAACTGTTATTCTTCGCATTTTGCAGGTGCAGATACCTATTTCAGGTGATGACTCCGCAGTTTCTACCATTAGTTGAAGGAGAGAGGGTTCAAGTTCCATGTCGTTGCTGAGCCAAAAGATGTAATCACCTTTAGCGTCAGGAATGCCCCTGTTGCTTCCTTCAGCGGTTCCGAAATTCTGTGAATTTTTAACTATTTTAAACTGGGGGTATTCGCTCTTTACAAACAGTACGCTGTCATCATTTGAAGCGTTGTCTACGATTATGACTTCATAGTCTTCATATTCTAATCCTTCAATAGAAGGTAGAAAACGTTTCAGCAATCCTCTTCCGTTGTAATTTATGACGATCACGCTACAAAGGGGTTTTTTATCACTTTCTATGTTTAAGCCAACTTTTACTGAAAGGGGTATTATCATTTTAGATGAAATCATCTATAATCTCTGGTGGACGTGATGTGTCATCTCTGTCTATGTAAATTTTATGCCAAAGTTCAAAAGTCAGTAGACTCCAGATTTGGCGGCTGTAATACAGAGGAGATTTCTTGAAATTATCGAAGATCTTGTTAATGTATCCGTCTTTTAAATAGCCTCTTTTACCGAGACCGTTAAGGATCTGCTGTGCTATTTCACCAAATTCGCCAAGCATCCACGAGTCTATTGGCACGAAAAATCTTGCCTTTTTCCGTGTCTTGACCTCTCCAGGAAGAATGCCTTTCATAGCCTTCCTGAGCGCATATTTGTCCGTTAAACCCCTTATCTTTAGGTTTCTTGGCAACGTGGCACAGAACTCTGCCAAAATGTGATCGCAAAACGGAAACCTAACTTCTACACCATGTGCCAAACTCATCTTGTCATTCTTCATTATGTGACTTTCAGGTAGAGCCGTTTGAATCTCTAGTAACTGTAGCTTACCAAGTAAGTTAGGGGAGTTTGCTTCTTTAAAGACCTTATGTAAGTTGTTCAGAATTTTCAAATTTTTTCTTTCGGAAACAGCCCATTTAGCGCATAACTCTTCCATCTCCCGTTCTTCGAATATTGACACTATCGTTAGGTAGCTCTTAGCTGTATTATCAAGAGAAGCAATATAGCCCGAAAATCGTCTTATCCCTTCCTCCCCTAACGAGGAGGCGTATCTAAAAAGGGAATTGACAATTCCTTTTGGAGCTGCACGAGTGACTGGGATCAGGGATTTCCTTAGGTATTTTGGTACTTTCTTTAAGTATCTCTCGCCTATGTCCATGATTTTCCAATGTTCATATCCTCCAAATTGCTCATCTCCACCTTCACCGCTAAATACAACTCTACAATGCTTCCTCACAAGATCCGACATTAAATAGGTTGGGATAGCGGCTGGATCCGCGATAGGTTCATCAAAGTGCCATATGACTCTCGGAAGGATCTGCGTGCTCTTTTCATCAACAATTATCTCATGATGGTTCGTTTCAAACTTTTGTGCAACAAGTCTAGCGTAATTGAGTTCACTACACTCTCTTTCTGCAAAGCCTGTGGAGAAGGTTTCAATGGGCTCTTCATTTGACTCGCTCATTATGCCGACTATTGTGCTAGAGTCTAGACCACCTGATAAGTAAGCGCCAACAGGGACTTCTCCCATCACTTGGGCTTGCACACAACGGGTTATAACATCGTGCAGTTCGTCAATGAAATATGCATCTGAATCTATCGCTGGTTGCATTTTGAGGTCCCAGTACCTTGAGACAATGATGCCCCCATCCCTTTTCGCCGTCAGAGTGTGTGCCGGCGGCAGCTTATTGATCCCTTGTAGAATAGTGGTTGATCGGGAGTTAAATCTGAAAGTGAGGAAATTGTATAGGCTTTTGTAGTCTATCTCTCTCTTAATCTGAGGGTATTGTAGTATTGCCTTCATTTCTGAGGCGAAGAGGAGTACTTTTTCAGTGTGCGTATAGTATAGGGGTTTGGTCCCCAATCTATCTCGAGCTAGGAACAGGGCCTTCCTATTACTGTCCCACAACGCAAAAGCAAACATTCCTCGGAGTTTCTTTACACAAAACTCTCCGTTTTCTTCGTACTCATGAATAATCGTTTCTACATCTGACGGTGTGGAGAACCTGTGACCCTTACTTTCTAGCTCTTTTCTTAGATCAGCATAATTGTAGATTCGGCCATCACAGACTATGCAGATAGAACCATCCTCATTGCAAATAGGTTGACTTGAGGACATCGGACCAGCAATCTTTATGCCTCTAAACCCCAACCCAATACTTGCGTCATTGAACATCCCTTGATCATCCGGCCCACGATGTTCTAACATTCGCATCATTTTCAGAAGTAACGATGTATCGTCCAGACCGAGCATGCCACAGATTCCGCTTATCGTTACCACCAGTTAGTGAAGCCCTGAAGCCCTCTCTGAATTGCCACAAAAATTTTTGTACCAATTATAAAACATCTTAATGCCTTCAGCTATCTTAACGCGAGGTTTATAGCCTAATTCTTGTCTTGCTTTCTGAATGTTAGCCCACGTTTGATCAACATCTCCCATTTGTTTCTCAGTATAAACCCTAGTTATTTTCCTTCCAATTGCTTGCTCCAATAACGCAATCAACTCGTTAACCGATATTCTTTCGCCGGATCCAAGGTTATAGATTCCTGAATCTACTCTTTGCATTGCCAGTATAGTGCCAGCAACTATATCTGAAACATAAGTGAAGTCTCTTATCTGAGTGCCGTCACCATAGATTGTAATCGGTTTTGGGTTAGTAGCGAGCTTTGCAAACTTGTGGATTGCTTGGTCTGGTCTCTGTCCAGGTCCATACACCGTAAAGTACCTTAGAATCACACACTTCAATCCATACATTTCTTGAAAACAGGAGCAATACTTCTCAGCAGCGAGTTTTGACACACCATAGGGAGATATGGGATTAGTAGGGTGCTTTTCATCTATAGGCAGATATTCGGGATTGCCATAGACCGAAGAAGAAGATGCGTACACTATTTTCGCGACGTCAGAATGAAGGCATGCTCCCAGAAGAGACAGGGTTCCGTTGACATTAACATCGTTATAAAGCACTGGGTCTTGGATAGACGATCTTACTCCTGCCCTTGCGGAGAGATGAAAAACAGCTTCCACACCGTTACTTCTCAAGATTTTAGCTAATTTCTTTCCGTCTCTAATATCACACTCAACGAATTTACACCAGGGTTTATCGATAACGCTTCCAATGTTTTTCCTTTTTACTTCTTCAGGATAGTATGGATCGAAGTTATCTACAGCAATTACTGTGTAACCTTTTTGGATCAACTCGTGGTTTAGGTTGGATCCGATGAAACCACCGCCGCCTGTAACCATCACTGTATGATATCTCGTCAGTAAAGACCTCGAAGCTTATAGAACGGATATGACGCCATGGACTCTTTATTCAAATTTTGACCCGTTCTCTAACCTCTCAAGTATATTCGCAATGTGGTACAGCCGTTCCTTTACACTCAAAATCATATCAGCCATGAAACCGAAGAAAAGCATTTGCAGACCACTTGCAAATAAGAAAATTGAGAGGACCAGAGTGAGCTGATGTTCCATAACCGAGACTTTTCCAGCAATCGCGAATAAACAAAGAAGATACAGCCCAAGAATTGCACCAGCAGCAGACAAACAGGCGCCGAATCCTCCAAAAAAGGCGAGAGGGTGAAAATCTCGTTCGATCTTCACAAAAATTAGAATGGCATTTCTCAGATACTGTAGGGAGTGTTTGATCAGCCTTGACTCTCCTGCAACTCTTTTTCTAAACGTAATAGGGATCTCTTTGAACCGCCATCCTTGCCTTGCAATTCTTAACACCATTTCTTGACTAATGGTGTATGAACTCTCTGTCCATATGAACTGTAGGGCCTGAGCCCTGAATGCTCTGAACCCTGTTTGTCCGTCAGAGAGCGGCAGACGAGTTAGGAAGCGGAGTAAGAATGAAAAGGCTTTGTTTCCCCATCTCTTAATTAGGGGCATTGTATATTTTATTTCTCCATCGAACCTTGATCCAAAGACCACATCTGCCTCGTTCTTGATTATAGGTTCGAGGAGTCTAGGTATTTCAGATGGCACGTACTGTCCATCAGCGTCCAATTGAACTATGATGTCTGCCCCACGTTTTAAGGCTATTCGATGACCCAACCTTGTGGCTTCACCATAGCCTCTGTTAACAGGCTGAGAAATCACTAATGCACCTTTATCTTCCGCCAATTTTTTTGTCTTGTCGGTAGATCCGTCGTCGATGACTATCACTTCATCAACATATTCCCGCGTTTCATGTATAACTTCTGAAATTGTGTCTTCCTCGTTGTATGCCGGGATAATTGCAATTACTTTCAATAACAGATTTCCATCAATCACTTAAATTGAGGCTTTTACTGTTGTCGTTATTAATGGGATCCTGCCTTCTGTTTTTTCGCAAATTTCGTATATTTCTTCTATCATTTTGACCACTTCTAGCCCGTCCCTCGCCTGAACCATGGGGTCGTTGTCATTTTTTATACAACTGAAAAAGTGATCCAGCTCTTTCACGTAAGAAGAGTAGTAGTATGTATAAGTTAGAGGACATATCTTTCTTCTTAGAACTCTACGTAGAATATTCTTAGTTGCTTCCTTAACCACATGGAAATACATGTTCCTTGGCGCGAAATGGTCTGTGGAGACAAAACCTGCGGTTCCATGGAGGTTTACACGAAAGTTGAATTCGGGAAATATCATCCTAGAGAACCAGCCGACGTTTACAATTCCCTTTGTAGACTTATTTATAGAATGAAGAATAACTAAGGCGCTATCTTCCAAAGGGAGGTTAAACCTGTAGTCGAGATAAGCATACAGCACTCTTGCATCGCCAAAAAACCATCTGAATAGATCCAAAAGATGAAAACCTGAGTCTAGGCAACCCATACCTTTCTTTTCCTTGTCGAAATACCAGTCAACTATTGGTTTTGGCTCAAAAAAGGGTGCGAAACCATCTATAACAAGCTCCAAGGTAGCGACTTCTACGTCTCCAATCGTTCCATCCTGTATGACTTCCTTAATTTTTTCTACAGAATCGAAAAAGCGGTAGTTATGACCACACATCAACTTAACGCCATGTTTTTGAACCACTTTCACAATGTTTTCACACTCATTTGTTGTTCTCGCCAGAGGTTTTTCAACAAATATGTCCACCCCTTTTTCAGCGGCAGTGCAGATTGATTCAGTGTGTAGAAAGTTGGGTAAGGCTATGATCGCTGCATCAACATCATTTGTGTGACTAAGTAGCTCTTTGTAGTCGAAAAAGAGTTTCTTTACGCCTAGACGCCTAGCCTCATCAAGAGCTCTCTTTGATTTGTCAGCGGCTGCTACAACTTTTACTCCATCGATGAAACGACAATTTTTAAGATGGAATAAGCCCATTTTCCCCAGACCGATGGCAGCAGCTTTGATCACTGGCTTATCGCTCCTTACACCTTCTCCAATATGGGGGGTGCATTATCTCCACTATGTCTTAGGTAAAAATTCAACAATGAAAGTTGCAGTCCCCACGACATGGCAAAAAGAAAGTTATTTCTTTTTGGGAAAAGGCTTTGAATTTTATCTATGTCTTCGCCCACGACCTTAATGTTTCTAACAACTCTACTCCACTCTTCCTTTTCATTGATCGCCAAATTCAAGTGCTTTATATTATAGGGGTTGTATCCCATGATTTTTGCAGCTACAAAATCTGCGGCGATGACATATTCACATGCCATGATTAAACCAAGATTGACTGGATGTTTACCTAGTGCGATAATACCATCTATAACGGTCAAATGAGGAGAAATTAACTTGTTCACTCCAACGATTACCTCATTGAGGTGGGGATGATACTTCACTTTTCTTGGAGTTGCAATGCAACCAAAGAGATTTTTCATTCCACACGTGATCGCTGGATGGTTACCGGATGCGTAAGGTCCTACTTTTAGTTTGGGAACGTTGATGAAGAGATCTGGATTCTCTAAGATTCTAGGGATAGCTAGTTTGAATCTAAGTTTTCCTACTTGAACCTCTCTCTCAGATGTTTCGCCTGTGCTAAGGTTTACAAGTTCAACAGGCTTATTGACTGCCAGTTTTCTATATCCTAACGTCGTGAAGGCATACTTTGTCCTCATAGCGGAGGCGTCGGCTTCTATAATTTGGATTTTAGCATTTTTGTCGTACCGCTCACGAACATAATCTATCAATGCTGAAACGACTCGGGGGTCTGTTGTCTCTCCAGTGGTGTAATCCCAATAGTAACAGAGGTTGGGCTTTATTAGAACGGTCTCCAACGAACTGCACGGCTTAAAATCGATCATATCAATCGCGCGATAAACAGTGTTTCTTATCTCTTCTTTGTCGTCACAACTCTTTGCACGAGCCAGACTGACAACAGTCGCCATGATTCGGTCAACCTTTTGCAACGCTGGGAATTCCCAGTACTCTCCAGCTGTTCTGTTGTAGTTCTCTTCTAGATATTCTTGAAATCGACTTGATTTCCAGACCAGCCTCGTTGAACATTCTAACAACTTCTTCTTTTGTGAAAAACCTGGCAACTGGCACGGAAAGATGATCAAAGACTGTTAGATGTTTCTTTCTGAAACGAACATAGGAATACTGACTATAGGGCAAACGATTCGCAAGCGCCTGTGTAAACTGTGTCTTGCTTAACATTTTGAACAGGAGGTTTAGTGCATGAAGTATAGTTGCCGGAAAATAACACAAGTAGTATAACAAGTGGAGCGGAAGTTTTGTTGTTATTTTTCTTATTTTGTTCAGGACCACAACAGCGAAAAAATTATTCTCTCTACCGTAGACCCAGACAAAAAGTGCTGAGTTCGGTTTAAGAAGTTCAGATAGCTTTTTAATACCCGCTTCTGGTTTCGGCAAATGATGTATCACCCCTATGGAGTATATGAAATCGAAACAAGGTCGGAGTGGTGGATTATAAATATCCGCTTGTATGATATGGGCGTTTGAAAATTTCTTCATGTTTTTGTGGGCTGAGTAAACAGCTTTACTGAGGTCGATTCCTACTATTTCGCTCCCAGTTTTAGCCATGTAATAAGTGAGTCTACCAGCTCCACATCCTGCATCAAGCAGGAGTTTGTCCTTGAAGAAGGAAAGCTTAATTGGATGAAGGACGTGTAACAACTCTCTCCCGTACTCTTCATGAGCCTCAGGAAACTTCCTCCACTCATAACCGAAACTGCGAAGCGTTTTTCTCTCAACTTCCATTGGTTTCACTTAGATTGTTTCTTGAGGCTGGGTGAAATAACCGTATTTTAAGACAATATTTTATGGCATAGTATAGAAATATCACGTTGAGTGCAGCAAATGCAGATTTTATCAAGAGTATCCATGTGTCTTTACTAAGTATATCAAAGAGAAATACAGGGTTTATGGGCCAGTTGTAAATTCGATACCCAAAAAATAAGGTGCCACCAGGTATCTCCGCATCAAAGTAACCTGCGTTCCAAATGATATGAAAAGAAACGTGTACAAAACTGTAAACAAGATATAAGCTCTTCTTCGAGACCTTCACCGCAAACAACAAGAGCAATGGTAGTAACATAAGCACCCATTTCCAAACCCACATCGGATTAAAACCTGCCCATACGAGCAAAAACATCAAGGGCCAAGATATGAAGTTGTTAAAAGAGAAACTTGGTCTCTTTATCGAGACTAAAAACATATAGATCACAAATGCGAAGACGTTTAGTGAAATTGCATGTATAATAACTGTGCCTCCAAATACCAGCCCTAAGTGATGGGGAAGGAAAGCCTCTAAACCACGGCTGGAAGATTGACCCAAAAATTTCTCATCAAGCAAAAGATATGGTATATTCAACGTTTGAGGCAGTAAAAACGCGACCAAACATTTAATCATCTTCTTTAGATCTAGTCGAAACAATGAAAAGAAGTAGAAAGGAAGAACAAATAAAACAAATTGCTTTGATAAGAGAGCGAACGACAAAGCTATAGACGCATGTATATGGCGGCGGCCTACTAGAAAATACGCCGTTAAAGCAAAGAAGAACGCGACGAGCACATCTTCCAAACCAGAGACAGGTACTGCCCAGACAACTATTGGATTAAACAACCAAAGTGCCGCGGCTTTTGGACCAGCGAGCCTATAGAGCAGTATCGCGGTGCCAAAGGCAAAGGGGGTTAACACTATCAACTTGAAGAGCCCAAATGAGATAGGCGTAATTATTGGTCCAGTTAAACTCAGCAATTTAAACAGTTGATGACAACCCAAAATCAACCAAGAGAATAAGGGTGGAAAGTTATATTCGAACGAGGCTGGTGGAGCTGGAGAAACGGACCATTCTGTATAAACTTTGAAGGGATGTGTGGCGCCATTTTGAGCTAGATACACCCAGTACGCACCGTCGGCATCTATCCAAAGTGGGGCAATAACCGTGTATAGCACTGCCGCGATTCCAAACAAAAGAATTGGACGCCAATTTGACTGAATAAACAAAAGCAAATTTTCGTCATATCCACTAGAAGCATACTGTTTTCTAATGGATGTCTCGCAGGCTCTAAGTCTCATCCTACCGAAAACTCTGTAAGGTTTTTTTAAAAACGTCTCGAAAAACTCGCTCTGATGTATACGATTGTGCGAATATATGTGCGTTGTAACGATACCTTTCAAGAATTTGATCGTCTTGTAACAGCTTTATCACGGCCTTTGCACACTCATGAGGGACATAGTCTATCGCGACGCCAGCACCCTTATTGTCGATAAAAAGTCCGCTTGATATCTTAGTGGTGATGACGGGAAGTCCACAAAAAGCGTAAAGTTTCGTTTTGCCTGGGTCTGCAGCTATGGCGTTATTTTCAGGGGTCGGAACGTATGGTGCTACACCGATAGCGCATCTTGAGATAATGTCTATCACATCCGAGTCCTTCTCAATAAAGCCGTAGAAAACGAAGTGTTTATCCAAACCTAATTCTTTCACTATTCTTTTCAGCTCACTTGCGTACGGTCCATCTCCAATTATTCTGACCAGTACATTGGGTAAGTATTGGATAACCTTAGGCATATCTTCAATCAACAATTGGAGTCCCTGAAGCTCGTTCAGCGTTCCAACAAAAGCTAGGGTCCACCTCTCGATCTCATTAAGAGGTCGGATGGTCATCAGTTTGGAGCTGTACGTTAGTGGGACAATTATCGTTATTGAAGCCTTCTGACTCGAGTTTATATTGAGACCCCTAGCTCTTGAGATGGCAGGGGAAAGATCCCAAACAACATCCGAGTTTTTGGCGCAGAACTCGTCGAGCCACCTAAAAAGGACGCTAGTCATACACGTTTGAAACGGATAATCTATGCTATAATAGATAACGTGGTCTACTAATCTTAACCTCTGGAGCAAGACGCATAGAAAAGCGTTGAAGCTAGACACACCGATAACAAAATGGAACCGCATTCGAAGGCGCAAACTGGAGATGATTACCAAAAGAAAATTGAGGAAATAGTGCAAGAAAACAAATGGTCCATGCCCAGGTATCTTCCCGTACATACTAGGAAGATTTGAAACGGTTACGATCCTGCCCCTTTTATATAGGATACACCGCCCCCACAAACGTTGATGTATGCCCGCCAGCCCTATCTTAGCAAGTTTACGGCATCTATCTTTAAGATAATCTTCAATAGTCTCAGTACGGCTAGTCATCATTTGACCCAATACGAGAACATCAGCTTCTCGAAGGTTAGGACCCATAATTTTGCCCAAAGGATTCATTAAGAAATGCACGCAAGCAAGAATGCTCTTCCGTTAATCTTCTTCGAATGCACTCATAGAGATCATGTCCGAGAAGAGGTGGGTTTGAGAAAGAGGTTTGCAAATTTCTTTGCCGCGAAGGTAAAGGAACTATAGTCTTGCATAAAATTCAATATGACTCTAGGTCTCAAATGGAATCTTAGTACAGCCCTTTTTCGGATTTTGTCGAGTTCCTCTCCGGAAATACCCCTAGGTGCATAGTTAACCTTGTCCGTTGATAAGTTGCTGAAATCAAAGTCTGTAGTCAACTCATCGTTCTTGACAAGCGTATCATATATTTCTGTTCCAGGTAGGGGGATTAAAGGAGTGAAAGCTGCCCTATATAGTTTCAAGGACATCGCAAAATCGATCGTTTCTTGCATTTCTTCGCTAGTTTCCGTTGGGAAACCTAAAATGAAATACCCAATGGGTTGAAATCCCATTCTATTCATCAATTCTATTTTCTCTCTAACCTTTTCTTTAGTTAGATTTTTCTTTATCATCCTTAAGATTCTTTCAGACCCCGATTCGATTCCCACAGCTATTCTTTTCAAAAAACCCGCTCTCTTCATAAGATTCAACAAACCTTCTGTAAGCGTATCCAAGCGAACTCCGTTAGGTAGCATGAATTCAAATTTGACGTTTTCCTTCAAAATTCTCTGGCAGAATTCCTCTGCTCGATGTCTGTTCAGAGTGAAGTTCTCATCTAGAATGCTGAATTTCTTTATTTTATATTTTGAATAGAGATCTCTGATTTCTTGGATAACATTATCTACGGAACGATACCTCATTTTACGGCCAGCGATGATATGAGCTGAACAAAAAGTGCAGTGGTAGGGACATCCTCTACTCGTGATAATACTCGCCCACTCTTTTGGTACAATCGATCCAGGTTGACCATATTCGTCTGGACGTATGAGATCCCACGCAGGAAAATCAAATTGGTCGATATTTTGATGAAAAATGGGTTCATTGTATACTATTTTTTCTCCTTCACGCCAAACAAGTCCTGGGACATCCTTGAACTTGTCCTTTTGCCCATTCTCCAAGTATTTTACAAATACAGAAAAACCGATCTCTCCTTCACCTCGGAAAGCAAAATCAGCCTCTTTCAGAAATGATAAAGCATGTTCTGGAGCTGCGGAGGGATGTGGACCTCCAACAATTGTGATAGTCTCAGGCTTTACCTTCTTGATTATCTCCAAGCTTCGTTTAACTTGTTTCAATGCCGCGGAATAAACGGTGATGCCTATCAATTCGAAATTATTTCGAGAAACGTAGTTCTTAAACATCTCAAATGTATACCTTTCTTTTACGCAGTCCAGTATGGTAACATCTTGTCCTTCTCTTCTCAAGGCAGTGGCTAAGTATCCGAGCCCCAGCGGTGGAGCCTCTCCCAGGCCACCGTGTGTTTCTTTAATTGGACACACTAACAATGTCCTCACAGTTTATCCCATCCTAGTTTTGAACAGAGAAAAATCCATCCCGACTGCAGATGTTTGGGAAATAACTTGCTCACACTTAATTCTGCGCTTTGCAATACATTGAACATAAGATGACTGCGCAAATCCCCACCAAAGTATCTGAGAAATGACTCACGCATGCATATGCTGATTAATAATCCTTCTGAGCGCCAACGTTCAAGATCTCTTTCGATAACAAAATCAAATCGTCGTAAAGTCTCCTTCAAGAAAGCGTACGTAAATAAGCTTATGTGTCCTGATCGGTATTTCTCGGATTTTTTAGACGCAGTTAAGGTAAGGTTGCGAATCCAGCCAGCCAATCGATCAAAGAGTAGGTTCCAGAGACCCGTCGCGTTAGGTGTCGACACAATGAGTTTCCCACCCACTTTTAAAGTACCGGTAACACCTTTTAAAAGTAAGCAAGGAGAAGGTAAATGTTCTAACATCTCAGCGCATACGATGAAGTCGAAGACTTGTGTTCTAAATGGCAAGTGTTGAGCGTCGGCTCGTACCACCTGAAAACTTTGCTTGTTCTTAAGTTTGTTCCATGTCATCTTAACGCATCGCTTTTCTAGATCTAACCCTATAACATCGAAGCCCACATTCAGAAGAAGCCCACAAAAATAGCCTTCACCACAACCTACATCTAAGCACAACATTTTGTTGGAAATTCTCGTATCCAAGGCAGCCTTCAACATCAAATCAAACCTGTCAGAGTAAATCTTCATTGTAAAGATCTATGCCAAGGGTGGCATACTTGTTATTTTCCAGGGGGTTGGATGGAGAATTTTTTCGGTTGCTAAAGGTTTCCACCACCGATCGTTTTCAACATACCATTTCACCGTTGCTTTCAATGCTGATGTGAGGGTGTGCCTCGGTTTCCATCCTAGTTCAGAACGTATCTTCGAGGAGTCTAGGCTGTACCTAAGATCGTGACCAGGTCTGTCCTCAACGAAGGTTATCATATCTTCCGGTTTGCCCAGAATTTCAAGAATTCGTCTAACGATCTCTATATTTGGGACTTCGTTGCCTGACGAGATGTTATAGATTTCTCCGGGCTTATCTTTACTGAGAACTAGAGACAAGGCTTCGCAATGGTCTAACACGTATATCCAGTCTCTAACGTTCCTTCCAATTCCATAAACTGGAATTGAAAGATTCATTAATGCTCTAATTATTGTCTTTGGGATCAGTTTCTCTGGAAATTGGTATGGACCGAAATTATTGGTACATCGAGTTATACTCACATTTAATCCATATGTTCTGTGGTAGGCTAAACACATCATATCTGCAGATGCCTTAGATGCTGAATACGGATTCGACGGATTAAGCCTGTCAAGTTCGTTGAACAAGCCTTCAAGTATATCCCCATAGATTTCATCTGTAGAGATTTGAATGTATTTGGTGGATTCGTTGAATCTTCTTATGGCTTCTAATATCGCAAACGTGCCCAAAATGTTGCTTTTCATGAATGGATCTGGTTCAGCTATGCTTCTATCAACATGCGTCTCGGCTGCAAAGTTGAGTACGGCATTAACGTCTTTAACTAGTTTGTTAGTGAGATGTGGGTTTGAAATGTCTCCTTTAATGAATTGATAGTTCTTTACATTTTCGATTTCTCTGAGGTTTTCGGAGTTCGCACCAAAACCGATTTTATCTACATTAACAACCTCTGTATCAGGGTATTGCAAGAGCATATATCTTATAAAGTTGCTTCCAATAAAGCCCAAACCGCCAGTGACGAGAAGCCTCACGCTTTCACTCATGTGCATGCATAAGCTCCTCAAAGGATTCTCTTTCGTGTAAATGTTTTTTAAGAGGTTCCATCATTATTTCTTGAATCACGTAGGTCATAACTCCACTTGTGATCTTTCGCCTAGAATGAACCTTCTGCCTTGAGGTCTATTGTTCTTATTTGAGGTTATCTTTGAGTTTGAGGCGATTAAGCTCTCGACTATTCTCTCGTCGGCATCGATTAGGCAGTCATCCATTATGATTGAGTTTTCGATTTCTCCGTGTCTGATTATCACGTTGTTTCCTATGCTTGTGTATGGGCCTATGTATACTCCGTTTGCATGTGTGCATGTGTTTTCTATCGTTGAGTTTTCTCCGATTATGGTTGGTCCTCTTATTAGTACGCCTGCTTTTATCGTTGTATTTGGACCTATTGAAACTCTTCCTTGAATCGACGCTTCGTCTTCGACTGTTCCTTTTATCTCTGGTTTCAGTTCGTCCAGAATTAGTCTGTTTGCTTCTAGGATATCTTCTGGTGTTCCTGTGTCTTTCCACCAGCCTGTTACGAAGTTGTATCCGACATTGTATCCTTTAGATAGCATGAGTTGTATGGCGTCAGTTATTTCTAGTTCTCCTCGCCACGAGGGCTTTAACTCTTTAATTATATCCAAGATTACTGGAGTGAAGAACCAGATCCCAGTTAGTGCATAGTTGCTGGGTGGTTGTTTCGGTTTTTCTAATAGGCCTGTTAGTTTTCCTTCTTTATCGAATGTTGCTACTCCGAATTGTTGCGGGTTTGCTACTTCGCATAAGAGTATCAGGACGTCGCAGTTCGAGGTTTTAAAGTTTTCAGCGAATTCTTTGATTCCTCCTTTTAGAAGGTTGTCTCCTAAGTAAACGACAAAGGGTTCGTTACCTACATATTCTTCGCACAGTCCGATGGCATGAGCTATTCCCTTAGGTTCACCTTGATTGATGTAACTTATCTTTGCGTCAAATGCACTTCCATCGCCATAGTACTCTTTCACTTTCTCAGAATAGGTATCCCCCAGGATTACGGCTATTTCAGTTATTCTCGCTTTCAATAGGTCTTCTAAAACGTATTGCGAAATAGGCTTGTTAGCCACCGGGATTAACTGTTTCGGACCTGTATGAGTGAGCGGTCTAAGACGGGTCCCATGGCCTCCGTGTAAGATTATACCTTTCATTAGACACCACTATTGCGGTTTTTCTTTAGAACTACTCATTCGCTCGTTCGCAACTTTAAAAAGTGAGCCGATCATTCTTGAATTTCACGTTTCAAAAGTTAATAACCTCAAACCATCTCGTCTTCTAACTATGTATCTACTACTCTATACTCCTGTTTCTTGATAATATTTCAAAGTCTTTTTGATTCCTTCTTTGACTGAAACTTTCCAAGTCCAACCTAAGTTTTTGATTTTGGTGTTGTTAATGACTATGTTACCGACATCAATCCACTTGTAGAAGTCTGGAGATTCTACATAAACGACTTTACCGCCAGCTAGTTCTTCGATCCATCTCCCAATATCGTAAAACCATGTCTTCACACCTGTTCCAACGAAATACAATTCGCCTGATTTGCCTCTTTCCATGATTGCTTTTGCAGCTGAAACTACGTCTGAAACATATACGTAATCTCGGAAAAACTTTCCTTCACTGAAAATCGTTATAGTTTGACCTTTATATCCACGGTAAATTAGGTAATTTAAAACACCTTTCCTCGGATTGTTATATTGTTCCTTGATCCCGAAAGTGTTAGTGAGCCTCATTACAAGCGTATCTAAATCATAAACTGAGTTATAGATAAAGCAATAATGTTCACTGGCTAATCGGTTTGCAGCATATGTGTTCAATGGATGACATGGTGTTTCTTCATTGATCGGAAGAGATTGTGGTCTTCCAATGACCCAAAATGTACTGCCGAATATGAATCGACAATGTTTATTTAGCTTCCGGATTGCTTCTAATAAAACTATAGTAGATTTTGAATTAATGTCAACATCATAGAGTGGTTCTTCGAAATAGGAAGTCAATTGACCAGCTAAGTGGAATATAACATCTGGCTGATGTCTTAAGACTGTTTCTTCTAGCCAGTCAAAATTGGTGAGGTCTCCATACTCAATACTAACTTTGTCCATGAAATTAGCTATATTTTGTAGCTTACGGTTAGTTCTTGATATGAGAATGACCCGATAGCCTTCTTTTACGAGATCTTCAGCCAGATTACTGCCAATGAACCCT
>Ga0315314_1001424_pt1 | contig 21681 bp, 16 predicted proteins | sample TDP9_MG_FD_203631 | JGI IMG/M metagenome (GOLD analysis project Ga0315314, IMG submission 203631) | Freshwater sediment microbial communities from Lake Towuti, South Sulawesi, Indonesia - TDP9 | ecosystem: Environmental > Aquatic > Freshwater > Lake > Sediment | place: Indonesia: South Sulawesi... | reverse complement strand
GGGCCGGCGTAGCAGCCACACCCTATCGGCGGCATCAGGCGATTTTCACTTCGAGCCGCTTGCCGAGGGCATGGGCCAGCTTCTCCAGAGTTGAGAGTTTGATATCCTCCGCATGGTTCTCGATCCGTGATATGGCGGTCTTCTTTGTCTTCAGTCTCCGGGCAAGTTCTTCCTGGGTCAGGCCTGCAGACTCCCGGGCCTGCTTGAGCACCACGCCGATCTTGAACTGCTCATATCCCCCATCATACCCTTCGGCGAAGGCCTTATCTCTTTTCTTCCTCTCCTGGACATATTTCTTCAGGTCGCTCATTTCTTTAACCTCCTCCGCAAATAATCCCTTCTGTAAGCTTCAGCTCTCTCAATCTCCTTCTGCGGCGTCTTCTGTGCCTTCTTGATCATGCCGTGGGTCAGTATAACAACGGAATGGCCATCGAAGAAGCAGAATATCCGGTAGGCATTGGAGCCAAGCTGTATCCTGCACTCCCAGATCTCCTCGGTGCTGACAAGCTTTTTGAAATACCTCGACGGCAGAACGTCGAGGTCTTCGATCAAACTCAGCACCCATGTTATCTTCTGCGCTGCCTTTCCCGGCAACGAATCGAGAAACTCCTGCACCGGGCATTTGCCGTCAGATCTCTTGTAGAAGATTACTGTCTTGCCCACAGAACTATATTAACCTGCACGTTAACCGTTGTCAAGATGACGGACCCCGCTGCAAGTGGAGAGAAAGCGAAAATAAATGTCAAAAACGGTATGAATTGATCGAGTTCTGTGGAAGCTGAGAGTGGACTAACTCCCCAATAATTTAGGACGATTTCCGGTATTTCCAAGCACTTGCCAAACTTCTTCTTCCGCCTCTCAAGGCGGCAACAGGGCTGGAGCTTCTCGCAATGGCAGTCCCTTTCTGATTTGCGAGAGGCTTGGAGGGATGCCGGGGAAGGTTCTTTGTGGGTATCCGCTGCGAAGGCGGCCATTCGGATTCCTGGGTAGAAGAAACGAATGGCTCAGGGGGAGACGCGCCCCAGATTCAAAAGGATCCCCTCCTGCCAGATCTGGGTGAGACCTTCTGCAGGCTCCGGGACATGAATGAAGAAACCCTGCACATGATCGCATCCGCATTCCTGCAGGAATGCCATCTGCCCTTCTGTCTCTACTCCTTCTGCAACCACTCGCAGGTTCAAATTGTGGGCCAGGGAAACAATGGATTTGACAATCGCGGCAGAATCGGGGTTCTTGTCCAGATCCTGTATGAAGGATCGGTCGATCTTTAAGGTATGGACGGGGAACTTCCTCAGATAGCTCAAGGAGGAATAGCCCGTACCAAAATCATCGATGGAAAGCTGGATTCCTTTATCCCTCAATGCGTTTAGGGTTGTAATGGCCGTCTCCGCGTGCTCCATGATGATGCTCTCGGTAAGCTCAAGCTCCAGGTGCTGCGGCTCCAAACCCACCTCGGCTAAGACCTGAATCACATGTTCGACGAAGTTGCTCTGCCGGAGCTGGACCCCCGATATGTTGAGCATCAGCCTGATGGGGGGAAACCCAGCCTTTTGCCAGGCTCGATTTTGTGCACAGGCAGAATGCATGATCCACTCCCCGATGGGCACAATCAGACCCGTCTCTTCCGCGAGGGGGATGAATGATAGGGGAGTGACCAGGCCCCTTTCCGGATGGTTCCACCGGACGAGTGCTTCCACCCCGCAGATCCTTCGGGTGCGGTTGTCCAGCGCGGCTTGATAGTACAACTGAAATTCATTGCGGGCGAGCGCCTTCCTCAATTGATTCTCTATGTTGAAGCGCTCCACGGCGGCACCGTGCATGGAAGCGGTATAGAATTGGAAATTATTTCTTCCCTTCTCCTTCGCCTGGTACATGGCCGTATCCGCATACTTGAGGAGGGTTTCGGAATCCGTGCTGTCGAGAGGATAAACGGTAATCCCGATACTGGGGGTGGTGAAGATTTCATGGGTCCCGATGGTAAAGGGTTGAGAGAGGGCATGAAGGATGCGTTGGGCGATCAAGGCGATATGCTGAATGCTGCTGATCTCAGTAAGCAAGACGATGAACTCGTCTCCTCCCATTCGCGCTACCGTGGGCGTTCGGTCGTCTCCTCCGATCCGAGCCACGGTATCCGTGCTGCGAGTGCAGGTGAGCAATCGGTCACCCACCTTCTGGAGCAAAAGATCCCCCGAGGGATGGCCCAGAGTATCGTTAATCCGCTTGAAGTGGTCCAGGTCGAGGAACATCACCGCCACTTTCCTTTTGCTTCGTTTGGCATTCCGGATGGCATGTTCCAGGCGCTCCTGCAGCATCAGGCGATTGGGAAGGCCGGTCAGGCCATCATAATAGGCGAGGCGAATGATCTGTTCCTCGGCCCTTTTGCGCTCGGTCATGTCCCGGACGATGGCGAGAACTTCCTCTTCCCCGCTGACCACGATCCGAGCTTCGTACCACCGTTTGCCCTCCTCCAGACTCAGCTCGAATTCAAAAAGTTGCATCTCCTGGGTATCGAGCGCCCGCCTCACATGATACATGGCCTTCTGGGCAATCCCCTTCGGCAGCATCTCCTCCAATCTCTTTCCGAGAAATCCCTGGGGAGGCTGGAGGTATTTGATATCCTTTGAACCCCTGGCCTCCAGGAAAACGCCATCCTGGCTAATCCGGACCATGAGGTCGGGAATTGCATTCAGCAACGCACGATTCTTCGCTTCGCTCTGTTTGAGCTGCGAGAAGGCGCGGGAGGCTCGGAGCATGTATTTCACATGGTGACCCAATACCCCCCAGTTGATGGGCTTGGCAAGGAAGTCCGTGGCCCCCACCTCATAAGCCCGATTGATGGAGTCCAGATCATCGAGCCCAGTCACCATGAAGATGGGCGTGAGTTCCCCACCGGGCAGCTTTCGAATCTGTTCACAGGCGGAGAACCCATCCATTTCCGGCATCACCACATCGAGCAGTACCACATCGGGGCGCAGGTGTTCAAAGGCGGAAATGCCAGCAACTCCGTTATCGGCCTCCTCCACCGCAAAGCCCGCCTGCTCCAGAGCGGTGCGCATTAGGAGCCGCGCCATGGGATCGTCGTCCACCACCAATACCAGAGGGGACTTTCGTTCCAACTCCAATTGGTTCCTCACATCCTGCCTCCTAATTCTGCTTTCAGGGCGGCCTCTACGGCCACATACTCTTTCTCAATCCTGGATAGGAGTTCGGAAGCCTTGTCCAAGGAATTGTTTCGGCTCATCATCTCCAGTTCCTTGAAAAGGGAGGAGAGGTTGAGTGCTCCCAGATTGGCGCTGCTCGATTTCAGGCTGTGCGCTACCTCTCGTATGGCGGGGGCGCTCAAAGAACTTATGGCCTCTCGCAACTGTTGCAGCCGCCTCGGGGTATCATCCAGATAGGCCGTTACCACCTTTATCAATAGATCCGATGCGCCTTGGCCCTGGAGGGAAGAGATCCTCTGCAGGAAATCCTTGTCCAGAACAGGATCCGAGGCTGGCTCCCTGGAGGCAGGTTCAACGGCGACGGGCTGAGGCGAGCCTGAAGGGAATCTGTCGCCGTCCGCGGAGGTTCCTTCCCGAACCCCGGATTCCAAAAGGCTTGCTGTGGCTCCAGCTTGCTCATCGATCCAGCGGCTGATCACGGCACTCAATTGATCAATCGTAAACGGCTTCGATAGGTAATCATCCATTCCAGCCTTCAGACACTGCTCTTTAGTCCCCTGGATGGCATCAGCGGTGAGGGCGATGATCGGAAGGCGGGATGGCATTGCCCGCGCCGAAACAGGCCCTTGGCTTCTCTTTGCCTCTCTTTCCCTGATCGCCTTGGTCGCCTCATAGCCATCCATTTCCGGCATGTGGCAATCCATGAAGATCAAATCGTAAGCGGTGCGGGAGGAGGCCTCAAGGGCCTCCCGCCCGTTCACGGCCGCGTCGACCCGACAACCGAGGGTCTCCAACATCCCCCGCGTCACCTCCTGGTTAATCGGGTTGTCCTCGGCAATCAGGATATGGGCGTTGAACTGCCTCCTCACCCTTTGCCCGATCTCCTTGGCGGCTGGCTCGGCAGAGGGGGAGGGAGTTCGGGACCTCCTGAGAGCAATCAAGGCGTCATACAATTGGGATGGCCGCACCGGCTTGCTCAGGATGAGCTCGACTCCTGCCTCCTTGACCTCAAAATCCACGCCCAGGGAGCTCAATATGATGAGGTGGACGGGGGCGATGGCCGGATCCGATTTGATCATCCTGGCCAGCTCCAAGCCACAGACACCCGGCATATTCATATCCAGGATGGCCACATGGTAAGGTCTTCCTGAAGAAGCGGCCGAGCGGAGCATCTTCAGCGCCTGCTCTGCGTTTTCGGCGCTGCCATTGCGCATCCCCCAGGAGAGGATCTGATGGTGGAGGATCCTCCGGTTGGTGGTATTGGCGTCGACGATGAGCACGCGGAGATCATGCAATTCGCTCGGCGGGGGCTGCTCGATCTCGCCTGGGGCCGCCTCGACCTTGAAGGGCGCGGTGAACCAGAAGGTGGATCCCTTTCCCGGTCCGCTCTGGACGCCAATTTCGCCTCCCATTAATCCTACCAGTTGCCTGGAGATGGCCAATCCCAGCCCGGTGCCGCCATGTCGTCGGACCGTCGATCCATCGGCCTGGGAGAAGGCATCGAAGATGCTCTGTTGGAATTCCGGAGGGATGCCGATTCCCGTGTCCTGCACATCGAAGCGGAGCATGAGGGCATCCTCCGTTTCCAGGATCGTCCTGGCCCGCACCAATACCTGCCCCTCGTTGGTGAATTTCATTGCATTTCCGACCAGATTGGTCAAGACCTGACGCAATCGAACCGGGTCACCCCGGAGATTCCTGGGGAGATGATGGCTCAGCCGGGTCATCAGCTCGATCTTCTTCTGATTTGCGGATTCTGTGAAGATTTCCACCACTTCTTCCACGAGCTTTTGCAGATCGAAGGGGACCTCTTCCAGTTTCAGTTTGCCGGCCTCAATCTTGGAGAAATCTAAGATGTCGTTGATCACGCTGAGGAGCACCTCCCCGGAACGACGGGCCATCTGGCAAATGTCTCTCTGTTTCTCATTCAATCCGCTTCCGAGGAGGAGGTCGATCATCCCCAGCACCCCGTTCATGGGGGTCCGAATCTCGTGGCTCATCCTGGCCAAGAATTGGGTTTTCGCAAGGCTTGCCTGCTCAGCAGCCTCCTTTGCCTTCTCCAGCTCTCTCACCATCATGGCCAAGTCTTCATTGGCTTTCGAAAGTTGCTTCGTCCGCTCCTTGACTTTCTCTTCCAGGTGCTCACGGTGCCTCTTCAGCTCTTCGTCTCGTTCCCGAATCTGGTGCAACATCTCGTTGAATCCATCGATCAGCACCCCTACCTCGTCATTGGTCGTCCTTTCCGCCTGGATAGAATAATCCTTTTCTTGGGAGACGACCCTCATCTTCTGAGAGAGGCTGAGGATGGGGTCGGTAATAATGCTCTGAAATCTGGAGGCCAGACCATACGCCAGCAGCGTGCAGAGGATCAGTAGGAGACCGAGAACGAAGGCATACCAGGCGAGTCGGGAATACAACTCTTTCAGGTTCGATCGGATCAGGAGAAACCCCACCGTTTCATTATCCAGAACGATCCGGTGCCACAGATCCAGACGGTGACTTGTAAAACGGGGGCCCCCTGCCGAATTTGGCGAAGGATTCCCGGCTTCGTCTGGGAAGGATGACGGGAATGCCTCCTGGCTCCCGTCTTTCCCCACAAACCCAGCGAATAGATCGCCATCCTTGGTGTAGAGATGGGCGGAGATGATGTTCGGTCTCACCCTCAGGGCAGAGAGGGTCTCCCTCGCTGATCGTGGATCATTGAAGGTGAGGGCCGCTGTACTGTTGCGCCCAATGACATCCGCCAGGCCTACGAGATCCTTAATCATCGCGTTCCTGAACTGAATGAACTCATAGGTCAGGAAGCCTAAGGAGCCTAAGGAAAATGCAGCGAAGCTGGTGAACACGATGATGACCGTCAGCTTGGACTTGATGGAGAGCTCGCGCAGGAAGCGGATCATGTGTTTGCCCTCACGATCTTGGCGACCTTCAGGAGGTGAGAGCTGATCTTCAGCCCAGCCTGCTGGGCCGCATCGACATTGATTTCAAAGCGGATCTTTTTGTCGGCCAGGACAAAATTGATGATTCCTCCCGCCTCCGCAAATCCTCTCATCTCCCCGACGGTCAGCACATTCCAGTTTCGGGTGGTCGTCAAAATCTGGGGAAGGTCCTTGGACAAGGAGCGACTGACGAAGAGGATATGACATTTCTCCAAGGCCTCGGCATTGGCGAACCGCTTGATCACGATCTTCCTTCCTCCCGCAGATTTATCCTCCAGGGACTTGAGCGAGTCCCCGAAGGGGTCTGCGCCAAGGATGCCCAAGACGAGTGGTTCGTTGGCACTGGTGAAAGCATCGGCAGGCCACTCGACAAACTTAGCGAAATTGAAGAGGAAAGCCGCCTTGACCTCATACTCTTGCAGGGAGCGAGTATCCCCATAGACGCTCAAGGTCCCGCTGATCAAGCTGGCCAAGAAAAACGGGATCAGCAGGGTTGCCTTAGGAGCCATAGGATTTCTCAATGCCGTCCGAACCCTCGGGTTCATGATGGGGCCATTTTTGGGATTCTATGGAACCTTCCTGTTTTTCCCTGGCTCAGAAGGCGTAGGTGACCTTGAGTCGAAAAGTCCGGCTATCCTGCTTGATCCGATCCTGAAGGTGCTCATCGCCAGCCGGATCGCTGTAATTGTTGTTAAACAGGTTGTAGACGCTGACAGAGACCTCCAGCCCCTTCAGAAGGTTCTGGTTCAAGAGGGTGAGGTTGGTGATAAAGAAATCATCTACCCTCCCCGCCTTGACAGTTTTTCGGGTGCTGGTGTACTGTTCTTCCAGGCCCAGGAAGATCACATCTTTGAGGAGGGGCAGGGTGAGATTGAGCTTCGCCAAATGTCGGGGGGAATTGACCAGATCCTTTCCGGTCTTCTCATCCTCGCTCTCCTGGTAGGCATAGCTGATCCGGCCGGCGAGGCCATCTTTCCATTTGCCCTGTAATTCCAGCTCCAGGCCCTTGCCCTTTACAGCTCTGGTATTCCGGTAGACTAAGAGACCGTCCGAGGTGTCCAGCATCTGCCTGATCAGGTCCTCGATCTTGTAATAGTAGACATTGACGGTTCCCAAGAGATGATCCCCAAATCCCTGCTCCAGGATGAGATCGACGGTATGAATGGTCTCCGGCTTCAGGTGGGGATTGTCCTTCTGCGTGAAGTATCCATCATGGTAGTAGAGCTCGTAGGCGTTGGGGGGACGGAAGGCCTTTCCGTAAACGAGCTTGCAGGTCGTTCTCTCCAAAGGATTCCAGATCAGGGCCGCCCTGGGGTTGGTGGTCCCACCAAAGGTGCTGTAGTGATCGTAGCGGAGGCCCGCATTCAGAATGAGCGTCTTGAGGAGGTGAAATTCTCCCTGGAGGAAGGTCCCCCAGAAGCGGGAGTCTTCTTTGCTGTCCAACCAGACTGCCTCGGGGTCCTCGTAGCTTTGATCCTGCCTGAAATTGTCCCGGTACTCCGCGCCCAGGATGAGCCTGTGCTTTTCGAATAGCCTCTTGCTTACCTGGGCCTCACCCCCCCACCATTCCCCGAAGGCATCGTCTTGGGCCGCCTCCAAGTTAGGCCTCTCCCCCTCCTCCGCATAATCGTACACATAATCTCCCCAGTAGGCATAATAGGCATAGTGAATGCGGGCTAATATGTCGATTTCTTGGGAGAGGAAGCTGCGTTCATATTTCAGGTCCAGAAAGCCCTGGGCATCGATGGTGTTGGTGCGAGCATCGTTGAAGACGGTCTCATAAGATGCCGTGGGGATGATTTTCTTCCGATTCGAATAAGCCCCCTCCAGGGTGAAGTCACGGAAGGAGAGGTTACCGAAGAGGCTATAGGAACGCTCCCGATCACAATCCTTCGCGATCCCGTCGTTCGTCTCCGGATGATCGAATTCCTTATAGTAGAGCCGTTCATTCCCCTCGCTCTGATAGTAGGTGCCGGAGAGGAGAGTCTCCAGGCCCACTTTGAACGCATCTCCGTAACTGATCCGACCCTCGTAGGTTTCCAGACTGCCGACCTCGCCGGAGAGTTCCGCGCCCCCTACTTCCCTGCCCTGCCGGGTGATGACATGGATGACCCCGAAGAAGGCATTGGCCCCATAGAGAGAGGAGCTGGGGCCGCGGATGATCTCCACTCGATCGATGAGGTCCACATCCAGAATAAATTCTTGCGCGATCATGGCGGAATCAAAGACATTGTCGTTGATCCTAACCCCATCCAACAGGAGTAGAAAGCGATTGTTATAACCACCAAAGGCGCCCAATCCCCGAATCCCCAGATAACTGTAGTTCCTATCATTGGTGACGAAGAGGCCGGGCACACTGCGCAGTAGTTCAGCGAGGGTGCGCCACCCATATCTCTTGAGCTCGGAGGCAGTGATGATGGTGACGAAGGCGGGGGCCTCCGAGATGCTCTGCTCATATCGAGAGGCGGAATAGACATTTACCTTCATCAGGTCTTCGATGCTCATCTCCAGCAGATCGGAGGTTCGTTCGGCGGCGGGCAGAGCCGTGGGAAGGGCGAACACGGATAGGCCCAGGAGGGCGAGGAATCCTTGAAGCCTTCTTGTTCCTGTACCTTTCATCTTCGTTGGCGACCTTCTGGGTTTGATTTCAGGTCATCTCCCAAGATTGATTTTGGTTCTTCCGTGCTTAAACTTAAGGGTTGTGCAAGGCGAATGCCAACCGAGAAGCTGGAGGTGCCCGCTCGCAAGCATCATCTGGAGCTATGGAACGGGCAAGGCGACTCGGTCAGGCTTACCGCATCTCTTTCCTTTAGGGGAAAAACATTCCTATTAGGGGAAGATTCTTACCCACCTTGGCCTGTACGAAAGAAAGACGGAAGGCAGTACTACTTCTTGCAGTCCGTCCTTTCTGATTGTTTCTCTATGATTCATGCCCCATTATTTTCTGACAACCTTGAGAAAAACGATTATATTAGCAGGTAGATCAACTCACTCGTAAGGGCATGGTGAGATGACACTAAGTCCTGACCTGGCAAAGGATTTGAAGAAGATGGAGAAAAGAGGGTGGAAGAAGATCTCTCTGGAATACGGCAGAAATGCCTTACAGATCCTGGTGCCTCCTCGCTGTGTGGAACTCTCCATGGGTCATGCCGCCCTCCTTCCAGATCCCAGGAGGGCCTTTGAGGAGGCGCTGCGTAAACCAATCGGGAGACCCCATCTCGAGGAGATCATTCGCTCCAAGGGAAAGCCCCCAGAGGAGATCTCGGTGGCCGTTGCGGTCTCTGACATCACCAGGCCGGTTCCCTATAGGGGTAAGCATGGCCTCCTCCATCCTCTATTGGCCCTCCTTCAGTCTTGCCGCATCCGCAAAGGAAATACCCGGATCATCGTGGCGTGCGGGATGCATCGGCCCAGCAGTCATGAGGAGAAAATGGAGATGTATGGGAGAGAGATCGTGGAGCAGTTCCCCATCCTGGACCACGACTGCGAGGACAACGATCTCTTGGTGAGTATCGGAAAGACTCGAAGGGGGACCCAAGTCTATGTGAATCGCCACTTTTTTCTCTCGGATCTGAAGATCGCCACCGGACTGGTGGAGAGCCATTTCATGACCGGCATCTCCGGAGGAAGGAAGTCCATCTGTCCTGGACTGGTGGATGTAAAAACCATCCAGAGGTTCCACGGACCGGATTATCTGGAGGATCCTTATGCCACCAATCTCATCCTGGAAGGAAACCCCTGCCACGAGGAGGCGTTGGAGGTCGCGAAGACGGTAGGGGTGGATTTCATCGTCAATGTCACCTTGGATAAGGATCTGCACCTCACCCAGGTCTTTGCCGGCGATCTGGTGGAAGCACACACAAAGGCCTTTGACATGATCCGGGCCTACGCGGAGATCCCTCTAAATCAGCAGTTTGATATCGTGCTCACCCATGGAGGATATGTAGGCAGGGATCACTACCAGACAGCCAAGGCAGGAGTGGGAGCCCTCCCGGCGGTAAAGGAGGGCGGCACGATCATCATCGCGGCCCATAACCGGGATGAGCTGGAGCCGATCGGATCCCTGGAATATCGGACCTTGATCCATTTCCTCAAATTGCAGGGCGCGGATGGCTACCTGGAACTCTTGCGGAGCCCTCATTGGCATTTCACCAAGGACCAATGGGAGCCCGAGGTCTGGGGAAGGGTGCTGCGGAAGGTGGGGGAGGAGGGCTTGATCTATTGCAGCCTCCAGATACCGAAGGAGGACTATCGACTCTTACCCGGAAAGCCTGGCCTCGATTTCTTAGAGGGAGAGACCCAAAAACCTTCCCTGCAGAGGGCCCAGGAGATGGTGCAAAGGGCCATCCTCTATGCAATGGCCCGTTTCCGGGAGAAAGGAATCGAGCTCAGTATGGCCTTCATCCGGGAGGGCCCCTATGCGGTGCCCGTTTTTCGAGGATAGGGCGCAGCAATCAGGCGTTTTGAGGCTCCCAGGTCGTCCTGGCCCTACAGACCTCTCGCTGATCCCTGGCGCGAACCAGGGCATGCAGGAGGGAGGCCTGGGGACCGGATCGCCTGGTTTCCTGGGTGAAGACCGCGATCTCGTCTTGATTCGTAGATTCAGCCAGGAAGTGGATCTCCAGGGTGGTGATGCGATACTGATCGCGCATCTCCAGGGGACAACTGTCCAGGATCCACTCGATGTATTTCGCGTGGCTGACATGGCCCTGCAGGTCCAGGTCGCTGAAGCGGACGGGAAAGAAGTTGGGCGCTCCAGGGTCTTGGATGGGTGGAATTCTCCCCGGTCTCTCCTTGAGGGCGCGACGGCTCGGTAGTGCTTTGATCTTTTCCTCAAAAAACGCCTCCGCCCTTTGGGGCCGTCGACTCTTCGCATCCAGGATCAGCCAGTCGCCGGTGGCGGCGGCGATCACGTTTCCGCGCTCCTCCCGGATCTCAAAGTCCCGCTGGGCAAAGAGCCGGTCCACCCCCGACGGCCAGGTGTGGACCTCGATCCTCTCCTCCCAGACTGGGTAACGGTCAATTCGAATGAGCATCCGGGAGAGGACCCAGAGGAGGCCCCTCGCTGCCAGATCGGCATAGCCGAATTGGAGGCGATTGGCATGATTCCATGCGGCCTCCTGCATGAGCAGGCAAAGGGCCGGCAAGGAAGCCTTACCCATGGCATCCACCTCGTGGGAGCGGATGCGGAACTCCTCCCTCCAGACATATTCGCCTTCTTTGCCTGAGCTGCTCAGCATGTTCCCCTCTTCAGTCCATGTCACCTGGCCTATTTACTCCCGGTCCTTTTTCCTGTCAATCCTTTTCCTCCTCAACCCCAGCCTGAACCTTACCCTCTGAAGATTTCTCTTGCCAGATTTGGCGCATACTTATATTCTTTACTTGGTTTCAAAGGGGAGATAGACAAGCAAGAAGCAGTGGAAAAGCTATTCAAGGAATGACGGAAAAGTCAGAGGAGACCGGAGATGGCGCGGAAGAGGAAGAGCCAGGCAACGGAAGCTGATGGCGTGACCGACTTTCGCCATGAGCAGGCCCGACGAAAGAACAATCCCCCCGCCGGGATCGCTCCCGCCTATGAGGTGCGGGAGCGGAAGACCCAGACCTACTCCTACGACCCGCATCTGGACCCGGAGCTGCAATGGACAGGCAAGGCGGAACACACCTCCTTCGAGGTGGACTTGGTCTCCCTCCACATCCACGAGCGCATCTCCACCCGGGCGATCTTAGAGGCGGTGAAGAAACCGGAGCCTCAGCTTTCTCTCTTTGGGGAGACGCCCCTTCCTGCGGATCAGCAGATCGAGTTCTATCAGCATGATGTGAATTGGGCCAACCGACTCATCTTGGGCGACAGCCTGCTGGTCATGAATTCCCTCTTGATCAAGGAGGGCATGGCGGGCAAGGTGCAGATGATCTATGTGGACCCGCCCTATGGCATCAAGTACGCCTCCAACTTCCAGCCCCGCACCGACCGCCGCGATGTGAAGGACCAGGACGAGGATCTCACCCGCGAGCCGGAGCAGATCAAGGCCTACCGTGACACCTGGAAGTTAGGCATACACTCCTATTTGACCTACCTGCGCGATCGCCTCCTCCTGGCGCGTGAGCTGCTGACCGAGAGCGGCTCCATCTTTGTCCAGATCAGTGACGAGAACCTGCACTTAGTGCGAAGTCTGTTGGATGAGGTGTTTGGGAGGGAGAACTGCATGGCGGTGGTGGCTTTTAACAAGACGACGGGCCAGACTGCCAAGTTCCTCGCTTCGGTCACAGATTACTTATTGTGCTACGCTCGGAACAAAGCGGCTATGAAATACAGGCAGCTTTATTGGATGAAAGAGTTGGGAGAAGAAGGTGCGAGTAAATATGGGTATGTTGAGTTACCGGACTGCGTGCGGAGAAGATTAAGTCAGCATGAAATCAGTAATCCAGCACTGCTGCCTGAGGACGCGAAGGCATTCAGGCTGGATAACCTGACCTCCCAGAGCGGCGGACCGACTACGTCAATTTCACTTGAATTGCACGACCGCGTCTTCCGTCCATATCCTGGGTTTTGGAAGACTAATGAAGAAGGACTCCATCGCCTCATAGGTGCTGATCGAATCGCCGTAACAGGAAATACCCTAAGCTACGTGCGCTTTCTTGACGACTTCCGTCAATTCCCTGTGGCAAATATCTGGGATGACGTAGGTGGTATTCAAAGCCGGGCGGACCCGAAGGTCTATGCCGTCCAGACCAACACCAAGGTCCTCGACCGCTGCATCCTCATGGCCACCGATCCTGGGGATCTGGTGTTCGATCCGACCTGTGGCTCCGGCACTACGGCCTTCTGCGCGGAGAGGTGGGGGCGGCGCTGGATCACCTGTGATACTTCCCGGGTGGCCCTGGCCATCGCCCGCCAGCGCCTGATGACGGCCCGGTACGATTACTATGAGCTGCTGGACCGGGAGCGCGGACCGGCAGGCGGATTCGTCTACCAGACCGTGCCCCACATTACCCTGGAGAGCATTGCCCGGAATACAGAGATCGATGTCATCGCGGCCAAATATCAGCCCCAGATCGAGAAGGCGCTCCCTGAGCTGAATCGCGCCCTTGGCAAAGATTGGAAGGAATGGGAGGTCCCGCGTGAGCCCGAAGCCAAGTGGAACAAGGCGGCAAAGGGGGCCCATCAGCAGTTCTGGTCCCTCAAGCGCAAGAAGCGCCAGGAGATCGATGCCAGCATCCAGCGCCATGCCCCGCAGGAGACCCTTTATGACCGGCCGCAGATCAAGCGCGGCATTGTGCGCGTCTCCGGTCCCTTCACCGTGGAGGCGATCCCGGTCCCGGCCATCGAAGACCCGTCTCAGGCCCCCATCCCTGCCTTTGAGGAGGAAGAGGCCCGCACCCGGATCAGCGACCGGGGTGGCGATCACCTGACGAACATGTTGAATCTGCTCAAACAACAGGGTGGGGTGCTCTTCCCGGGCGGTAAAAAGATGGGGCTGCAGAATCTGCGCCTGCTTAACCTGGGGATGCTTCATGCCGAGGGAGAGGCCGTGCAGAACGGGAAAACTTTGCGGGTTGCCCTCAGCTTTGGCCCGCAGTACGGGCCGATCACGGCCGTGCAGGCTAATGAAGCCATCCAGACGGCCAAGCTGAACGCCTACGAAGTTCTGATTCTCGCCGGATTCAGCATTGAGGCAGAGGCCCAGGCATTCGTACAGAAGGCCCAGGAGCTGGTTCGTGGGCTGACCATTCATTTCGCCAACATCGCTCCCGATGTCCTGGTGGGCGATCTGCTCAAGACCACCCAGACCAGCCAGATCTTCACCGTTTTTGGCCAACCCGATGTGGGCGTAGATAAGCAGAAGGATGATACCTACCGGGTCGAGCTGCGAGGTGTGGATATCTACGACCCGCTGACCGGGGAGACCCATCATTCCCGGGGCAGTGAGGTGGCCGCCTGGTTCCTGGACACGGACTACGACGGCATGACCTTCCACCTCTGCCAGGCCTTCTTCCCAGGCGATGCGGATGCCTGGGATAAACTCCAGCGCGCCCTCAAGGCCCAGATCGAGCCGGAGGCCTTCGAGCAGATGCGCGGCACCGTATCGTTTCCCTTTCAGCCCGGCAAGCACCAGCGGACCGCCGTCAAGGTGCTCGACTTCCGGGGCAATGAGGTGGTAAAGGTGGTCTCACTGGGCGAGATTCGATATGAATCGGCAGGGAGGTAGATATGTATCGTTTGTTTAGAATACAGAACTTTAGGTGTTTTAGTGAATTGGAAGTCACTGACTTGGAACGGGTCAATCTGATCGCTGGGGTAAATAATGTAGGGAAAACGGCTCTCTTGGAGGCACTGTTCCTTCACTGCGGCGCGTATAACCCGGCCCTGACCTTGCGGTTGAACGCTTTTCGAGGCCTTGAATCGATCAAGATTGAGCTCGGAAAATGGGTAGAGACTCCATGGGACTCGCTCTTCAGTGCATTTGATCCCTCAAAACAGATCGAATTAGAAGGTGAAAATGAAGCAGGTGGCCGGCGGATACTTCGGCTGAAGATAGTCCGCCAACCAGAGGAATTAGCGAGGATTGGCCAATCTATCAAACATGAAACCAACCAGATCGAGGGAAGTTCCCTGTCATCAGAGACCGCTCAAGTGCTTGAGCTCGAATGCGAGGAAGGAAAGGATCGTCGTAGATATCACATGATACTGGATCAAAAAGGTATTCGTAGTGAGCCAATTCCGCCAGCTCCGCCTTTTCCAGCATTCTTTCAGGCGGCTCGGGTTCGAAACCCTGTAGCTGAGGACGCGGAGCGTTTTGGCAAGATGGAAGTTGTGGGGCAACAAGATGTGCTCTCGAAGGTCCTGCAAGTCATTGAACCACGCCTTCGGCGCCTTGCCGTCGTTGTTGCCGGTGGCATGCCGGTGATACATGGTGACATTGGGCTGGGCCGCCTGGTCCCCTTGCCGGTTATGGGTGAAGGCATGGCTCGACTTGCTAGCCTGGTGTTGAGTATGGGCAGCGCGCCGAATGGCGTTGTACTCCTGGACGAAATCGAGAACGGCCTGCACCATTCTATCCTTCATAAGGTCTGGCAGGCTATTGGAGAAGTGGCGAGGCAATTCAATGTGCAGGTTTTTGCCGCAACTCATAGCTTGGAGTGCATCATGGCGGCGCACAAGGCCTTTCAAGAGAGCGAGATCTACGACTTCCGCCTACATCGCTTGGAACGAGTAAATGACACTATCCGTGATGTGAGCTATGATCGGGAGAGCCTGGATGCGGCCATCGAGGCAGGGCTGGAGGTACGGTGATGGCTGTGGGAGACACGCATGCGAAGCAGCCCGTGGAAATCCAGAAGGTCAATATACTGGTAGTGGAAGGCAGGGACGAGGAACTGTTCTTTGGAGCGCTCATACATTCCTTGGGCCTGGGCAGCATTCAGATTATGTCTTTTGGTGGCAAGGCGAAGCTTCGGGAGTATTTGAAGGCACTTATTCGAACTTCAGGATTCGCAAGTGTCTCATGTTTGGGTATAGCGAGAGATGCGAATTCAGATCCCAGAGCTGCCTTCCAAAGCGTTTGTGATGCCTTGAAGGACAACAACCTACCAGCGCCTGGTAAGCCTCTGGTGCTTACTGGTCATAGTCCACGCGTCACCGTCATGATTTTGCCAGGCGAAGGGAACCCTGGGATGTTGGAAGACCTTTGCCTCAGGGCTGTGACGCAGGACCCTGCCAAGTTTTGCATCGATAAGTACTTCGAGTGCCTGCAGAAGCAAAGCCTTCCCCTCCCTCATAATATGTCAAAAGCAAGGGTTCATGCTTTCTTGTCTTCAAGACCTGAAGCTGATAAGCGGTTGGGCGAAGCAGCCCAAGCGGGTTATTGGCCATGGGATTCTGAGGCTTTTGGGCAAGCGAAGGCCTTCCTTCAGCAGATTACCTCATGAGGTGACGCCGTGTCCCTCCTCGTTGACAATCCTATCGTGAACTCGCCCTTTGAAGAGCCGACCCGCTACTGGGAGTATAAGGAGGGGCAGCCGACGCTGGCGCAGGGGCGCCGCCCGGCGGGATACTATCTCCGGCCACGAACGCGGGAGGGGCAACTCTCCATGTTCGAGGAGGAGTTCATTCCCTTGGAGACGGTGAATGCCATCCGGGAGCGGGTTAAGGCCTGGCGGCACAAGGGATACCCTGGGGCGACGCCCATCACCCGACAACTGTTGAGTCACTGGGACCGCCCGGACCGAGAGCGCAGGCTCTTCTTCTGTCAAATTGAGGGGGCTGAGACCCTCATCTGGCTGATCGAAGCCTCGCCTGCCGAGAAGCAGGGAATCCCCATCCCGATGGACAATGGCCTCACCCGCTATGCCCTGAAGATGGCCACCGGCAGCGGAAAGACGGTGGTGATGGGCATGGTCATCGCTTGGCAGGTACTCAACAAGCTCGCCAACCCCCAGGACCGCCGTTTCTCTGACGCAGTCCTGCTCCTCTGTCCAAATGTCACCATCCGCGAGCGCCTGCGGGTGCTCCTGCCCTGGAAGTCGACCAACTACTATGACAGGTTCGACCTGTTGCCCCGCTCGTTGGTCGAGAGGCTGCATCAAGGGAAGTATTTCGTCACCAACTGGCATCTCTTCCAGCCGGAGGATGACTCCCGATCCAGGAGCGTCAGGCAACGGGGACCGGAGAGTGACCGCGCCTTCTGCAATCGAACTCTCAAAGACCTGGGCAGCAAGCAGAACCTCCTGGTGATCGACGATGAAGCCCACCATGCCTACCGCCCAGCACCCCTGGCCGAAGAGGTGCGCGAGGGCTTATCGGCTGAAGCAATCGCCGAGCGTGAGGAGGCGACGGTCTGGGTCAGCGGGCTGGATCGGATTAACGCGGTGCGTGGAATCAACCTTTGCGCCGACTTCTCCGCCACCCCCTTCTACATTAAGGGAAGCGGCTATGAAGAAGGTTCCCCCTTCCCCTGGATCGTGGCTGACTTCGGGCTGGTGGATGCCATCGAATCCGGGATCGTGAAGGTCCCGCGGGTTCCGGTGGATGACAACACCGGTGCGTTGATCCCAGCCTATTTTCGCCTATGGGAATGGATCAACCAGCGGCTGCCGGCCTCGGAGCGCGAGAAGCCCCGCCGCCGGGCCAAGCCGGAATCAGTCCTGCGGGAGGCGGAGGATGCCTTGGCTACGCTGGCCTCGGAGTGGAAAAAGACCTTCGACACTTTCCAGCAGGCTGGCTCCTCGGTGCCCCCGGCCCTGATCGCCGTATGCGACAACACCGACCTCTCTAAGTTAGTGTATGAACACATTGCCCGCGGGAACATCCTGGCCGAGCTGCAGAACGGTGAGACAGAGGAACGAACCTTCCGCATCGATTCGAAGCTGCTCAAGGAGGCCGAAAGCGCTCTCGAGGGGGAGACGAGACAGCAGGCTGCCGAGCGACTGCGTAAGGTGGTGGACACCGTGGGCAAGACGGAATGGGAGGGGGAGGGTGATCCTCCGGGCAAGCATCTTCGCTGCGTGGTTTCGGTAGGCATGTTGACCGAGGGATGGGATGCCCAGAATGTGACCCAGATTCTGGGCCTGCGCGCGTTCACCTCCCAGCTTCTGTGCGAGCAAGTGGTTGGGCGGGGTTTGCGGCGGATGAATTACGATGACTTCAGCGAACCCGAGTATGTGGATGTCTATGGTGTGCCCTTCGAGGTCATCCCGGTCAAGAAGAAGCCGGTCGGCCGCCCGGACGGAGGGAAGGTTTCCACCCTGGTCCGGGCCCTGGCGGAACGCAAGCATCTTGAGATCACCTTCCCCCGAGCGGAGGGCTATGTCTTTGATGTGCGCCAGCGGATTAGGGTGAATCTGGAGGGCGTACCTTACCTGAGAATCGATCCCTCGAGCGCACCAACCGAGGTCGTCAGCAAGCCGGCTTCCGGATACCGCCTGGGCCGTCCCGACCGACTTGGGCCGGGGGCGGAGGTGCTGCACGACCGGAATCCCTTTCATCGGGAAAGGCGACTTCAGGCAACGGTCTTTGAGATTGCTGCAGAACTTGCGCAGCGCCTGAAAGGGAAGCGAGAGGACTGGGGATCGCGACACATACTCTTCCCCCAGATCCTTGACATCGTCTGGCAGTATCTGGAAGAGCGTGTGGTTGCCGCGGCTGACACTCCCCTGGAGGAGGTAGCTCTGCTCAAATACAAACAGTGCATCATTGAACGATTGACCGAGGCGATAGAGCCCGATACAGAAGCGGGGGAGGCTCCCTTATTGCCGGTGATCGAGCGATTCCGCCCTCTCGGTTCCACCTCGGAAGTCCTGTTTCGGACGGTTCGGCCAGTGGTCGGGACGACCAAGAGCCATATCAGCCATGTAGTGCTGGATGCACCAAGGTGGGAACACAGCGTGGCCTATCAGTTGGAGCGCAGCCCAGAAGTGATTGCCTATGCCCGCAACGACCATCTGGATTTTACGGTTCCCTATGAATGGCAGGGGCTCCGCCACGAGCACCGGCCGGACTACTTGGTGCGTTTGCGAGGCCAGGATGGCCAGGAGTGCAAGGTCGTCCTGGAAGTCAAAGGCCTGGAGAGCGAGCAGGACCGCCAGAAAGAGACGGCGGCGAAGCGCTGGGTTCGTGCCGTCAACCATCACGGCGAGTTTGGAAGGTGGGCATATGTGTTATGTAAGGATCCCCGCAACGTGAGGAGAATTCTGGGAGGAGCCCTTAAGGACAGATGATCTATCTGGGGACTTCAGGATTCAAGTATGAGGAATGGAAGGGGGTCTTCTACCCCCCGAATCTTTCAGAGAAGGAGTGGCTCCCTTTCTATGCCCGCCATTTCAATGGCCTGGAGATCAACTCCACCTATTATCGGCTCATGCACCCGGCCACCTTCTATCATATGGCCAGGAAGGTCCCCGAAGGATTCTGCTTCACGGTGAAGGCCTATCGCACCATCACCCACGAGATCGGCCAGCAGAGCGAAGGCGATCTCAAGGCCTTTTTGGAATCCATCCGCCCCTTGCAGGAGGCGGGCAAGTTGGGATGCCTGGTTGCCCAATTCCCCAACTCCTTTCGCCATAGTCCCCAATCGCTCACCTATCTGGCTGATCTCCGCCAGCATTGCGGCCATCTTCCCCTGGCCGTCGAATTTCGCCACAAAGGATGGGCGGCCCCAGAGACCTTCGGCTTCCTCAGGGAGCGGGATCTCGGATTTGTGTGCGTGGATGAGCCACGATTTTCCAGCCTCATGCCCCCGGTGGCGGTCGTCACCTCCGACCTCGCCTACCTGCGCTTCCACGGCAGGAACTATCAGATGTGGTGGAAGTCAGGCGAGGAGAAGCTGCGCTATGATTACCTCTATTCCGAGGAGGAGCTAAGGGAATGGCTGCCCAAGATCGAGGCACTAAGAGCCCAAAGCCAGAGGATGTTCATCTTCATGAATAATCACTTCGGGGGAAAGGCGGTGACCAACGCCTTCATGCTGGCCGGCATGCTGGAGGGAAGATTGGGCGAGGCAGCTCCCCCGGCGCCTTCGAATGCCCCGGCCCAGGCCGCCCTGCCCATGGATCCAGCCCGCTGAGGTAAGGGGCTCCGATCCGTGAGCCCTGGGGCCAGCCAGCCCGGTCGAACAAGCCAATGGCAAAAATGGCGGGACCCAATCCGCTGCTTTTTGGCAAAGCCAATGCCATGAAAATGAATCTACCCCGTGACCTTCTTCCCTTCTTGCTACACCGTCTTTGTGATGGATCGGAGAAGAAGGTTTTCTGCCCGGTCTCATCGTTATCCCTGCTATTATGCTGCCGTCTTGACAGTGACATGCATACCTGCTCTTGTGGCGAGGGTGATAAGCATTTCAAGGCTAAACCTTTCCCATTTGCCTCTCGCCAAGTCAGAAACCCTGGACTGACTGACGCCGAAGATTTCTGCCGCCTTGGCCTGCGTAAGCTTCTTGGCTTTGATAAACTTCCGGAGGTCGGCCATAAGGTCAGCACGCATCTGAAGAATTGCGGCCTCATCTGGAGAATATCCGAGATCAATGAATATGTTCCCGGAAGAATTAACAATGGCGCCGCTCATAGACTACCCTCCAATCTGCTTGTAGCGCTGGCGAGCCAAATCAATGTCATGCCGGCTCGTTGCTCGACTCTTCTTTTGAAATGCATGAAGCACATAAATCGCATCACGAAACCTGGCGACATAGACTACTCGCCACTCGCCCAAGGTGTGGATGCGGATTTCCTTTACGTCGGGGCCGATTACGCGCATCGGCTTCCAGTCGCTTGGCTCGAGTCCGTCTTGAACTGCGCGGAGTTCGAAGCCTGCGGCGCGGCGGGCTTCATCGGGGAAGTTCCGAAGATCATCGAGACTCGATCCCACGAAAATCAGCGGTTTCATAGTTACCAGAGCATTATATAAGTTTTTATATATTTGGCAAGCTCAATGATCAGGGGTTCTGTTCGGGCCGGCTGCCCCCCTTCGCTCGCGCGTGCATTCGCTCGTCGAGCTCGGCAGCCCGAGAACTCGCCCTCCTCTCAAACTCCATCGGAGGGCTCAGACAGCTCGGCCTGACCCCTCCGAGCTCTCCTCGCTCATAAGCGCACAAGGTCGCTCAGGGGTCACCCGGCCCGGGATTCTGCTTCCTGCCTCCGCCCGCCCTTGCCCCGGCTTACCTCCGGGCCTCCGGTTCAGACCTTCTTGCCAAAGAACGCTCCGGCTAAGGGGTTCGAATTCGTGAGTCCCAGCGCCTGTTTCTTGGAGTCCGGCTGTCAGGCAATTTCTGCACGAACGTCCCGTCTCCTGTCCCAAGACGCTATCGTTCGCGTTTCCATTCCCATCGCTTAATACCGCGCGAGCCTCATTGCCCAGGCGTATAACGATATGACTGACCAGTGGCGGCAACCACTTATGCAAAACATGCGGAGCTTATTCGCCATCTGGTCGAGCCGGTTGGTAGAAGTGTTATTCCCTTCTGAATCCTTCATAAATCCACCCAATTGCCACGCCGAGCAAATAGATAAGTCCTACAGGAATCAGCCATGCCAAAAGTGCAATGCCGAAAGTTTTGAATTGATTTTTTCCCAACGATTGTATTTCTGTTTGATATTTCAGATTTGTTGCATTCAATATTTCTTTATATTCTGGCTTTTCGGAATATTTTGCATTTATTCTTTGAATAAGTTCTCCATCAGGAATGTCTTTATATGCTTCGCGAATTTCATAGGCATAATCTTCGGGATCTTTTGTCGCGTTGATCAAAGAGTACACCCAGGAATTTTCAATTTGCCTTTTTGCAGGCCATGATGACCAAGTGAATATAATGACTATGGCCAAATATATTGCGCTCAATACAACCCAAAGCCTTTGCCAGCCATTTAATTTGTTTTTCATTTTTTCACCTTCTAATGTCGAGCTAAGCTGCCCCGCCGAATCATCCACGCGAAGCGAACCTCGGCAACTGGCCCTCCAACGAACCAAATGACCTTCCCCCCAAATAGTGGACATACCAATAAGCGAAGTGTACAGTACAGCAAGGAGGTGTGTCCATGGCCGAGCACAAACATCGTCGTACCTATGACAGAGCGTTCAAACAGGAGACGGTTCG
>Ga0315314_1001423_pt1 | contig 21693 bp, 16 predicted proteins | sample TDP9_MG_FD_203631 | JGI IMG/M metagenome (GOLD analysis project Ga0315314, IMG submission 203631) | Freshwater sediment microbial communities from Lake Towuti, South Sulawesi, Indonesia - TDP9 | ecosystem: Environmental > Aquatic > Freshwater > Lake > Sediment | place: Indonesia: South Sulawesi... | reverse complement strand
GATTACGACCCGAAGTGCCGGGCCCTGGAAGATTACGCTGCAGCCGGCCAGCAATTGCTGGACTTGCTCAAAGGCCAACTGGATGGCGAGCGGGAGCTCCAAATCGCCACGGCGTAAGCACAAACTCGAGCCCATCACGGTCGAGGAACTGCTTGAAACCTCAAACATGTCCGGGTTCCTGTCCTTCCTGGACATGAAGCCTGGCCAGTCGATTTCCCTGCCCCACCTGAGCGAGCAAGCGCCGGTGAGTGCACCTGAAACGAGTGCACCTGCTTCAGGTGCACCTAGTTCGAGTGCACCTGATTCGAGTGCACTTGATACAGGTGCACTCGAATCAGGTGCACCGCCAGCCCTCCAGACACCAACTGCTAGCCCGCCTTCACCACGTCCCCGGCGCATTCGCGAAGCCCTGACCGTCCAGGACGGCCATTCGCTCGGCGAACAGGCGGTCTACGAAACCATGTACCGCTACGCCCGTCCGCACGAGGGGGATGAGATCCGCATCCTTACGATCGGCTACCGCACGCTGGCCGAAAGGACCCGGATGGCTTACAGCAATTGCAAGACGAACGTCCGCTCGCTCATTGAGAAGCTCGCCGTGGAGCCCATCGGCGAGTTCAGCTACACCGAAGGAACGACGTTTCTGGTTTACGGCTACCGGGAGGTCCTGCGGCGCCGGCGGGCCGTCGGCCTGACCCACGTCAGCCGCCACCGCGGCATCGTCTTCGTCGATCCTGCGACGGGCAGGGAACTGACAGGGCGAAACAAAGGAGAAACGAGTGCACCTGAAACGAGTGCACTCGTTTTAGACGAAAATATCGAATCGAGTGCACTCGAATCAGTCAAATCGAGTGCACTCGAATCAGGTGCACTATCATTAGATAAAATAAGTAGAGGAAAAGAGACGACGTCGTCGTCTTCTGCAAGCGACCTACTCCCCCCGGTGCTGAGAGTACTATACCAGTTTGTTCCTGCTGTTGATGACGCCGCTGCCACGCGGCTTATCCAGGCCTGTTTAGATAGGGCGCCTGACGCAACTATCGAGGAACTGCTCGAGTTCATTTCGCTGAAAGCGGCCCAGGTTTTGCGCTCCCCGGAAGTGCGCAACCCGATGGGCCTGCTGCAAGCGGCTGTTCCGCGCTGTTTCGAGGGCGAATCCTTCCGCCTATACCGGGAGGTCAGGCAGCGCGAGAAAGAGGCTCAGAAAGCCCAGGAAGCCCAAACAAAGGCCATCTGGGAAGCGATCCTGGACGACCCGGGGGCCGACGAGGAGACAAAGCAGCTTGCTCGCCAAGCCCTTGGCCTCTAGTAGCCGTGCTCGTACTGCGAACACCTCCCGACCACTTCGAACCGATTGTCCGCTTGGTCGTCGATGCGGTCTCCTCCCACCACTCGCGGCGCGCCTACGCCAAAGCCCTGGCCGACTTCCTGGCCTGGTGCGAGCGGAACGCCCCCCAAGGTTTCACCAAGGCCACCGTGCAGGCCTACTGCGCTGAATTGGAGCGCCGCGGCTTGGCCCCCTCCACCATCAACGTTCGCATGAGCGCTATCCGGAAACTGGCGCTTGAGGCGGCTGACAACGGTCTGCTGGCTCCGGAAATCGCCGCCGGCATCGCCCGCGCGCGCGGTGCCAAGCGACAAGGCGTCCGAATCGGCAACTGGCTGAGCCGCGAACAAGCCGAGCAGATCCTTGGACTTCCGGATCTTCACACGCTCAAGGGCAAGCGCGACCGGGCGGTATTGGCGGTGCTGATCGGCGCAGGTCTTCGGCGAAACGAAGCCACCGCGCTCGCCTTCGAGCACATCCAGCAGCGCGAGGGCCGCTGGGTCATTGCCGACCTGGCCGGCAAGGGGAACCACATTCGCACCGTACCCATCCCCTCCTGGGCCAAGTCCGCCATCGACTGCTGGGCCGAGGCGGCCGGGCTAACTACCGAGTTCGTCTTTCGCCCCATCAACAAGGGCGACCGGCTGGCCGGCGCACGCATGAGCAGCCAGGCCATTTTCAACACCGTGAGGGATTATGCGGCCAGGCTCGGCGTGAGGATCGCCCCCCACGATCTCCGCCGGACCTTCGCCAAGCTCGCTCATAAAGGCCGCGCGCCGCTGGAGCAGATCCAGCTCTCCCTGGGTCACGCTTCGGTCCTCACCACCGAGCGCTACCTCGGCCTCCGGCAGGATCTCACCGACGCCCCCTGTGACCATTTGGGCCTCAATCCTACCGCGACATGACAGCAGGGTGGTTCAGGCTCATCCTGCATGGGGAACAATTCTCGGTGCATCGTTTGCTCGACCAATGCTGTTGTACAATGAGTTCACTTTGCACTCTTGCTTCATCACTGCCTGCTCCATCAGCACCGCTGGACACCGCGAACGCCTCCGACCGCCACCTCTCCGCGCCCGCCAACACTCAGCTTGCCGCCTTGCCAGTCGCTGTGGCAGCCCCGGAGGACATCGGGCGCCGCTCGATACTCGCGAAGGTACGTGAGCGAACACATGGATTGCAGCACTGACGAGCCAGCAGCGCTGCCGTGTGCTGACGTAACCCGGGCCTGGGCGGAGCGCCCGGCGGACTTGATCCGAGCCCTGCTGATTTGTCAAGCCGACGAGCCGCTGAACCGAATCGTCCTGGCGCGGTGGCTGGCTTCGTTTTCCGAACTAGCCGGCATCCTGGTGCTCAAGGAGCCGAGCCAGCGCAAGTGGAGGCGCATCCGGCGCGAGATCCGGCGTGTGGGGCTCTGGCAGTTCCTGGACGTCTTGGCCTTCCGCCTCTATTACAACCTGTGCCTGGCTGAGAACGACCGGCGGTGGGAACGCGAAACGATCCAGAGGCTCTGCCGGCGCTACCCGGAGGTCGCGGCGGCAGTGCCAGTGTTTACCGCTTCCAGCCCGAACTCCGCCGAAAGCCGCGAGTTCATCGAGCGGGCCGCCCCCGACCTGATGATCGCGCGGTGCAAAACGCTGCTGAAGCCGGAGGTCTTCTTGCTGCCGCGGCTGGGGACCTACGTGATGCATCCCGGCATCTGTCCCGAGTACCGCAACGCACACGGCTGCTTCTGGGCGCTGGCGTCCGGAGACCGTGCACGGGTCGGCATGACGCTGCTGAAGGTAGATGCCGGCGTGGACACGGGCCCGGTGTACGGCTATTTCCAGTGCGCCTACGATGAGCAGCGCGAATCGCACATCGTGATCCAGCACCGGACGGTATTTGACAACCTGGACGCGATCCGCGATCTCCTCGTCCGAATCACTGAGGGACGGACGGAGCCGATCAACACTGCGGGGCGCCAATCCAGAGCCTGGGGCCAGCCGTGGATGTCGGCCTACCTTCGCTGGAAGCGGGGGGCGCGGCGACGGGGATGAGCTGACAAATCGTCGTGCAATGGTCGGGAACCGAGTCCTGATCGTGGTTTACCAGTTCCCACCGCGGGGAGGAGTGGGTGTTTTGCGCGCTCTCAGCTTTGCCAAGTACCTGCCGCGCCACAACTGCGGGGTCTGGGTGGTGACGGCCCGCAACGCCGCCACCGCTTGCTGCGATCCCACCCTGCTGCGGCAGGTCCCGCCCGAGGTCACAGTCCGCCGCACCTTCACGCCCGAGATCCCGTACGCTTGGCGGGACCGGCTCTGGGGACGTCTGAACCGGCCCGCGGCGAATGCCGCCGCAGTCCTGCCGGTGGGGGCGGACGCCCGGTTGAGGCAGGGCTTGCGACGCCTGCTCCAGCGGCTTTCCACGCCGGATCCGCAACGGGTCTGGGTGCCTTTCGCGCTCCGTGAAGCGCGCCGCCTGGTGCGCCACGAAGGCATTGACACCGTGCTGCTCAGCGTGCCCCCTTTCTCGACGCTGGGAGTGGGCGTCGCGCTGAAGAAGGCTTTCCCGCACCTGAAGATGATCTCGGACTTCCGCGACGAGTGGCTCGACTACACCATTTCCGACATCGAGTCTCATGGCGACAGCGCTAAGCGGCAGCGCGCGGCGGTGCTGGAGCGGGAGGCCGTGAAAGCCTCCGACTTCGTGCTCTCGGTGACGCCCTCCTGGGTGGAGAGCATCCGCCGGCGCTACCCCGAACAGCCGGCCAGCAAGTTCCTCTACTTGCCCAACGGTTACGAGCCTGAGGACTTCGTCTGCTTCCATCCGCGGCCGCACGGCGGCTCGCGAATGGTGATCACCTACATGGGAACCGTTTACGCCAATCCCGTCTATTCGCCAGCAGCCTTCCTGGATGCGCTCGACGGAATGCCGCCGGAGATCCTGGACGGCCTCGAGGTACGCTTCATTGGGCGGGTGGCGCAGGAGGCCGAGCCGCTGCTAGCCGGGCGCAAGAGCCGAATCGTGCGATTCGGGTTTCTGCCCCAGGCCGGAGGGTTCCGGCTTCTGGAGGAGACCGACCTGCTGCTGCTGTTGATCGGCAGTGCGACGGCACAGTCCGTGAAGCTGTTCGAGTACCTGGCTACCGGCAAGCCCATTCTGGCCGTGGCGCCCAGGGGCAGCGAGGTGGAGCAGGTACTGGGGGAGACGCGCGGGGGCCGCTGCGCGGACCCGGCGGACCGGGCGGGGATTCAGGCCATGATCCGGGAAGCCTGGGGGTGCTTCCGGGCCGGCCGGGCGTGGCTGGACGGACCGGACCGCGCGGCGGTGGAGGCCTACGCGCGGCCGGCACTGGTGGCCGCCTTGGTGCAGATGACCGGCTTGGGGAGATCCATTGAGCGCTAAACCCCGCATTGCCGTCGTCACTTCGCTCTTCCCGGTTGCCGGGGCTCCTTATGCGGGCAGGCCGATCTATGAGACCGTGGTCCGGCTGCAACAATGGGCCGAGATCCGAGTGCTGTGCCCGATGCCGGTCTATCCACGCTGGCTGCAACCGGCCCACCATCCCTACCATCCTGTGGATCCGAGCTATGCCCCGCCGCGCGTGGCGACGCAGTATGTAGAGTACGGGACCCTCCCCCTAGTGGGCAGGCCGTTGAACGGCTGGCTCAGCATGCGCCGCCTGTGGCCCGCCCTCCGGGAGTTTCAACCCGAGCTGATCCTCGCCTACTGGATTTATCCCACCGCCTACGCGGCGACTCGCGTCGGCCGCAAGCTGGGTGTTCCGGTCATAGCCGGTGCGCGGGGCTCCGACTTGCGGCGTATCCCCGACCCGGTGATCCGGTGGCTTACCCGGCAGGTGCTTCAGGAGGCTGCGCTGGTCCTCACCGTCAGCGAAGATCTGCGCCGGCGGGCCGTCGAGTTGGGATCTGATCCGGAGCGGGTTCACGTAGTGGTGAATGGCTGCGACACCACGCTGTATCGTCCCCTGGATCGGCGGCAGGCCCGGGCCGAATTGAAGATCGAGCCGGATGCCGAAGTGGTCCTCTACGTGGGGCACCTGATCCCTAGCAAGGGAGTGCTGGACTTGTGGCGGGCCTTCGAGGCGTTGGTGCGGTCGCGGCCGGGGTTGTGGCTGGCGCTGGTGGGGGAAGGCCCGTCCGGCCGCGAGCTTCGGTCCCGGGCCGAGCACGCCGGGCTCGCCGGCCGGGTTCTTCTGCGGGACAGCCGCCCCGCCCGAGAGGTCCCGCTGTGGATGGCCGCTTGCGACGTGTTCTGCCTTCCCAGCCACTCTGAGGGGTGTCCCAACGTGGTGCTGGAGGCGATATCCTGCGGTCGGCCAGTCGTAGCGACGGCGGTGGGCGGCACCCCCGAGCTGGTGAATGAGCAGTGCGGCCTGCTGGTGCCGGCTCGCAATCCGCAGCGGCTGGCGCAAGCGCTGGAGCAGGCCCTGTCCCGACCGTGGGCCCCGGATCGGATCTCGGCTCAATTCAAGCGCGCTTGGGAAGAAGCGGCGCAAGAGACCTTCCAGTTGTGTCGGAGTCTTTTGGGATCTTGCCAGGGCAGAGCGTTCCCGGGACGAGATGACGCTGGATGAGGTCATTTGGGCCGTCTGGAACGGGGTTCCAGGGCCGGCGGGGCAGTGCCGCGAAGGCGTCCAGCCTCCGGGTGGCGGTGGGCCAGAAAGCACCAGAGGCGGTGGTAGCGGCCCCCGCCGAGCGCGCCCCGCAGGGCCTGGACTGCTGCGTACTTCAGGCGGGGCAGCCACTGGGAGGCGCCTCTGCCCTCGATCAACCGGAGTAGATCCGAGCCGCTTGTGCCGCGCACCACTGCCGTGCGACCGTGTAGTTCCAGAGCCGGCTGCACCGACCGGGCTTGCTCGGCGAACCAAGGGTACGAGCCGTAGACACGTCGGTAGCCCGAGAGAGCACAAGCTTCCAGTACGCGGGCGTTCCAGCGTCCATGGGGCAGCGAAAGCGCATCGACCCGCGCACCCAGCCCTTCTTCCAGTCTCAGCCGCGCCAGTCCCAACTCCTCCTTCAGCTCGGTGTCCGAGCATTGGGTGAGGAATTTGTGGGACCAGCCGTGGGCCTGGACCTCATGTCCCAAGGCGACCAACTCGCGAAGCTGCGCCCAACTCAACGAATCCGACGCCGTCCCGACCCAGCCCACTGTCACGAAGAAGCTCGCCTTCACGGCGTATTTCTCCAGCGCAGGTAGACCGTGCTGATACTGCGACACGTGGCCGTCGTCGAACGTAATCTCCACAGGCCGCGAGTTGGCCGGGCGAGAGGCGATCAGCCGGACGTGCTCTGCGAAGAGATGCTCCGGGAGGCTGTAAAGATAGTCCGAGTTGGCAGGGGAGATCTCGTGGTAATTGAGGATTTGAGTAGACATCCCGGTCATCGAAGTGGTCCTTGAGCACTCGGGCCTCCGAGGTCAGGGGTCGAGCGTGCCGGACAGGTTCTCGCTTGTACACTGAGTATACTCCGAGAGAGCCGACCCGCTGTGTTGCTTGCGTGCGGGAAGTGCGCGGTACACTGGACAATCGGCCCCAGGGCGCACGGCGCTGGGACGATGCCACTGGAGAGACACAGATTTCCCCCAGGCCCGATCTAAGCAGGACCGCTACGATCGCCAAGAACACGCTGCTGGTGGCCATCGACGTATCGGTGGCTACCGTGCTGGCCCTGCTGACGAGCATTGCCGTCAACCGCGCGATCGGGCCGCGGCGGCTGGGCTACTTCACCTACATCCAGTGGCTGGCGAACACCAGCGCGCTGGTGGCTGCGGTGGGCCTTCCCCTGGCCACGCGCAAGTACATGGCCGAGTATCTGGGCCAGGGCCAGCCCGGCATCGCCAGGGCGGTGTTCTTTGCCAGCCTGCGGGTGCAAGGGTTGATGGCGCTGGCGCTGGTGGCTGTGGGCGAAGCGCTGGTGTTCACGGTGACGGACCCGGTCTACTGGGGGAGTTCCGCCCTGATGGTGCTGAGCCAGTTGCCGCGCATGCTGGTGTTGATCCCGTCGCAGGCCAACGAGGCGGCTGAACGGATCCGGTCCAACCTGCCGGCGTCGCTTGCTTCGCAGGTGCTGCTGACCGCGCTGATTCTGTGGAGCGTGTGGACCGGCTGGGACCTGGTAGGCATCGCGGCGGCCTACGTGGTGCAACTCAGCTTCGAGTTCGTGGTGAAGATGGTCGTGGTGCTGCGGTGGCTGAAGCCGGGCCCGCGGGTTCAACCTCCGCCGGAGCTGCGGAAACGGATGGTCACCTTCTGGACACAGAGCAGCGTGCTCCAGTTGTTGCATATGTTCGTCTGGGAGCGTTCGGATTTCATCTTCCTGCGGATGTTTGAGCGCGATCCGCGGCACCTGACGTTTTTCGCCACGGCGCTGAACCTCACTGACCGGGTGCTGATGATGCTCCGGACGTTCGGGCGGGCGGTTGGGGTGACCCTGATGGCCGAATACGGCCGGGACGCCCGGCGGCTGGGTCCGATGACGGCGCTCTCGGCGCGCTACGCGCTGCTGGTGGCCGCGCCCCTGCTGTTGGGGCTGGCGGCGGTGGGGGCCCCGACGCTGGATCTGCTCTATGGCGCGGCCTTCCTGCCGGCCGCTCCGGCATTGCTGGCCGCGGCGGTGCTGGCTGTGCCGAAGCCGCTGCTCCTGCCGGCCCAGGCGCTCTTGCAGGCCCACGAGAAGCAGAGCGTCCTGGTGAAATGGAACTGCTTCTGCGCGGGCGTCAACATCGCCTTGGACCTGCTGTTGATCCCGCATTTCAGCTCACTGGGCGCGGCGCTGGCCAATGGGAGCGCGCAGGCGCTGGCCATCCTGGGCATCTGGGGGCGGGCACGGGCCATGTTCGCCCTGGACCTGCCGCTGGGCGCATTAGCCCGCATCCTGGCGGCCGCCGTGGGCTCGATGTGCTGCGCCTGGGCCGTGGCCGCGCTGCCGCTGCCGGTGGCCGTGCGAGTGGCCGCGGGCACGGCCGCCGGCGGAACCGTGTATCTGCTGCTGGTTCGCGGCCTGTGGCTGTTGGGGCCGGAAGACCGCTGGCGCCTGGCGGAGCTGAGCAAGTGGCTCCCGGGACCGGCGCAGCGCTTGGCCCGGCGTGCGCTGGCGTTTCTGGCGCCGTAAGCTCATGCCTTTCCGGATGAAGCTGCCCCGACACGCGGAAATCTGGTTGCCAGGCTATGTGGCCGACCGCTGGCGCCGCTGGCTGGGAGCGCCGCGCTCGGGCCGGCCGCGGCGGTTGTGGGTAGCCATTACGGACCACTACGAGCCTTTCTGGCGCAACACGGACGAGGCGCTGGCCGAGCAACGGGTGGCGCTGTGGCGCAAGCAGTGGCCCGAGATCGCGGCTCGGCACCAGGACAGCTACGGGCGGCCTCCCCGCTACTGTTTCTTCTATGCCGAGGAGGAGTATCGACCGCACTTGCTGGACCGGCTGGCTGAGATGACACGGGCCGGGCTCGGTGAGGTCGAGATCCACCTGCACCACAACAGAGACAGCGAGCAGGCTTTCGTGGACCGGGTAGGCCGGTTCCGCGACCTGCTCCATGAGCGTCACGGGTTGCTGCGCAGGAGCGGCGGGCGCATCGTGTTCGGCTTTATCCATGGCAACTGGGCGCTGGACAACTCGATGGGCGGGAGGTGGTGCGGCCTGAACAACGAGATCACGCTGTTGCGGGAGCTGGGCTGCTATGCGGATTTCACGATGCCCTCGGGCGCCTCGGTCACGCAGGCGCGAATGGTGAACCGGATCTACTGGGCGGTCGATGACCCGGAGCGGCCCAAGTCCTACGATACGGGCGTGCCGGTGGAGACGGGACAGCCGGGCTGCGGCGACCTGCTCATCATTCCGGGGCCACTCGGCCTCAGGTGGGCCGGGCACTTTCGGCCGCGCCTGGAGAGCGGCGAGTTGTCGGCTCGCGACCCGGTGACCGCCCCGCGGGTGAAACGGTGGATCGAGCTGGGCCCGCGCATCGGCGACCAGGTTTTCCTGAAGCTGTATGCGCACGGCGCGCAGGAGGACGCCAGTGCCTACCTGCTGGGCGGCGGGCTGGACCGGATTTTCCAGCTCCTACAGGCCGAGTGCCGGCGGCGCGGCATGTACCTTTCCTACGCCACCGCCTGGGAGATGCGGCAGGCGGTCGAGGCGGCGAGCCGCCAGCCGGCGTGACTATTTCAGTGATGCGGCTCATGAATTCATTTTGGATTCTAGCAGTCGCTCCGGCCCGGGTTGGCGGCCCGGTCGAGAGGAGGACCAGTGTCGAAGAGTCTGGCAAGGGTGATGGCCTGGACGGGGGCGACGCGGTTGATCGAGAGCATTGCCCGGCGGCCCGGGTTGCTGGTGCTGAACTATCACCGCATCGGCAAGCCGGACGAGAGCCCGTTCGATCGTGGGGTGTTCGACGGCACTCCGGAAAGCTTTGACGAGCAACTGGGCTGGCTCAAACGCCGCTTCCGCGTGGTTTCGCTGGGGGAAGCGTTGGAATGCGTCCGGCGTCCGGAGCGTCTGCGCTGGCCGCTGGTGTTGATCACCTTCGACGACGGCTATGCCGAGAGCTACCGGGTTGCGGTTCCCATCTTGCGCAGCCACTCGCTGACGGCGGTCTTCTTGCTGGCCACTTCTTTCATCGGGTCGGGCCGGATACCTTGGTGGGACCAAATCGCCTGGATGGTGCGCCACAGCAGCCAGGAGCAGCTCATTCTGGAGTACCCAAAACGCGCGTGCTTTCCTCTTCCCGGCTCGCGCGAGCCGGTCGTCCAGGCGCTGCTCGGGTATTACAAAGACCCCGCCACACGCGATCCGGAAGCGTTCCTGGCCGGGTTGCGGAAGGCCAGCGCGGCGGCCCCGCCGGAGCGGGACGGCCATCTCTTCATGAGCTGGGAGGACGCCCGCTCGGTGGCAGCTCAGGGCATGGAGATCGGGTCGCACACGCACTCTCACCGGCTGCTGAGCAAGCTCAAGGAGGCCGAACAGATCGAGGAACTGACCCACTCGCGCGATTTGATCTGCCAGCATCTCGGACGGGCGCCCCGGGCGCTGGCCTACCCGGTCGGCTCGCTGGCGAGCTTCAACAGCACAACCGTACGGGCCGCCCGTGCAGCCGGCTATGAGGCAGCCTTCTCTTACTTCGGTGGGGTCAACCTGCCGGGACGGCTGGACCCGTTCAACCTGCTGCGCAACAGCGTGGATTTCGGCACGCCTCTGGCCACCTTCCGCCTGCGGCTTACGCTGATGATGGCGGCGGGCAAACGGGTGTTCTAGTGTCGTGTCGCGCGGTTTTATGAGCCCGGCGGTTGTGCTTGGCCTCAGCCCGACAGGGTTGGCCGCGGTTCGCGGCCTGGGGCGGAGGGGCATCCCGGTCACGGCGTTCACCTCGGAGCCGCAGCAGCACGGGCGGGTGTCGCGATATTGCAAAGCGGTTTTCTGCCCCGAGCCTGTCTTGGAGATGCCGGCGTTTGCAGACTTCCTGATCCACCGGGCCAAGCAATGGGGCGAGTGCCGGCCGGTGTTGATCCCCACCCAGGACAAATTCGTCAGCGCGATCTCCGATCTGCGGGAGGAGCTGCGGCCTCACTACCGGTTCAATCTGCCGCCGGCGCCGGTGGTAGCGCGCATCCTGGACAAGTTCGCCCAGTACCGATCGGCCGTTGACCTCGGCATCCCGGTGCCGGCGACCTTCTGCCCCCGCTCAGCGGACGAGATCCCGACGATTGAAAGCCGGTTGCGGTATCCGGCCATCCTCAAGCCCCGCTACACGCACCGCTGGGGAAGGTGCTTTCCGGGCAAGGGGTTCAAGGTCTCCAATCCCGACGAGTTGCGCCTGCGCTGCGAGGAAATCCTGGCTGCCAGCGTGGAAGCTGTGGTGCAACAAGTGGTCCCGGGGCCGGCCGACCGGCTGCGCTCCGCTTGCCTCTACGCGGCCTGCGAGGACGGTGAAATCCTGGCGGAGTTCGCCATGCGGAAACTGCGTCAGAGTCCGGCGGAGTTCGGCGTGGGAACGCTGGTAGAGAGCATTGTTGACCCGGAGCTGATTGCTTTGGCGGTCCGGTTCTGCCGGGGCATCGGCTATACCGGCGTGGCGGAGATCGAGTTCAAGAGGGACGAACAGGACGGCGCGCTGAAGCTGATCGAGATCAATCCCCGTCTCTGGGAGCAGACCAGCCTGGCCAGCGCCTGCGGGCTTGATTTCCCCTATCTGTTGTATCGGGACCTGATGGGAGACCGGCCGGCGCGTCAAACCAGCTATCGCGCCGGCGTCCGGTGGCATGATCTCTTCAACGACTCCCACCTGTGTTTCGGTGAAGCCGGCAACCCGGGGCTGCTGAGGTGGCTGAAATCCTGGCTGCCGGCGCGGGCATTCTCGACCCTGGCGGCCGACGATCCGCGACCTTTCCTGTTTCAGGCTGCCGGCTTTGCGCGGGCCGCGGGCCGCTCGGTGTTGCGCCGGCTGGGGCGGGCGCGCCCCGGCGCCGGCTAGCCTGACGTCAGCTTGTGCCCGAACTTGCTTCGCAGGGTGCGGGCCACGGCCTTTACGCTGCGGATGCCAGCCACCAGGCCTGGCCGCAAATCGCTCCAGCAGTGGAACGCCCCGACTCGTGGCCGGTTCCAATAACGCAGGTAGAAGGCTGCTACGGAGGCAGGCGATTCGCCGTCCTTGAAACTGGCGTACAGGTCCTCGTAGAGGTCGCAGTAAATGACGCCGTCGCGTTGGGCGATCCGCTGGCGGCCCACCTCTTCCCCGCGAGAAACCCGGTAGGTGTACCAGGCGGTGTTGACCCCGCAAACCGTGTCGAAGTAGTTGCAGAGGCCAATCCGCGGGTTCCACTCGATGTACTTGTACTGCTGGTCGCGAGCATCGAGCTTGAATTCGAACACCGTGGGGCCCATGTAGCCGACCGTCCGGGCGATGAATTCGGCCAGCTCGACCACCCGCGGGTTCACCTCGCTGACGGCGAAACTGGCCACGCCGAAGTGAGCCGGCGTCATGCGGAGCTTCCGAAACGTGAAAGCGCTGACGAGCTCGGAGCGCCGGTTGAAGGTGCAACTGCCTACATGCAGGGCGTCGTCGCCGCCCGGAACGACTTCCTGCGCCAGAAATCCCCCCGGGCAATGCTCGTGAGAGCGATAGAACTCCTCCAGCACCTGCCAGGACCGGACGATCAGGTTCTTGCCGGGCAACAACGGGACCTCGGCGAAGGAACGGGGCTTGATGATGAGCGGGAGTCCCAGCAGGCGCACCAGTTCCGCCGGATCTTCCGGCAACACCCGAGCTGTTTTGGGAAGGGCGATGCCCGATCGCGCGATCAACTCGGTTTCCAGAGCCTTGTCGATCAGCGCCGTAATCAGTTCATCGGAGGGCAGGCAGAAATTGAAACGCTCGGCCAGGGCTCGCCGATGACGTTGCATGAATACTACGTAGCGGTCCGAGCTCGGGATCAACACCGGCCGGTGTTCGCGCAGGTCCAACAACAACTCCAGGAGCCGCTGCTCGGCGCCGTCGCGAGGAGTTGGCGGAAGGCATAGCTTCCGGACGGGGTAGCGGGAGTGCAGCGCGATCTCCTGCGGACTCATGGCCGCAGCAATGCTCGGCACGCCGACCCTGGCCAGGCTGCGGATGACCCCCAGGCTGTTGCTTCCATCGCACAGTACGACCGCCGGCGCGGTCGCAATTTTAGCCATTTTGTTTCGGATGATTGTACAGCATGGGCGGTTGTGACGGGGTCGGGCATGCTCTGGGACCTGCCCGACCCCTACCTGGCAAGGCAGCGCATGCTGAGTCCCGAGTGAGAAACTGGGGACTGTTGCGCAGGTTCTTCGGCAGGCTGAGGGCGAAATGGGGTACGGCGATGCACCTGTGGCGAACTGACCGCGGCCGTTTGCTCCGCGTTTTATGCGGGCAGTACCGCGTCTACGTCGTCTTCTCGGCCTGTCCGGCCCGGGTAGGTCCACCTGATCCAGAGGGGTTTACCGCCGTTCACGAGCTGTCAGAGAGGGAGCTTCTCGAGGCTGCCGGTCACCATGAGGAGCTTCGCTACCATCTGGAGCGGCTCGAGGCGGTAGGAGTGAGCCGGGCGTTCGGCCTCTTCCACTATGGCGAACTCGCTCATGTCTGCTGGCTCATGACGGTGGAAGAAGACAAGAGGCTGGCCCTGCGGCTGGTCAAGCTGCGACCGGGCGAAGCGGAAATCACAAGCGCCTTTACCCTTCCGCAGTTCCGCGCCCGCGGCTTGTATCCGTTCGCCATTCGCACCCTATGCGCGCTGGCCGGGCAGCGCAGCCTCGAGCGTGTCTTCATGATCACTCACCGCGAGAACAGAGCCTCCCAAAGGGGGATCCTGAAAGCCGGCCTTCGCCGGCAAGGGTGGATCGTCCGAATCGTGCCGCCACTAGCGCCGTCAGGCCGGGGCGTTATCCTCAGGGGTTTCCGGTTGAAGTGGATGAGCGGCGGGAAGTCCCTCTGAGAAACAACCCGCCAGGGCACCACTTCGATTTATTCTGGGACGTTGAAGACGTTGCGCCAAGGCCGCGGAACTCCCGCCACGGGGTCCTTAGGAACATGGCATTCATTATTTCGGCTGTCTATATCGTTCTGATCTACATCACCCCAACGTATCTCGTGCCGGTACTGGCCCCCTATCGCGTGCAAATCTGGGTTGTATCGGCCGCCGGGCTGGCGTCGCTGGGGGCGTTGATGGGGAGGCGGATCTCCGTGCACGGGCCCCAGTTCTACTTGTGTCTGGCGTTCCTGGCCGCGATCGGGTTTTCGCGCCTGATGCAGCGCTGGTTCGGAGGGATCCTGCTGGCCTGGTGGGATTTTCTCCCCTCGCTGGCGGTATTTCTATTGATCTTTCTTAACGCGCGATTGACGAGCAAGCTGCGCGTGCTGCAAGTCCTCTTGGTTCTTGTCTCGCTGTACATCGTGATCACCGGGAGCGTGGCTTACCACACGGGTGTGGGTGAGAGTTCGTTCGTAATGGAGTACACGTTCCGCGACGAGGTGAGTGGAGAGGACGTGGGCGACATTCGCCGGCTGCGATTTCTGGGGATCATCGGAGATCCGAACGACCTGGCGCAGTTCCTGCTGATGATGCTGCCGCTGGTGTGGATGGGCTGGCGAGGCAACATGGCCTGGAACCTGGTCGTGGTGGTGGCGCCCAGCGCGGCGATCCTGTACGGGGTTTACCTCACGCGTTCGCGTGGGGCGCTGCTCGGTCTGGCGGCAGTGCTGGCCCTGGCGATGCGCGACCGCCTCAAAACGTTCGGCGCGGCGGTGGTGACGGTGGTGGCGGTGGGCGGCCTGGTGGTATTCGGGTTCACCGGCGGGCGCAGCTTGTCGTTCCGGGCCGGGGTGGATCGGCTGCAAATCTGGTCGGATGGGCTGCAGTGGCTGAAATCATCCCCCCTGTGGGGGATTGGCTATCGGTACTTCACGGACCATAGCGAACACACGGCTCACAATTCCTTCCTGCTGGTGGCCACCGAACTAGGATTGCCGGGGTACATCATTTGGCTCTCCCTGTTTGTGGTCTGCCTGCTGCAATTGCAAGCCATTCTGAAGGGGGGCCGTGCGGCCGGTGCGGACCCGGAGATCCTACGCCACGCCTGGGGCATTCGCCTGTCGCTGTACGCCTACTTAGTTACGGCTTGGTTTCTGTCAAGGGCCTATCTACCCACGCCCTATCTGGCGCTGGGGATGGCCACGGCCTTGACGGAGATGGAAATGGAGCGTCGGAAGGCGAACTTGCTGACCAGCAATCGTTTCTGGCCAGTGCTGACGATGGCAGCGGGAATCGGTTTGATCCTCCTCGTCTACATTCTGGTGCGACTGCGAGCGGTGTGATCCGGTGCAGGGTTCTAAAATAAGGGGAACCAGTTGAAGTGGAACCAGAGTCATAACGGAGGTGGCATGCGAAGGCTCGCAATCCTGCTATTGCTGGGAGTCGGTGCGGCTTCGGGGCAGAAACATCCACGGATGACTCTGACGCCGGAGCTGCTGGGCTCACTGCGGGAAAGAGCCCGGGCGAACGACGCTGCCTGGGTGGCTCTCCGGGGCAAGATCGGCGGCTCGTTGTTCCCCTGCGAACACCTGGTGCAGCCGGTCAGTACGACGCCGGACAACTTGCCACGCGTATACGCCAGCCGGGAACCGCTGAGTGACCGGACGCCGGCGCTGGTGAACTCCGGCTACCAAGGTAGTAACTATTACGAAGCGCTCCACAACCTGGCGGTCTGTTACCAGGTGATGCGGGAGATGAACCCGGAGCAGGCGGGCCGCTATGCGGCGCAAGGGGTGAAGATCCTGCGCGCGATGAGCGCGCCGTTCGCCACCGTCACCAACACGCAGACCGGCTTCCAACGGGTGGCCTGGTACGTGGACAACACGGGACCGGGCGGGCAAGCCCAGGTTTTCATGAACTGGCCTACACCCGAACTGACTGCGGGGACGGCAGTGCGGGTGGGAGGTGCGCTCGGATGCACGGCCGCCAACGGCGCGCACCGGGTAGGACGGGTGACCGGCAACAGCTTTCTGCTGGACCGGACGGACGGCAGCCCTGTGATTTGCGAGGGGCGCGGCACCAATTACAACCACAACTTCCTTTCCGACGGCGGCTATCCGATCCGGTTCTTCCTGGGGACGCTGGCGGTCGGCTATGACTGGCTGTTCGATGCGCTGGATGATGTCACCAAGCAGCAGATCTACCGCACGATGAACGCCTGGATCCGGGAGTTCAAGCTGCTGTATGCCAAGAACGGGGACAACCCATACCGAACCCGGACGCAATCCAACTACCATGTCGGGTACTATGCGGCCGTGGGTCTGGTAGGCATTGCCACGCGGGGAGAGAATCCGGAGGGCGAAGCGCATTATCAGGAGTGGCGCAGCGAGATCCATCTTGGGCGGGACCAGCCCTTCTTCCAGCGCTGGCTGGGCAGCAGCGCCGGATTCCCGGAGGCATGGCGGTATTTGCAACTGTCGGTGACTAACCTCGCCATGCCGGTGCTGGCTAACTACACGGCCTTCGGGGACGATCTGGTCAACCATCCCACCCAGCCGTTTCCCTGGATCACGGAGCTGATGCGGTATTACGTCCACGGCACGACGCCCACCCTGACGAATTTCAACGACCGGGGATTCGTGGGCGAGCCGGCGTCGGCGTCATACGATACCAACCGCACCACGCCGGGAGCCTTTTGGGTGCCCTATTACGTCGGGAAGGTGCTGGAAGATCCGTTCACGCCGAAATTCAAACAGTTCATCGAAGATGTCCTGGCGCGCTACAACACCCTGCGCGGCGATCCCTCGGTCGCAGCAGGACTGGGACCGCTTTGGTTACGGTTCGTGTTCTTCGACCTGCGGGATCCCTCAGCCGACTGGAAGACGGAGCCGTTGTCGCTCGCGACCATGAGCAACCCGGCTGGTGGCCACGGCCAGATTTTCATGCGCTCCTCCTGGGACCAGGATGCGGTCTTCGCCACGTTCTACGTCTCGCCGCAGACCAGTGACGCGTACAACGGCAAGGAGCGGATGGACAAGGGGAGCCTGGCCGTCCAGCGGAACAACGTGTTTCTGCTGGTCAATCCGCCCGGCGAGGCCTCGCGATCGCAGGACATGAAGGCCTACACGTTCTTCCACGACGGCGATGGGATCCGGACCATTCCCCGACCGCGGGAGTTGAACTATTCCCTGTTTTATGTGACGCGACCCGGATGGACCTCCTACCAGTGGCCGGCGGTCTCACGGCTTCAGATTGTATCGCCTGGCAGCGACGAAACTCCTCCAGATGCGCCCAATTCCCGGCAAAACGTGATCGCGCAGGTGGATCCGCAAGCCGGCACTTTTCTTGCTCCCGCTCATGGGGCGGCCAATGGCGACCTGGTCTACTTCACTTCGACGGGAACCTTGCCCGCGCCGTTGAAAAACGGCGACGTGTATTACATCCGGGAAGCGAGTGCCGGCTCGTTCCGCGTTTCGGCCGAAAAGAGCACCGAGGACTGCTCTTCCGGCCCGGCCTGCATGGATCTGACGGATGCCGGCCAGGGGACCCTGACGGTCTGGTCATCGGCCGGGGGACGGATCGTCACGGCGCACCCAACGCGGGTGGACCGGTATGAAGAGGGAGGCTGGTATACCTACAGTCGCGGGACGGGTCTCGAGAGCCTGTTCGCCTGTGACGAGGAGTTGAGGTCGCATTTCCCGGTGGGCTTGTGGGAGAGGGAGCTGCTGTACATACGGCCGAGCATATTTGTGGTCTATGACAAGACCCAGAAGAGGAACGGGCCGGGGCTGGAGTACACGCAATACCTGGCGTGGTCGTTGGGGAAGAAGCCGGAGTTGAGCTTGCCTCCGCAGCCGGGCATGCTGCGGGTGGATGTGGCCGATGGCGACGTGTATAAGGGCGCACTGGTAGGGGTGCTGCCGGAGAACAGCACGGCGGAGATCGTGGATCTGGGCGGCCACGGGGTGGTCTACCAGGTGCGTGTTTCTCCGCCGGAGGAGCGGGAGTCCTGGCAGTGGCTGACGGTGGTTGATGCGGCCGGCTCCTCAGCAGACGTAACCGGCGTCATGCGGCTGGAAAGCAGCAACATCGACGCGATCGCTTTGAAGGGGGAGATCGCGGCCGGGTTTGTCCGCGGGCCGGCTCCAGAATATCCGATCCGCTATGCGTTCGACCCGGCGCGAGTCCAGACTCATGTGCTGGCCGGCTTCCCGCCCAACACCACGCTGCGGGTCCAACTGGACCGCGAACAGGGGTGGATTCAGATCACGGACTCCGGCGCCGAGGGCGAGGAGCAGACCACCAGCGCGGCGGGCCTGCTGCGGATCGGCCGCGAGCCGGTAACCCAGCGTCATCGCCGACCACGAGCCGGTGAGGTTGCGAATAGCGCCACAGCTTCCTCGAGATCGCGGTAGCGATTTTTTCACGGCTTCTCACGGTCACGGCTCGGCAAGTCTGTCGCCCGGGATTCCCGCAGGGCGCCGGCCAGCCAGCGGTAGATCCGCCGCCCGGTCTGGGGCCGCAGCCAGGCGCGCAGGAAACCGCCGGGGCTCCGGTAGTCGAACAGCCCGACACGATACCTCGCCAGCACCAGCAGGTAATGGAGCGGCGGATCGAGCAGGAACATCCGGCCCCGGCGCGCGCACACCGCTTCTGTAAAACCCGAGGCCATGCCAGCGCAAACGGTGGCGCGACTGATGATTTCGCGCTCGATCGGCCAGCTCAACCCTTGCAGATAGACGACGCGCTCCGGCGGCAGGTCCAGGCCGAATTCGGCGTACTTGGCATCGATGCGCTGGCGGTTCGCATCGGTGGTGACCACGTTCATGCCGGTGACCAGCACGTGGCAATCGAACTCGTCGATGAGCCGCCGGAAGACGCAGGAGTACTTCCGCACTAGTTCTTCAGCCGAGGGCTGTAGCCAGGGCTTAATGGCCGAAGTGGACACGCGGTAGCGCCAGCTAAAGCCCACGGTCGGACGGCGCTCGAACAGGTTCTCCGGGATGCCGTTGGCAGCCATGATCTCGGGGAGGAGGCACCGGCCGGCCTCGTTCAAGCCGATGATGTCGGCCTGAACAAGCGGCCAGCGGGAACGCAGGTCATTCCAGAAGATGCGGTTTGTCGTGCGATCGATCCTGGCCAGCACGCGCTCGGGCAGGTGCGCGAGCACGTCACGCCGCAAGTCGGGGTCGAACACCTGGTATTGAAGGAACTCATCGGGAGTCTCGTGCTGGAGCGCCGTCCACGGCTCGAAGCACTCCGCGAAGGAGAGGTCGAGGACGCTGAGGGCCTGGCGCCGGCTTTCGGAGGCCGCGTAGAGCCGCAGGCGAATGTCGGGGTGCGTGTGGCGGAAAAGACGCAGGCAGACGGCCTGCCAGTAGTAGTCGCCGTAGGCTCCGTGAAGGATGCTACCGACGGTCCGTGGCATGGGATGCACCGAGGACCTGCAGATGCTCGCCCAGGTGCAGGCCGAAGAGGAGGTCCTTGACCAGGTTCTTGAGGGCCCATTTCGGGGACCTGGCAGCCCGTGGCCGCTCTTGGGCGAGAGAGGCCGGCAGGCAGGACGCATCGCGACGCGCGAAGAGCTCATCCAGGCCTACCCCCGTGGTCCTCGTGGCAAGGATGCGGAAGCCATTCTTCTCCAGCAGGTGCCTCAACGTCCGGCGTGAGAAGAACGACAAGTGAATGGGGAAGGCCCGATAGCGCTCGTCGAAGGCGAAGCGTCTGGACAGGAAGGGAAAGGAAAGACGGGCCCGGAGCGATTCCAAATTGGGCACGACAATGAGAAGTTTGCCATTCGCGTTCAGCAGCTCCTTCAGCAGGCGCAGCACGGCGGAGTGATCGTCGATGTGCTCCAAGACGTGATTGAGCAGGACGGCATCGAAGAAACCGCGCGGGAGTTCCTCGACCCGGTCGGTGGCCGTCAGGCCCTGCCGACGGCAAGTGGCCAGCGCCCTCTGGCCGACGTCATAGCCCATCACCTCCCAGCCGGCCGCCCGCGCCTGGATGAGCACGAATCCCCCACCGCAGCCGAAATCCAGCAGCCGCCTTCCCCGCAGAGGCGGCCCCTGGGTTTGGAAGTAGTCGAGAAGAGAACAAGCCGCCTGGACGGCGATAGCTGAGGTCTTGGCTTCATGGCAGGCGTAATCCTGGCCTGAATAAAACTGATCGAGCAGGGCTTGGCTCGGGCGGGGATTAGTGAACACGAGCGAGCAACCCTGACAGCGGCACAGCCCGAGCTGCGAACGGCAACCAGCAAAGACGTGCTCCCCAATCCAGTGGCCGGGCACGGGCAGGAAAGCCAAAGAAGTACTTGCACAAACCGGGCATTGCGAGAGCCTACGGACGGGGGGCCCGTCGTGACTTGACATTGGCGGAGTCCTGACTCTCTTGCATACCACACGGTGACGGTTACTTGCGGGTCGGCCGGTTCTCGCGTTCAAGATCCGCATTTTCAATTACTTAGAAACGGCAGCTTGGCGCACGACTGGTATAATTCAAGTAGCAGCCGGATCCTGTTCCGGCTGCTTTTTTTCTGGGCAAGGAGAACCAGATGAAATGAAAGCGGAAATCATTCTGACGGCAGCGGCCTTGCTGTGCAGCCACGGCGTGGGGTGGGGTCAGACGCAGGTCCACCTCCGGACCCAAGCCAAGGCGGTGGATCTCTCGGGGGCGCCCAGCACCAAGCCGAACAAAATGGGGCTGGAACTGCCAGCCACCTGCGCGGTGGGGGAAACCTTCTTCTTGACCACCGCGGCGAGTGGAAAGAACCTCTACGGCTGTACGGAGCCTGACGCCTGGACGCTGCTGGGTTCCGCCACCGACCTGCCGGTCATGGCCGGGCAGGCCCACAAAATCCTCGCCACTGACGGCGTGAACGCAGCCTGGCAGGGCCTGGGCGGCGACATTTCCGGAGCACCGGGAGCGGTAACGGTCGGGCGGATTCAAGGGCGGCTGGTCGGATCGCAGGCGCCCCAGGGAGGGGACGTCCTGAAGTGGGACAATACCGCCGGGCAGTGGCTTCCGGCGGCTGAGACAGGCGCCATGCAGGCCGGCACGGGGGTCGTCATCGCCGGCGATACCATCTCTTCGGATGAGGCGGTGGTGCCTTTCTATCTGACCGGCACGACGGTACCGAGCCTGAACTGCGAGCCGGGGCGGGACTTCTACACCGACCTGACCACGGGGACGCTCTATTTTTGCCGGGCCACCGACGTGTGGAGCGCCGTTGGGGGCGGGGGCGAAGCGAATACGGCCTCCAACGTCGGCCTGAGTGGGGTCGGGCTGTTTGATTCCAAGAGCGGAGTGGACTTGCGGTTTCGCAAGCTCAACTCAACCAGTTCCGCCCTGGGGATCACACTCAACGGCCAGCAGATCGATTTCAGCTTGCCGAAGGCGACCGGCTCCGTGGCCGGCTACCTGGATTCGCCCGACTACTCGGCGTTCGCGGCGAAGGCGGCAACGGGCTCCTGCACCGGGCAAGTGGTGACCGGAACGACCTCGATCGGCGTGAATTGCGCTTCGCTGACGGCTGGAACGGGGATCGTGGCGACCGGACTTCAGTTCAGCGTAAACGAGGGGGTTGTCCCGCTGTACTCGAGTTCCACCACCGACCCCTCCGCCCCGTGCAACGTAGGGCAATTGCACCTGCGCACCGACACCAACGAAGTCTTTCATTGCTCCAGTGTGAACACCTGGACGAAGCTGGCCAAGGCCCCCCACACCCACGCCGCCGGCGACCTGGCGAGCGGCCAGTTGTCGCTGGCGCGCGGCGGCACCGGCGCGGATCTTTCAACCACGGGCGGTTCGGGCCGGTTCCTGAAGCAGTCCACAATCGGTGGTTCAGTAACGGTAGAAACGATTCAGGCGAGCGAACTGCCC
>Ga0315314_1001422_pt1 | contig 21712 bp, 26 predicted proteins | sample TDP9_MG_FD_203631 | JGI IMG/M metagenome (GOLD analysis project Ga0315314, IMG submission 203631) | Freshwater sediment microbial communities from Lake Towuti, South Sulawesi, Indonesia - TDP9 | ecosystem: Environmental > Aquatic > Freshwater > Lake > Sediment | place: Indonesia: South Sulawesi... | reverse complement strand
CATTCGCGAAGATAGCGCTACGCAACATTCCGCGAAGAAAACTCAGGAATTCACTTACAATTCTTGGCATCATAATTGCGGTCGCTCTTCCTGTTGGTGTGGATATCGCAGCCGAGAGTTCGTTCGTAGAGTTTCGCAACTACATACTGGCGGCAGGTGGGAAGATAGACATCGTAGTCACGACCATGTCAGGCGCGGCGTTTGAGCAGAGAAAAGTCGAAGCGTCCACGGTGGGACTTGAATACGTACAGGCCGCCGGAAGAGTAGGTGAGAGGGGACTCATCAGGCGTGGAGGACAAACCGAAGCGGTCTCGGTCACTGGTGTGGATCACCTGAAGGACTTCGAGTATCGCGGATACACATTCGAAGGAACAGGGACCCTCCGCCGGAATGACGCAACGATAGGTCAGAAGATGAGTGAGGACCTCGGCATCAAAGTGGGAGACTACATCACGATACAGAGGTCTGACAGATCAACTCTCTCGGTTCATGTCGTCGGCATCGTGAGAACGCATCTTGAGACTGGTTACAACGTATATGTTGACCTTGCCTTCGCGCAGCAGAAACTAGGCTACGTAGGCCGGGTCACCTACGCGATCGTTCACGTGACCGATGAGACAAGAGTCGCTGAAGTTCGAAGGATGTTCGAACGTAACCTCGGCGAGAGCTATAGCATCAGGGCAACCAAAGAGGAGACGATCACCTTTGTCGAAGAGAGCCTGACCGGTTGGAGACAGGGACTTACGTCGATATCCGCAGTAGCGGTACTCGTCTCGATCGGGCTCGTCTTGAACACGATGTACATGAACCTTGGCGAGCGAACCTACGAGGTCGGCGTACTTCGAGCCATAGGAGCCAGACGACGCGACGTCTTCTGGCTATTCTTCTCGGAGACAATATTCTACGCGTTGATCGGAATCACCGTTGGAATCGTTGCCGGAATCGGATTCGCCCGCGTCATATACTCATTCACATCGATCGTGTCGATCTTTGGTGCGGAATCATCCGGAATCCTTGTGGTGAAGCCAGAGTACATCACGTCAGGAGCGGCAACCGGACTGCTGGCTACGATAATCGGAGGATTCTTGCCGTCGGTGTCAGCCGCAAGAACCGGAATCCTTAGCGCCTTGAAGCCGGGAGTCCGACCGCCGGGGAAGCAACGCACAGCCCTGAGACTTCTCTTAGCAGGGATCCCTCTTGCCGCGACTGGAGGATACATTTCCACACTGGGGATGGTTGAGGTTGGAAATCTTGACATCGCCCTGCTGATCATCGGTCTAGTAATGGTGATGTCGGGTATCCTGAGGATAGGTGAGCCTCTGATTGAGACAACGCTTTCGCCTTTCAAGGCAGTGGGGAAGCTACTCTCGAAGAACTTGGGGAGGAATCTGAGACGGGCGGCCATCACCTACGCCGTCATCGCCATGTGCATCGCTTTCTTGGTGATGATGGGCGGAATGCGTGTCGGAATGCAGAGCGCAGTCAGGGATACAGTGACCTCATACTTCGGTGCCGACATCATGATCTTTGCAGGATCACCGCTCCCTGCCAGCTTCTCAAAGAACATCGTCCAAGTGAACCCTGCAGCGATAGAAGCAGTGACCTCGATGGATATCACCGCAACAAGATCCGGGAACACGCAGATCGGAGTGATTTCAGTCGATCCAGACACATTCCCTGTGGTCTTCAACAAGCTTGAGTTCTCTGAAGACACTCCAAAAGATGTCTACGTGCAGCTGAAGAACAATCTCTACGCGATACTCTTAGTGGAGCCCCTTGCCAGCAGTTTGAATGTCAAAGTGGGGCAGCAGATACCGGTTAGAACGCCCTCGGGCTCTGTCAAGCTGACCGTAATAGGAATCCTTCGAGGAGCTGGCCTCTCATGGGCCTCTATCGGCAATGTCAGGATGTCTCAATCCGGGTTTGTCTCCTTAAGAACCGGCAGCACATTCTTCCTTCCGACGGCCGGCGTTCCAAAAGCCGTGCTCTTCTATGTGAAGCTTCGACCGGGCTCAGACGCGGTCCTAGTCAAGAACGAGATACAGCAGAAATTCGGAACGATGTATGAGCTGAACATGATAACCGTGAATGACTTGATGGCTGAAGTCGAGACACAGAGCGGACGATTCTTCGTAGTCTTCGATGTCATCGTCTACATGGCGATCATCTCAGCTACCGCAGGGATCTCGGCAACCATGCTCATGAACGTGAACGAGCGGCGAAGAGAGATAGGCATGCTTAGGTCCCAAGGAATGAGCAACACTCAGATCTTCGCGCTCGTTGTGGCAGAAGCTGTCTTCCTCGGATTGGTCGGCTACGTTGTGGGATCGGTGGCTGGGGTCTTCCTGCTGAGAGGCGTCGTGTCCCTTATGTCGGGTATGGGCTTGGTGGTTCCGTTCCTCATACCTTGGGAGAGAATGCAGTTTGCACTGCTTCTGGCGATCGGCATCTCGATTGCGGGAGTAGTCTACCCGTCTTTCAGGGCAACCCGCGTCAACCTGATCGAAGTTCTCCGATACAGGGGATAACAATGCAGACAGAGACCGTTGTCGAGCTCGTAGACGTAAGCAAGACCTACCGGCTTGGGGAAGTTCAGGTGCAGGCGCTCCGAGGCGTCAACATGAAGGCGACCAGAGCCCAGATCGTCGCCATCATGGGCCCATCAGGATCGGGAAAGTCGACGATTCTCAACCTGATCGGAGCGCTCGACCGGCCAACCTCCGGTAAAGTCATAGTCGCTGGAAGGGACATCTCGAAGATGTCTGAGAACAGGCTCGGAGAGATACGCCGCTCCTCGATCGGATACATCTTCCAGTTCTATAATCTGATCCCTGTGCTCACAGCTCACGAGAACGTGGAGCTCCCGATGCTCATCGCAGGCGTCAGCAGAGACAAGAGAGCCGCCAGAGTTCGTGAACTCTTAGAACTGGTCGGTTTGGCGGACAGAGCTCATCACAGACCCGACGAGCTGAGCGGCGGAGAGCAGCAGAGGGTAGCGGTTGCCCGAGCGCTGTCCAAGCGGCCGCCGCTGGTGTTGGCGGATGAACCGACGGGCGACTTGGACTCGAAGAGCGGCATGCAAGTAATGACAATTCTCAAGGATCTGGCGAAGAAGGAGCTGTCGACGGTTGTCATGGTTACGCATGATCATCAGATGGCAAGCTTGGCTGACAGAATCCTCCAGATCAGAGACGGCAAGATCGTCAAAGAAACAGAGATCATCTGACCGAGACAGCCAACACGATTGCTGCTGCACGCAAAGGTCACATTCTCGATCTATGCGGGCACCGAAATAGGGGCGACCCAAGCATGGGTGAACTGGGACCGGAGAATCGCATCCTGTCCATGTCCAAGTATCCGGGCGAACCCGACAAGGAGCTCGTAGAGAAGATCGGCGTCTCCAAAGGGGGTTTCTACAGGTACAAGAAGATCCTGCAGGGCAAAGGCCTGATCTAACGTCACTTGGCGCGGCCATTCAGGTTGGAGAGAGGCGTTTATCGTCGTCTCGTCGGTAGGCCTGTGCGCGCACACAGAACCTAATCAAATGATAGTTCCAATCGCAATAAGCGCCCAGCTAAAGATGATTCAGCCCACAGTCGTCGTTTTGGGATCTGTCAGAAGGCCAAGATCCGCTTAACCTGTAACATTCGCCAAGACAAGCCCAAGACGAAGCATGCGAGAACTATAGAACCGATCGGATTATTCATCGTGCAGGGTCAGTGCGACGATCACCGCAAGTTGAGATCTAAGGTAAGGTTCCACGAAGAAGGTTTTTCGCGTGGGCGCCTTCCGTGGTCGGCTGATTCGAACGTGTACCTAGGCGCAGGTGCTTCGCAGCCTCTGGAGGGATCCCCAACGAACCACGCGCTCCCATTGCGATCAGTACCGGATCCAACTGTCTGCCCATTCACGGAAATACAAAGGTGGCCACCGGGGAGATTCAAAGGTTTGTATCTTGACACCCACGAGAAAGAGTTAATTTGTATTCTTGCGTATTACATGTATAGGGGTCGCGTGGCGATGGAGAAGCTTGTTGAAAGGGAGCTAATAGTGCCGGTTCGTTTCTCGCAACGCGAAATCGACGCGATAGACAGAGCTGTGCAAAGGCTTGGAACTAGGTCTAGAAGTGCGCTCATTAGGGAGGCAACACAGAAATACATTCGAGAGGCAGGCAGCCTGAAAGTGATCGAGATCCGCAATCATGTGAGTGTGAAAGACGCCAAGGCAGAGATTGTCGCTTACCTTAGAAAGCACAAGGAGGCTGAAACATTCGACATTGCGAACGACCTCAGGCTCGACCTAGGCCTTACTGTGAGGGTCTTGAAGGAACTCTGGGAAGAGGGCAAAGTGGCTTGATAGGAAAAGAGGACGGAGACAAACTCGTTGCGGAACAGATCGTCTGCGAATGCCGAAAGCTGAGGGGTCCTGTGCTCATACACAAGGACGCTCACAGAGCCCAAAGATACGTCCTTTACGGCCTCCCTGCAGAAGCCGTGATAGCCAAGAAATGGAGGCTAGTCGAGTAATCCCTCAATGGGTACACTAGTGCTGCAAGTTTGAACATAGCTCCCGCATTTCGGCAGTCCCGAACCAGGGTCCGCTTTGGTCCCGTCGCGCCATGAGAACCGCGCAGAGACTTTTCGCGGGTTCGCACCATGAGGGCACATAACCTTTCATGATGGAGGACTGTCCGAACCGCTCATCAGGTATCCACCGAACGCGGTCTCCCATACTAGTGTTGGGTACACGATCATTCGTTCCATGCCGCCCTTGCCAAGACCTAGGAAAACTTGGTTACCGAGAAGGATGAGCGCGAGCAGTGAGAACGCGCCCAATATGACTGATAAGTAGTTCAGGGGTTCGTTCACCAGCCTGTACGCTGCGATTGCGGATAGGCCTCCGAAGAGGAACGCTGTCACGGTGGCGACGAAATGTGGTACGCCAGTTGTCTCCGGGAATACTCCAACTCCCATCGCGCTTATGCCCGCGAGCGCGACGAGCACCGTGAAAATGCTGCTACGAAACCACCGATGAATGAAGTAGGCGGTTGCCGTGGTCATCAGACCTAGAAGGAAGACGGAGGAGTTGAAGATGGCTGCCGTTGGGCCTACGCCCAAGTCGCTGATGTAGTTGAGGGAGACGCTGTAGCCAGGGTACATTGCCTCTGCCACAACCATCCCGACCACGAATTGTACGCTCCCGACAAACAAGAGAACGCCCGCCTTCTGTTGGTGATCCATTCAAGCCACGAATGAACATTCACCCGCATGACCGTAAAGGACTTGCGAAGAGGTCGTCATGGACGCTGCCAAGTGACGCTAGCTTTGTGGGCTCCTGATCCGGAATTGCAGCGGTGCTCCGTACAGTTCCTGATACATTGAGCCGAACAGGTCTAGGTAGTCTTGTGCCTTCGTCGCTGTTTCGTACATAGCGAGATCAGATTCCCTGTCCATTTTGAGGTATCCTTTGTTGAGCAGGAAGTCCAGATAGCCTTGGCAAGTTCTTGAGTTCAGGTCGCAACCCTGAACTATCTGCGTGAACAGCCGACGTTTCCTACAATACACAAGGATCTCCCAGTAGATCTCGTATATGGTTCTTCTCTCTTTCACCGGTCAGACCTCAGGCCCTCTCCAAGAGTCTCTTGAGCTCCTCCTCCGCCTTGGACGCTCCAATGAGGCGAGGGTCCCAAGCATCCTGATACTTCCCGAGACTGTGGGAGATGTATACGCCTGCCAGACCGGTCGGGATCGTCGCAGCCAAGCTCAAGACGGCCTCTGTCATGCTGGCAGGCCGAAACCGCGTGTAGTGAGCTGTGGCTGTCTTTTCGCCGCTGATGCTTATGGTGGGATCTTCAGATGTTATCGCCTGTTTGGCCACTTAGCTGAGACGTAGTAGTGTCCATGCCAGAGTCTGTCGAATTCTGCCAGTCGATGTTGACGTGCAACGGGTTCGCGTCAGCATCAGCGTTGATGGTTGTCGCATATGGGTCGGCAGCTTGAGCCGGCGTTGTATTGAATGCCGCTCCGAGGATGTCCGCTAGAAGGAGCATTGGTATTGTTGCCGCAATCAAGTTCGCTCTCATTTTCTTCTTCACTTTCCTCGGACTTGGACCTTGGGAGGGATTGCCTCGAAGGGCTTCCCATGTTCCGACGGGGCAACACCTCAGCAATCAGGGGCATGAAGCCGTGGCATATCGATGTGCCGAACACAGTACATGGATGTGCCCCGAAGGTGTTAAAAGCGGAACGCCCATGTAACAAGAATGGTACGCCATCGATCCTTAGGAGGTGACACGAAACTATGGAGAGATCAACTCAGTCCCAGGTCATCGGCGTGGTCCTAGTTCTCCTGATCGTCGCGGCGACGCTAGTGACGATAGCCCCAATGGCGACGGCAGCCAAGCCTCCAGGCAAGCTCGCCTGGAAGTTCAATATCATCGGTGTGCCCAGAGACACGGCTGCACCTGGCGCAGCGGAAGGCAACGGAGGCAGAATATTCATTCCGCTAAAAACGGATTACTATACAGACCCATGTGACACCATTGGTGGACAGAATAATCCTGGAGCGACCAGCGTTCCTGTTCAGGTACCCACGAAAGGAGTGAAGATTTCAGTTTCACAAGGACCATTTGACATAGTTGACGGAGACGCGGTTGCGGACAAGCAAGCCGCCTTCACCATGCCAGCGCCACAGCACTACGACGTCTACATCGCCGCTAAAGGAAAACCGGGCGGATGCCTTGACCTAGAGGCGTACACGTACTTGGACACGACGCTGATATTCATCGGCAGCATCGACATCGACAGGGCTACTGGGAAGCCGAAGTGGCAGCTCGTCAGTTTCCTCCTGTACGGGAAAGGAGGAGAGATATGGTTCGCTGACCCGTACTCCGGCTACTTCTGGCAACTGTACAATAACGGCCTCCGAAACATGGAAGTCAGATTCTACACTCCTTGAGACAGTGCAGCAAGCCATCGTGGCAGACCGGGAACGCCTCTAATCCTCTGTCTTCTTTTCTTACCGACTTACTCAGTGCAGGATACGCTCTCGTGCTTACAGTCAGACTGAGACGAAGATAGGTCACCGCTGACTCAGATTTGCAGTAGTTTGGCTACGAAGGAGGTTTTGAACTTCCTTCTCACTTTCTCTAGGGGCTCGCCGACTACCTGTATTCGTTCCAAGCAGCATGTTCCGAGTCCATGCTCCTCTGCCAAGCGCAAATGTTTGACGGCCTGAGGTGGCATGCCCATCACGGCGGCGCCGACAGCGTCTACGGCAACCGGGTCTGTTCCAGCGATGACAAGGTTCATCTCCACCGGGTTGCCGCTCGTCTCGTGTCCTTCTCCGGCAATTATCCCGTCTATGACCGCTACGCTCGGTCTTATGACGGAAACCAGATCAACGATGTTCTTGTTCAGGTTCATGTGCATCGATCCCTTAGGTGTCATCGCTCCCATCATATTCTTCAGACTCAGCGTCACGCCAGCCATCCTATGCGGCTTAAGCTTTGGAACACTGATGACCGTACTCTCCAAGGCGGTCTTCGCGATCTTCACTCTCTTCATGGCCAGCGGATTCCGGGGTCTCACCTCGATGAACTCATCTTGGTTCAGGTCAGCCATTCTGACATTCCATCTTTCTGCAACCGCATCGACACCGGCGACCTTGAAGGCTTGGAAGGTGTCTCCGAATCCGGTTCCCTCGCCAATGATGACCTCTTCCACGCCGTGGTGTCTAAGGAACTTGACTACGCCTTCTATGACCCTGCTGTCCGTCGTGATTCCGGTTGATGGGTGCTCGGTTTCGACGTAGTTCGGTTTTACCAGAACCGGCTTCTCCGCCGGGATGGCCGCGATGGCGTCAACCATTTCGAGTGCCTTAACGGTCATCTCGGGAGGGTCTGTGTCCCTCACGATGGCAACTATGCTCATGCGCTCGCCATCCTGGTCGCCTCACCTGACTCGCAATTCACAACGCATAGCCTAGATCAGTGCATTACCGATTGTAGCGCTTGTACCCATACCGCCGCTCCAATAATGAGGCCGCTGAAACTCCGACTACAAACGTGTCAGGTAGATTCCATCACAATCGTCGTCAGAGTGGATCTTACCTTCTCGAGTCTCCGTACCTTCCACGTGACAACCTCTTTCAGCTTGTCCATGGTCTCAGCTTCAATCCTCGCCACAATGTCGTACACTCCGTAGACGGAGTACGCCTCCCTGACGTTCGGGATGTTTCGCAGTTCCTTCAGGATTTCATCTTCGCCGCCGGCATCTACGTTCATGAAAACGAAGGCCATTGGCATCAACCATTGCCCCAAGTGTTGTACGTTCAGACGCATTATGAACGTTGCCCCCGAGTGAAAAGCGAGCTGGCTGAGTTTGCGATGATGTTCAAAAACTAAGGGGCGGGTCTAGCTTTCGGCTAGCTGAAAGCGTAGACCACTTGGACGTTCACTGTATACTGGAGCTGGCCAGGCATGACGGGTACCGGCTGCGCGGCGACTTCCTTGAAGTCCATTCGAACGGGCTCGTAGTAGTAGCCTAGGCTAACTGAGATCGGCCCCACGAGGGTGACGCCCACCGACTTTGCGATTGTTCCAGCTTTGCTGTCGGCATCCTTGACAGCCAAGTCAAGCGCCTCGGTCTGAGCCTGCTGCGCTTTGGCTTCGGAGAGGCCGAAGTAGACTCCGCCTAGCTCGTTCGCTCCGTTCGATACTGCAACATCAAGCATCTTGCCGATCGCGGCCACATCTGTGACGGTGACGCGGATCGTGTGCCTCACCGAGTAGCCAACGAGTATCGGCCTTTGCCCCGGTTCTTTGGATTCCTGATAGATCGGATTCAGCGAGTAGTCAACGGTCTGTATGTCCTTCTCAGCGATTCCGGCAGCCATAAGCGCTGAGATCACCTTCGACATTGCATTGTTGTTCAGCTCTTCAGCCTGGTCCGCAGTGTCAGCCTGAGTCACCACGGAAGCCATGAACCAGCCCATGTCGGGCTTCACTGAGACGGTTCCGGTTCCGCTTACTGAGATCGTCTTCGGCTCAGCTATGGGAGGCTGCGTTACGACTGCGGGGGGCCTGTATGACATATAGAGCGCGAAGCCGCCTAGCAGAGACACCGCGACAACAAGGATGAGAACAAGGCCGTAGAGCCGTTTCTCTTGAGTTTGACTCATTCAACTCACCTCCATCATCAGCTGTGCGCGCCTCGCATACTGCGAGGGCCTTGATATCAATCCACGCGTTGGAACATGCTGTTCTAATTCTCGAATGCGTTCTCGGGTGGTCGGTTCGCTTACATACGCGAGGTACAGTCCCATGCATCTTGACAGCGTGAAGGCTTATCTCGATAGGTCAAGCTAGTGAGAACTAATCTTAGACGGCGGATGGCTTGTTCAACATCAACATCACGACCACCGTTCTAGACCGAATTGGAGCAGACGTTATGCGACCGTACGAACGCATCGGGTTGCTCATCGGTTTTCTCCTCGACGACGGGCTCTGGATCAACGACATTGTGCCCGCAGGGAACGAGGACACGGAGACATCCTGCATTCTTCCAGCGGGGAAGCTCGCGAGAGTCGCCGACGACATAGTCAAAGGCAAGATCGAAGGCAGGATTGTGGGCTGGTATCACTCTCATCCGGGCCACGGCATATTCATGTCCGAAACCGACTTGGACACACACCATAAGCTACTGCAGTTCTCGCCATTTGTTGTAGCTCTTGTTGTTGATCCGGAGATAAACGCGTTCGGAATCTGGGCTCTGGAGCCTGACGTTGGAATCATCCAGGTGTCAAATGATCAAATCAGAAGCATATAGCGCTCGCCTGAGCGGTAACCTGTTCCTCGGTCGCGCTAGGTGGCGCCGAGGACGGGCGCAAAGACAAGTACCCAACGAAGAGTTGGTCGAGGTGAAAGGATGACGTCGGGGAAGTCTACTCGACGAGGTTGGGTCAGACATGTGGCTCTCGTGGTCGTTGGGTTTGCTTTGATCGGCGGCTATTTTCTGTTCAGGTCACAGGAGAAGAGAAGCAGCGAGGTGCCGATCACCGCCGAAAACGAGGCGTTGTGCATATGTGAGACGTGCCCGACTTGCTCATGGGCAGTCGCCGTGGGGACCTGCAAATTCAGGCTGTATTGCGCCAGAGGTCCGCAGAGAGGAATAGAACTGATAGCGCCCAACTTCATTCCTCATCAGGGGGCAACCGTAACCACGGCGTGCTGGTGCTCATCCTGCCCGGTCTACGCTGAGTACGGCTTGAAGGGATGGTACTTCTGTTCTTCTCTATGATCGCGGATACGGTGCTTCACATTGTCAATAGTTGTCTCTTGTAGGCAAGCGAAGCGAGCCCGACACGGATGAGAAGAGGGATTGTCAAGAGGATTCCTGCCCCTGGCCCGTCGGGTGCAGGCGTCAGCATGAGGGATGCGTATGCTCTCTTTCGTGCGGCCTAGCTACGGTGCCGTCTCTTTCAAGAATTCGTCGATGATGGCGCTCGATAGGTCTGGCCTGTCGAGTATGCTCAGGTGACCCGAGTTCGGGATGACCGCGAGCCTAGACCCTTTGATTCCCCTATACATCTGGATTGCTCCTTCCAGAGGCGCACTGTCCCTGTCGCCGATGAGGATCAGAGTGGGGCATCTGATGGCTGTCATTATCTGCTCGCGTGAGCCGCCTCGAAAGTCCTGGGCGATTGCCCTCGAACCAAGCGCATAGGCTGCGGGGTCATTCTTCAGGATCTCGTGTCTCACCATGTCTGCGATCTCAGCACGGTGCTTTGATATCGTGCCGATCCAAGGGCTATAATCTAGCGCGGCCTCGATGCCTTTCGTTTCGATTCGGAGGGCGTTCTTCTCTAACTCATCAGCGGCCTTAGGGTTCGTGCCGAACCAGGTGGTGTTCAGCGTTATCAGTCCCTTGGTCGTCTCGGAATGTTTTGCCGCGAAGGTTGCGCATATTCGTCCACCCATTGAATGGCCTGCGACGACAACTTCTCGTGCGCCCAGCACGGTGACAAGCTGGTAGAGGTCATCTGCCCACAGCTCAGTCGAGTAGGGAGGCTTGAGGGGTTTGTCTGTAAGCCCATAGCCCCTCTGGTCGTATCTGACCACTGTACGATGTCTCTTCAGCTCTCTAGTCAGGTCGTCAAACATGTGCAGGTTTTCACCATGGCCGTGGACTAGGACAACACAAGGCCCAGACCCGTCTTTCTCATAGTTGAAGTTGAGATCGCCTACCTTGATCACTGGCATGAATCACAGTCCCGCGTCTTTCAATATAAGATCTCAAATGCAAGCCTATGTTGCAGCCCTATTGAGGCTAGTTGCAGGCAGGGAATCAGGACTTTTCTTGTTATGCGTGCCCTTTGCTGCGGCTACGGACTTGAACCCGCACCTTAGGAGCGGTCCTGTCTGTGGATACCTGTGAGCAGCCGGTGATGAGACTTGAAGCGCTCTTCGACAACGCGTGACGTCATTCGCTGACGGTCAAAGCAGGACTATTTGACAGCTCGTCGGGACTCGACTCGTCTGCTCTTCCGACCAAGTCCAGCTCTCAGTCGTCCAAGTCGACGCATCCACTCAGTCGCGAGTGCTAGTTCATGCATCATTAGCTTGGACTTGGTCTCCTTCCAGATCGGGTCCAGAGTGGTCTTCGAGTATCCCATCCTCTGGTACTCGATTATCTGAAGTAGAAGATCTAGGGCGTCAGCGCAGTGTGCGATCCTGGCCTCAAGGGATTTCGCCCTGGAGTATTCCTCCAGAGCAGCGTTGAAGGTCTTCGCGAGACGCCGGTCTTCAAGGCCGCCGAGGATGCGGGAAATAGCCCTCCGCTCAAGACGCGTTTTCAACTGAGAGCCTTTCTGGCCCAGGTATTGGAGGTACGCCTTGCTAATGTCGAACGTCAGGGATTCTGATAGGTCGTGGAGGAGCGCCATCCTCAACACCTGCTCCACGTTGATCCTCTGATTTCTCAAGCGCAGCATCTCAGACATTGTCAACGCGATCATGGAGACCGAGTAGGAGTGTGACGAGACAGACTCAACGTCGTGTTTGCTGATCCTGTATGATATCCAGCCGCTGCGTGGAATAAGTTTCAGACGCATCAAGTCATCAAGAAACCTGAGTGGGATCAAGCGCGAATTATCCTCCTGCGTGGGGCAAGTCTCAGCCGTTTTGAAATATAACTCTGCGACGGCCCTGCGAGTAACGTTCGAACTGCGGGCAAGCATTAATACGCTCACTCAAGTCATGAACCGCCTGGTCTACTCCATTGGGCACAGTGGATGATGGTGCGCGTGTGGCTGTTGAGGTCTGCATGGGAGTCAAACCAGGCGAGCGCGTTCTAGTGGTCACCGACACTTGCACGCGAACGGTTGGTGAGGCGCTGAAGAAGGCGGCTGAGAAAGTATCTCCGGGCAATGTGAAACTCGTTCTTCTGGAGGATTTCGGGGAGCGTCCGTTGAAATCGCTCCCGAAAAGCTTGAGGGAATTGATCCCGCAGGCGAACGTGACCTTCTACGCTGCAAAGAGCATGGGCGGCGAGCTGGCTGTAAGAGGACCCTTCATCAGACTCGCCAAGAAGTACGCACGTCATGGGCACATGCCATCAGTAGACGAGCGACTGATGGAGGAAGGAATGTCCGCGGACTACGAGAGGATATCCGAGATCAGCAAACAAGTCTGCGAATCAGTGGCAAAAGCGAAGTCAGCGCGCGTGACGAGCCCCGCAGGATCAGACATCTCAGTACAGTTCCATCCCAAATGGAGGTGGAAGGTATCTGACGGCATCTTCCGAACAAAAGGGACATGGGGCAACCTTCCAGACGGGGAGGTCTTCACGGCTGCCTGGAAAGCCAACGGGACCGTCATCGCCGAAGAGCTTGGCGACTGGTTCAGCGACAAGTACGGCGTTCTGGAAGGATCGCCCGTGCGCATAGACGTGCGGAACTCACGAGCTAACCTCCGCACAATCGAATGCTCAAACACCAAGTTGCGGGAAGAACTTGTGAAATACCTCAAGACAGACAAGAACAGCAACAGGTTTGGCGAGTTCGCTGTCGGAACGAACATATACCTGAAACAGCTCGTCGGAAACCTGCTCCAAGACGAGAAGTTTCCCTCCATCCACGTTGCCTTCGGGAACCCGTACCCCGACGAGACCGGAGCAACTTGGAACTCACGGACTCACATCGACGCGATCATGAAGGATGCTACGCTCTGGGTCGATGGCAGGAAACTGATGGAGAACGGTCGGTTCCTGATCTAGGCCAAATCAATGTTGACCTACTGTCAGCTGGGCGAGCATCCGCTCGATCTTGGCGGTACACTCCGCGAGTTGCTCACTGTTCTGCTTGATATCACCTAGGGATATCATTGCTCAACCAGATGATGACTCGGAGTGCCGCGCCTATAAGCAAGAGAGTCGAATCAAACTACCGCGCTGACCGACCTCGCAAACCCTTGACTTCCAGAGTGTCTGCTCACTCTCTTCCCGAAGCTGCGAGGCAACCGGATTCGGTGCTCCATGTTCAATTCCGGAAATGCTTAATCCGCGGGACCTACCTAAGCCGAACAGATGCGCGGATGCTCTTTCCCCAAATGTTCTGGGTCCGGCGGCCTGTTGCGGTCTGCGTGTTCGAGAAGTCATGGAGGGGTCTGTTACGGTCCGATGTTCGCGTCATCTTCCTCGGTCGGCTGCATGTTTTGCCGTTGCTCTTTTTTCGTCGGGAATGGATATTTCGCGATGTTTCCGACCAACATCGCTTGCGTTCGGCCATGTTGTCTGAACTGAACCGTATCATGTCCGCCGCGAACCTTGACAGCACGTATCACGTAGTCGACTGGTTCATGAAGAAGGGGCGGCTCTTTGTTCACGTGTCAAGGGAGGCGCAGAAAAGAAGGCGGGCGTTGAATTCGCCGTGGGATAGAGTTGTGCTTTGGGCGAGGCGGTTATTCGCCAAGTTGGGACAGCCCTGAGTGCCCCCGTTCCGCTTGCCCCAGTTAGCCGATCTTCCTGCATGTAAATGCTTAATTGCGATCCGAATCGTACCAACGTCATTCGATTGGCTCGCGGAGTCCGGTTCGGTGGATTCAGTTGTACAAGCCAGGCATAATTGAAAGAATCACGGGCCCAGTCGTCGTAGCCCGCGACATGCTAGGCGCCCAGATGTATGAGCTCGTGAAGGTAGGCGAGGCAGGGCTCATCGGGGAGATCATTAGAGTCGAAGGAGAGAAGGCGACCGTTCAAGTCTACGAGGAGACCGTAGGCATCAAACCCGGCGAACATGTGGAGAGGACCGGCAGACCTCTCTCGGTGGAACTAGGTCCCGGAATGATCAACCAGATCTACGACGGAATACAGCGACCCCTCCCAACCCTGAGAGAGATCGCAGGAACCTTCATCACAAGAGGCGTGACCTCCCCCGCGCTCGACCGGAAGAAGACTTGGCATTTCACACCAAAGGTCAAGACCGGACAAAAGGTCGTAGGAGGCGACGTTCTCGGCGAGGTCCCTGAAACCGTGCTGGTGACTCAGCGGGTCCTTGTACCTCCGACTGTCGCAGGCACCGTCAAGACGATTGTGAAGGAGAGCGATCACGCAGTTACAGATGACATCGCTGAAGTTGAGACAACGAGTGGTCTCGTGAAGCTTCAGCTGATGCACACGTGGCCTGTGAGAAAGGCACGTCCAATCAAGTCAAAGCTTCCGTCCGTCGTGCCGCTCGTCACAGGCCAGCGGATCATGGACTTCCTGTTTCCGATCGCGAAAGGAGGAACCGCCGCTATTCCAGGAGGCTTCGGGACCGGCAAAACGGTCATGCAACAACAGCTCGCCAAGTGGGCGGATGCCGACATCATAGTGTATGTGGGGTGTGGCGAGCGCGGCAACGAGATGACTGAGGTCCTCGAGACGTTTCCGGAGCTCAAGGACCCGAGAACTGGAGAGCCGCTTATGGCTAGGACGATACTGGTCGCGAATACGTCGAACATGCCGATAGCCGCGCGAGAGGCCAGCGTCTACACAGGCATCACGATGGCAGAGTACTTCAGAGACATGGGATACGACGTCGCATTGATGGCTGACTCCACGTCTCGATGGGCCGAGGCCCTCAGGGAGATCTCCGGCAGGCTCGAGGAGATGCCCGGCGAGGAAGGATACCCTGCCTACCTAGCCTCCAAGCTCGCGGAATTCTATGAACGCGCAGGCAGAGCAGAAGTCCTCGGCAGCGAATCGAGGGCAGGCTCGATATCTGCAGTAGGGGCTGTCTCACCGTCGGGTGGAGACTTTTCAGAGCCCGTCACGCAGAACACGCTTCGAATCACCAAGGTCTTCTGGGCCCTGAGCAAGTCGCTGGCGGAGAGGCGTCATTTCCCAGCCATCGATTGGCTCACGAGCTACTCACTCTACCTCGCCTCAGTAGAGGAATGGTACGAGAAGAAGACCAAACAGCCATGGAAGGACTTGCGGCGTGATGCCATGTCCCTCCTGCAGAGGGACGAGGAGCTAAGAGAGATTGTGATGCTCGTCGGCCCTGACGCCTTGTCCGAGAGTCAAAGAGCGACGCTGGAAGCAGCTCGCATGATCAAAGAAGACTTCCTCATGCAAAGCGCCGTGCACCCAGTCGACAGCTACTGCTCCCCAGAGAAGACGACGGAGATGATACGGCTAGTCATGAGATTCCATGAAAGGATGTCCAAAGCGGTCGAGCAGGGCGTGCCCCTGCAGAAGATACTTGACATTCCTGCGAGGCAGGAGATCGCCCGAGCCAAGATCGAACCCTCTGAGAAGTTTGCAGACGTCGCGAAAGGAATCGAAGAGAGAATCGACAGCCAATTCCAGCAGCTTACTGCGGAGTCCGTCAGCTCGGAGGGAGCGCATGCATGAGTCTGGTCCTTAGAGAGTATCGGACCGTCACACGAATCTCCGGGCCTCTTCTCTTTGTTGAGGCTGTTAAAGGTGTGGGGTTCGGTGAACTCGTCAGGATCGTGGCTCCCGACGGCTCCGAGCGCAGAGGACAGATACTAGAAGTAAGTGACAAGATGGCAGTTGTTCAAGTCTTTGAAGGAACTTCGGGCCTAGATGTCGAGCGCACAGCTGTCCGATTCTCGGGCGAGACAATCAAACTTTCCGTCTCCTCTGACATGCTTGGAAGGGTCTTGGACGGTAGCGGGACGCCTATCGACGGCGGCCCGGATATCATACCAGAGGATTACTGGGACGTTCATGGCGCGCCAATCAATCCCTACGCGCGAACCTATCCGAGGGAGTTCATCCAGACCGGAATCTCAGCAATCGACGGAATGAACACACTCGTCAGAGGACAGAAGCTCCCGCTCTTTTCTGCCGCAGGGCTTCCACACAACGCAGTGGCGGCGCAGGCGGCGAGACAAGCCAAGGTTCGAGGCTCGGGAGAAACCTTCACGACCGTATTCGCAGCCATCGGCATCACGGCCGATGAGGCAAGGTTCTTCCGAGAGGACTTCGAGAGGCAGGGCGCATTCGAACACGTAACGATGTTCGTGAACCTTGCTGACGACCCTGCGATCGAGAGGATAATCACTCCGAGGGTTGCGCTTACCGCGGCCGAGTACTTCGCCTACAAGCTCGGCATGCACGTGCTGGTCATACTGAGCGACATGACCAACTACGCTGAGGCGCTACGGGAGATCTCAGCCGCCCGTGAGGAAGTGCCGGGAAGACGAGGCTACCCCGGTTACTTGTACACCGACCTTTCCACGATATACGAGCGCGCCGGAAGAACGCACACGAGCAAAGGCTCGATCACCCAGATGCCTATCTTGACCATGCCGCACGACGACATCACCCACCCGATCGCCGACCTGACAGGCTACATAACCGAAGGCCAACTGATCGTTGACAGAGGCCTTCACAGACGAGGCATCTATCCGCCTATCGATGTCTCACCATCGCTGTCGCGTCTGATGAGAGAAGGAATCGGCAAAGGCCGAACACGTGATGACCACCGCGAAGTCTCCGACCAGCTATACTATGCGTACGCCGAAGGACGAGCCTTCAGAGATCTGGTCGCCGTCGTCGGGGAAGAGGCGCTCTCAACGAGGGACAAACTCTACCTCAACTTCGCTGATACTTTCGAGAAGCGTTTCGTGAATCAGGGCGAATACGAGAACAGAGACATAGAACAGACCTTGGACCTGGGCTGGGATCTCATGTCCATGCTGCCTGAGGTTGAACTCAAACGCATTGACCCGTCCACGATAGCGAAGTATCATCCGAGTCACAGGAACAAGGGCAGCATATAATGTCGGAAGTCATCGCGGGCGTTCACCCGACAAGAATGGAACTGCTCGCTCTCAGAAAGAGACGAGACATAGCGGAGCGAGGAAGAGACCTCCTAAGAGAGAAACTGGACGCCCTAATGGTGGAATTCTTCGAGCAGGTCCGCCAGATATCTGAGCTAAGACAGCGTTCTCATGCTCTCCTACGGGAAGCGTACACACTCTTCTCAGAAGCACAGATGATGCATGGTCTCCCCAACCTGGAACGGGTTTCCATTGGGGTCGAGGACCGTTACACTCTGGACGCAAAGACGAGAAACGTGATCGGAGTTGCACTCCCCGATGTCCGGATTAAAGTGGCACTTCTGAAGACCGCACCGTACAATCTCCTTGCTAGCTCAGCAAAGCTTGACGAGGCGACCATGAAGATGACAGAAGCCTTGAAAGCGATTGCTGACCTCTCGGGCGTAGAAGCTGCGACGAGAAAGCTTGCACAGGCCATAGCTTCAACAAAGAGGCGTGTCAACTCACTTGACTACATCATTCTTCCTCGGATACTGCACTCGATCAGATACATCCAGATGCACCTGGAAGAACGCGAGCGGGAAGACTTCTTCAGATTGAAGCGAATAAAGAGTCGAATGGAGAAACGGGCCAGAACTGTCTAGTCACCCGGGAACCTGCTTCAATAGTGTACTGAGATCCACAGATTCGTCGCCGAGAACCGACGTGTTTTCGAGTGTCTGCCGCTTCAGGATCAGTTGCTGTGCCGCTTGCGCTTCCTTGGACTCAGAACCATTGAGTTATGTGATTACCGCGGAGTTGTTCCCACGTTCTCAGGCTTGGGCCTTCTGCTTCTGGAGCTTTACTATCGCCAGTGCCAAGTCTCCTCCGGATTCTCTCAGCGCGGCCTTGGCTTCGTCCGGTGTTTTTCCGGTCTGTTCTGCGACAAGTCTGACGTCTTCCTCAGGAATCTCCGGGGGAGCGGGTTCCGCCGATGGTGTTCTCTCGTGGGATGATCCTCCTGTAACCTGATACATTCTCTGTCCTTGAACGACGACCGATGTGACGATCGGTTCCTCAATCACGATCTCGCGTGTAGAAGTTCGTATCAGAACTTCGGTCACTCCCTCGATCTCGTCAAGTTTCATTCCCATCTTCTGCATCATTCGCTTGGCGTCTCTACCTTGAGGGGCTCCCTTCACAGCCTTGTACGCCTTGTATGCCATCGCCGAGTCAACCGACAAGAGTTCGTGATCAGGAATGACGGGATAAGTCTATTGCATCTGTTCCGACGCCTCGCCTCGTCTTCACCGCTATCCCTCTCTTGAATTGGGTCATCTCAAACCCGGCTAAGACTGCTCGTCCCACTGCTAGGAGTCCTCGTTTCTCATCCACCACTATAACCTCGTCCTGAGGCCTGATCGAGTCGTCCGCTGTCACTACATGTTTTGCGAAGACGTTTCTGCCAGCTTTGATGAACTCAGCCACATCGCTACGAACCACCACAAGTCGGGGTGGTTTCCTTATGGACTCCAAGATGATGCTGACTCCGTATGGTGTGAGAGCCAGAAACCCGTCTCTTGCTCTGAGTGTAGAGATCAGCTTGCCGTCGCGGTAGATGAAACGTATCTTGTCAGTTCTTCCGGATCTTATGACCTGTACCGAACCTTTGAAAAGGACGTTGCCGAGCTGCTTTCCAAACTGATAGTTTGCGATGCCTCTGAGTTTTCTCAGATCCTGCCAAGACGCTCTTTGCATCGAATGACACGTTTCGACTACAACGGTCAAACCATTTAAGCGTGGGCGTGTTTCTGTTTGCGCGGCCGGGGCGCATTTTGAACTGCGACATCTGCGGGCGTCAGATCCAAGGGAAACCAAATCGCATAGTCGTCGAAGGCGCAAGGATGACCGTCTGTGGGTCATGCGCTAGGTTGGGAACGCCCTATCAGGAACCGAAAGTTACAGCCGCGATCCCGAGGACTGTTGCGGCCAGACCTGCGCCTCTCATCTCATTACACCCAGCCCCACCGCGTCCAGCGGACAGGAGAGTTCCAAGAGAGGTCCAAGAACTCGATCTTGCCGACAACTATCCACACATCATACAGAAGGGACGAAGAAAGCACAAGCTGTCCCAAGAAAATCTGGCCATGAAAGTCAAGGAGCGTCTTTCAATTATCCAGAAGATAGAGCTTGGAAAGATGGTCCCTGACATGCGACTGGCGAGAACGCTTGAACACGTTCTACAGATCAAGTTGCTCGTGCGGCCAGCTGAGCCTCCAGTCCCGAAACTCCCTACAACCGCAGCAAAGGAGGTTACTCTTGCCGATGTCGCAAGGATACGAAAGAAAGAAGGAGCGGAAACAACCGAGCTCGAAGCCTAGCTCTCAACTAGTTCTTGCGCTCGGTCACGTTAACAACCTGCTTGCCTCGTGCTGAGGGAACGATCTTCACTTCCGCGTTCTTGAACTCGATGGAGAATTGCTTGCCTTCGAAGTACCTATCAAGGAAGACGGCTAGGGCACTTACTTCGCTTATGGGCTGATTCGTTACGGCCACGTTCCAAGTGGCAAGTTCGAACACTTCACCCGGGACCTTCGATGCACCGACTACCACGAGTTTCGGGTTCGGTGAGGACCTAATCGCATCTATCGCTTGAAGCAGTGGTATTCCGTATGCTGTGAGATGAACTGTGTCTCCACCTGCTGCTCTCCATTCTTTCATCACTTGCCTCCACGGCTCACCCATCTGGATTGGGAAGTTTCCTCCGAATCGCTTGGAAACGTCTCGAACTGTCCGCTCAAGGGTAGTGTCAACGACGTCCGCCAGGATTACTCCGTCTGCGCCGAATGCTCTGGCCGTCAGACAGACGTGAGTGGTCACTCTCAGGTCGCGGGGGATCCTGTGTCCAAGGCGAAGGACCACAATCTTCTCAGCCATTGACTGAGGCCTACCAACTCTAGGAGGAACGGTCGAGGCTGAAAAGGTTCTCACAGCTACTACCTGCGCTGTATTGGAAGAAGATTAAATGTAAAGCCGTGAATTGATATATCAAGCGCGGTGAGGGCTCTGACTTGGCCGTCTTGGATGAAGAGCTGACAAAGGTCGCGCGTCTCTTCGGCGGCGAAGAGGCAGTCACCGTCGTCAATATTCTGAAGAAGAAGAGTGAAGCCACGGACGAAATGCTCGCAAACGAGTCCACGGTAAGACTGAACACGGTTAGGAAGATCCTCTACAAGCTGTACGACCACGGTCTTGTTTCGTGCACCCGGGTCCGCGACGAGAAGACAGGCTGGTTTATCTTCTACTGGAAGCTGCAGACGGACCAGCTGGACGCCTTCATAAGAGGCAGAAAAAGGCGTGTCCTTGAGAAACTGAAGCAGAAGCTAGACTATGAAAGAAATCACAGTTTCTTCGTTTGCAAGAAGTGTGGTGATGTGCGCGTCACGTTCGAAGATGCCATGGAATCCTCTTTCAGGTGTCCGAAATGTGGCGGCCAGGTTGAGAGCACGGACAACGCGCCCGTGGTCGAGTTCTTGGAGAGACGGATCAAGCAAATAGAAGGCGAACTGAGACAGTAGTCTCGCATGCGTCCGTAATCTTCTGTCAGCGTCGAGGGCTGGATGATCATGAGCGACAAGATTGTGCTTGCCGAAAGGATTCCCTACCTTGGCCGAGACGAGGTGAGACCACCGCTCGAAGCAAGGCTCCGCAGGCTCGCCTCAGACTTGGAGGTGTCTGTACAACTTGAAGGAGTCACTAGGAACGGCTTTCCTACGATAGGAGTCAAGGGGCCCGACCTTGAGGCCTACACCGAGCTGATCAGGAGAAAACTAGGCACGGCACCGGCGGACCAGTCAGAGATCGAAGTCGATGACAACTTCAAGGCCTATGCCACTAGTATCAACACGAGACGCCAAAGCATTGAGATCGAGATTGGACCGATCTCAACGAACTTCAGATCCGAGATACGGAAGGGGGCGTTGACGGCGCAACTCTGCGACGGCAGGAGCTTCCCCGTCGAAAGGATTGCTCAAACATACTGCATCCAAGAGGGCGTTCCAGTACATGTCAGGGTTACATCCATCGATACGGAACTCAAAGAGATAGAAGTCTGGCTGTCGGACGATCAAGTTACCCGGTTTGAAGAGTGGCGCAGGCAAAGATTCCACAGAATCATCGCGGTTGGAGGCTTCCAAGACAGAATACGTGAGGCGATCCGACTGTCGAAGGTCGAGCGGGATGTGATCGAGGTGGACGAGCTGTCATTGACGGCTCATTCGCTCGTATGCAAGCTGGGGACCGAGGCGCCCGGCATCATCGCGAAGATCGGACGATACATCGGCGGCTTCAAGCTCTACGCGTTCCTCCCCGACCGAGTCGACAAGGTTCGGATCACACCCCCGGAAAGGTCTTCCTAGCGGGATCGCAATCTCTTGAGTGAGT
>Ga0315314_1001421_pt1 | contig 21713 bp, 27 predicted proteins | sample TDP9_MG_FD_203631 | JGI IMG/M metagenome (GOLD analysis project Ga0315314, IMG submission 203631) | Freshwater sediment microbial communities from Lake Towuti, South Sulawesi, Indonesia - TDP9 | ecosystem: Environmental > Aquatic > Freshwater > Lake > Sediment | place: Indonesia: South Sulawesi... | reverse complement strand
TCCCTTCTTGAGAGCAAATGCAGCTTTTTCGAATTCCTTAACCATCTTTCCTCTGCCGAAAGTTCCAAGTTCTCCACCACGCTTTCCCGACGGACAAAGTGACACCTCTCTAGCTATGTTCGCAAACTTTTCACCCTTGTTCAAGCGTTCTAAAACTGCCTTAGCCTCTTGCTCTGTTCTAACGAGAATATGTGCACAATGAACTTTGTCTGGCATGAAGCAAGATTGCGCTTTGGAATTTATAATATTTCTTCTGCCTCACTTGGAAAAGCTTGCTTCAGTTTGCAATATTTTTAAATGGCGCTTTGTTGTAGCCTTTTCCATGCATGAATGGGCTCTAGCTGAAGCAGTAATCTCCACGGCCTCTCAAATTGCGGAAAAAGAAGGCCTAAGAGAAATCACAGAAATGAAAATAAAAATCGGCGAATTGCAGCAAGTAGAGCTGGATATACTAGAATTTGCCCTTTCCCAGCTTAAGACGGCTAAATTCAAAAACGCGAAATTCAACATAGAAACCATAAAAGCAGAATTAATGTGCAGAGTGTGTGGGCAACAATGGATTTTTAGTGAAGAAAAGCTGGACGAAAAATCAGCAGAAGCCATCCATTTTGTCCCGGAAATCGCTCATACATACATTAAATGCCCAAAATGCGGCAGTCCAGACTTTGAAATTCTGCAAGGACGTGGAGTCTGGTTAGAAAGCATAAAAGGAGTTAAATAGGACGATGGTTGACCCGCGAATCTCCATAATAGATAAAAGGCTTAAAGACATCCGCAACATTGTTGCTGTTTCAAGCGGCAAAGGCGGAGTAGGCAAAAGCCTAGTGGCATCCACACTAGCATTAAAACTAGCCCAAAAAGGCTGTAGAGTTGGTCTCTTCGACTTGGATTTCACAAGCCCGTCTACACACATTGTTTTGGACATTGAAGACTTAAAGCCCATTGAAGAGAAAGGCATAGTGCCGCCAAAGGTTCATGGCTTGAAGTACATGTCGATAGTTTATTATTCAAGCGAATATGTTGCGCCCTTAAGAGGAACTGACATTTCAAACGCGCTGATTGAGCTGCTCTCAATTACAAGATGGGGAAAGCTGGATTTCTTGGTCTTAGACATGCCGCCAGGCATTGGAGACGCAACACTTGACCTAATACGCTTGATCAAGAACATAAAATTCCTAATTGTGACGACGCCTTCACAGCTAGCCTTTGAAACTGTAAGAAAATTGGCAATCTTGCTGAAGGATTTGAAGATTCCGATAATTGGGGTTGTTGAAAACATGAAAATGAACCATTCAAAGACTATTCAACGACAAGTCCAGAGCTTGGACATAGCGTTTTTAGGGGAGATTTCCTTCGATGCAAAAATTGAGGAAGCAATAGGAAATGTGGATAAGCTTTGCGAAACAGCTTTCGCTAAAAAGGTTGAAAAAATAGACTCAAAAATTGATTAAAAAATAGACTAGATGTTTTCTTTTTTCTTCTTACTCGTAGTTTTTGTCGTTTCCTTGTCCATCATTAATTCTTCTATTGAGTTTGCCTTTCGCAGTTCCTGCATGTACCAGCCTCTGTCACGAGAATAGCTTACACCAACAGCTACTCCAAAAAACGTAAGAGACATGCCACTTATTATAAGCGTTAAACCTAAAACTGCACCTGCATAAGGTTCTGTGTGGTACGGAATGAAAATGAACCAGTTTGGTTCTTTGGCTAGGCTTAAAGTTTCAAGGATGCCGCCAACAAAAAATATAGCGCCCGCTAAAAACATAAGATAGGCCAAGGTCTCGTTGTGTCTAGACTCTTCTGCTTTTTCGTGCAAATACTCTTTGAAAGACATCCAAGCTCAATATGTCAAATAATTGCACGTATACGTAAATCTTATTAAACGAAAATATGCATTGCAAAAACGAATCACCAATAACTAAAGCGAAGAGAGAGGACTTTGCCTTGTCAAATGCAAGAGCGATAATCTTTGACTTCATCGGCACGTTAACAAACGTTAAAAACTACAATTTAGACGCCTCAAAAACGAAATTAGCCAAGGCTATTGTAGAAGCCGGTTTTGATGTTAGCCTCGAGAGTTTTTTGGAAGCATATAGTCAAGTCCACGAGAAATATCGCGTCATACGCTACGAGAAACTAATTGAGGTGACAAACGCCATCTGGATTTCAGAGGCTCTAAACAACTTGGGATTTAAAACAAGCCCAGAAGATACACGCATAAAAACGGCTGTAAACATCTTCTTTGAAGACTATCTGAATTCACTAGAGCTTAGACCTTGCGCAAAAGAACTGCTAAGTAAAGTTTCGATGGAATACAGGTTAGGTCTGGTTTCAAACTTTACATACGCACCTGTAATATATGCTGGACTTAGGAAACTAGACATAAACAAGTTCTTCAACGCTATCCTTGTTTCGGAAGATGTCGGCTGGCGCAAACCTCAAATAAAGATCTTTGAAGAAACCTTAAAAAGGCTTGAAACTACAGCAGAAGAAACAGTCTATGTTGGAGACAGCCCTCTGGAAGACATGAAAGGTGCAAAAGCCGCGGGAATGAAAACAGTTTTTGTTCCTTCACAGTTTTATTCTCTGGAAAACTTGTATGAAACTCAGGAGAAGCCAGACGCAATCGTGAAGGACATTTGCGAACTTAAGAAAAAACTTCCGGATTTTCTCAAAGAAGTATTTTTGAGATCGACTTAACCTATGTTGATTCTTAAGGCTTTATGCCGGATACTTTGATACTCACAATTGAATTCGCGAGTTCCTTCAACTTCTTAAGGGGTATATTAGATTTCTTGATAATGGCTTTTGCAGTAGGGTCGTCAAGCATGCACTCGACGGGAGAAGTGCTTTCTTCAGTTATTTTTACCTCTTGAAAGCCAGCCTGTTTTATCAGTTCAATGTATTCGCCTTTCATTACAGCGCCTGAGACACAGCCAACATATGCCTCTGCACTTCTTTTTATAGCATCAGGAAGTTCCTTCAGCAAAACAATGTCTGAAATCATCAATCTTCCATTAGGCTTTAACACTCTGAAAGCTTCTTTGAAAACTCGCCTTTTGTTTGGTGCAAGGTTAATCACACAATTTGAAATCACTACATCTACGCTCTTGTCAGCAACCGGAAGATTCTCAATTTCACCAAGTCTAAACTCCACATTTTTGTAATTGCCCTTTTTGGCGTTTTCTCTCGCCTTATCAATCATCTCAGGCGTCATGTCAACACCAATGACTTTCCCTTTTTCGCCAACTTTTCTTGACGCAAGGAAACAATCGAGACCTCCTCCAGAACCGAGATCCAGAACAAATTCCCCTTCTTTCAAAGATGCAAGCGCAACAGGATTGCCACATCCAAGGCTTAAAGTAGCACTTTCGGGAACAGATTCAAGCTCCTCCTCGGTGTAGCCTATTCTCTTGCTAATCTGTCTGCTCATATCACCAGACGTGCAACATGAAACTGCTGGATTGCAACAAGAACTCTCTTTCTTAGCTATTTTTGCGTAGCTTTCTCTGACAACTTTCCTAATCTTTTCTTCTTCCATTTCAATCGCTCCTTGATGACGATATGCTTTCGGAATATTTAAACTTTTCTGATTTATCTGAATTTTCCATTTTCTCAGTCAAAAACAATTCGCAAAGGTGCGGCCGCCGGGATTCGAACCCGGGATCGCAGGCTTGGAAGGCTACCACGCGCCCAGCAAAGGGCTTCTGTGTCCTAACCAGACTAGACGACGGCCGCGTTTTTATTCTATGTTTTCTATTAATGGGAGCTAGATAAAACTTCTTTTAAATGGCATTTATTGTGGTTTCTTTTCAGGTTTGAAAAGCCTTTTCTCATGTGTTGACCTTGGTTTAAAGCTACCTTGATATTTGGGTATGGAAGCCTTTTGCCGCTCAATGTTCTTTATTTTGGCATAAAGCTTGGCTACTTTGCTTTTTGAAGGTATTCGAGATTTTGGAATACGAACGGGAACTGGCGTGAATGGCTTTTTCTCCAGGTTAAGTGAAGGTTTTTTCTTCCTGCTTTTGGTTTTTATGTCCTTCACTTTTTGAAAAATCACACAGCCTTCTTTGAAATTAACCTCTTGCACTTTCCATCCAGCATCAAGCCAAGCTTTAGCATGAACATTAGAAGGCGTGTTACCCCACCATTTTTCATCACGATAGGCACTCATCGGTAAATTATCGCCTATAATCCCATCTATCCTTGCAAAACCAAGCTTCACAGTGTCTGTAAAGGCTGCCCTAAACTTCAGATGACGCTTGAGCCCTTCATATTTGTTGACAAACCTTGGTGAAACAATTCTTCTGGCACAGTGAAGGCATAACGTTCTTGTTGGGTCGCCTGTTGCCACGTCTGGAACCATGCAATCTCTGCAATAAAGCCGTCCACATCTTCGACATTTTCTTAGATAACTATATGGCAGAACCCTACCACATATTCCACATTCATCTTTAAATGGCATTCAAACCACTGGCAATCGCAGGCAGTATCAGTTACTTAAAGCGCAAACTTTCAATATAAACTTCGCCTAGTTCTTTACAGTATTCGAAACTCGCAATAAGACTTATAGAGAAAACCTCCTCCATGTCCAAATCGTGGATTTAATGCTTTTTAGCGAATACCTACACGAAAAAGCAGAAGAGTCTAGACACAACGAAACCGTCGGATATCTAATAATCATAATAGGTTCAATATTTTTAGTAGGAGGCTTACTCGAAACCGTCGTAAAAGTCGAAAATCCAGAATGGTTTCTAATAATCCCCTATCATTTGACCCCACATCCCTACAGCCTTTTAGGCTTATCACTAACATCCATTGGTTTCGTCTTACTTTGTTTAGGAATTGCCATGAGCATACACTATGCTAAGGAAAGGGGATGGTACATGAAAGAATTGCATAAGGCACATGCCACAGAAGAGCAAAAACTAAGAGCGGAAAAGAAAGTGAAAAAAGAATTAACAAAATAAAGGTGGATTTTTTAAGGCTCTAGCCTTTAACCACCGCTACGGGAACAATCCTGGCAACTTTTGTGGCTATTCCGACTTTGTCGCTTACCTCTGCAACAATGTCAACGTTTTTGTAGGCTGGATCCGCCTCTTCAGCCAAAACAACAGAGCTTGCAGACCTGACAACGATTCCTCGTTGTTCCAACGCCTTCTTTATATCTCCACCCCAATATCGTCTTTTTGCAGCCGTTCGACTCATCATGCGACCAGCTCCATGGGCTGTAGAACCAAAACTTATTTGCATGGCTTTTTCTGTGCCCACCAGTAGCCAAGAGCTTGTTCCCATACTTCCTGGTATAAGAATAGGCTGTCCAGCAGAGCTATAGTCTGGTGGAATCTCTGAATGCCCAGGTGGAAAGGCTCGTGTCGCGCCTTTTCTGTGAACCCAGACTTTCTTTTGTTCACCATTGACTTTGTGGTTCTCTATTTTTGCGATGTTGTGGGCTACATCGTAAACAAGTTTCAACCCAAACTTCTCCGGGTCTTCTTTGAAAACTTGTTGGAAGCTTTGCCTCACCCAGTGCATTATTGCCTGACGATTTGCAAAAGCATAATTAACCGCGCATGCCATCGCCTGATAATAGTCTTCTGCTTCGCTGCTGTTTCCCGGTGCACAAGCAAGTTCTCTGTCAGGCAGTACGATTTTGTATTTGTACACAGCTCTCTCCATTACCCGCAGATAATCAGAGCATACTTGGTGGCCGAAGCCTCGGGAACCGCAGTGAATCATAATTGTTACTTGTCCTTCATGCTCTATTCCAAAGATTTTGGCAATTTTATCATCGTAAATTTTATCGACTTTTTGGATTTCTAGGAAGTGATTCCCAGAGCCTAACGTGCCAACCTGTTGCAGTCCTCGGTTTTTCGCTGTTGTTGAGACCTTATCTGGGTTTGCGTTTTTCATGCATCCACTTTCTTCACAATGCTCAGCGTCTCCTGACCAGCCTAATCCTTGATCGATAATCCATTGAACACCTTCCATAACGAGCTTATCTAGGTCGTGGGCTGTTACTTTGAGGTCTTTTCGGCGGCTTCCGAGTCCGCATGGAACATTTTCAAAAATGGTGTTTGTTAACTCTGCAAGCTTTGGTCTTATGTCCTGCTCGGAAAGGTTTGTTGTTAATAGGCGAACTCCACAGTTTATGTCGTAGCCTACTCCTCCTGGACTAATTACGCCCTCGTCATAATCTGTTGCGGCTACGCCGCCTATTGGAAAACCATAGCCTTCGTGTCCATCTGGCAAAGTTATGGAATGTTTGTAGATACCGGGCAAATGCGCAACATTTGCACATTGTTCAAGAGTTCTGTCCGTCTGCATCTTCTCCAATAGGATTCTGTCTGCAAATATTATACCCGGAACCCTCATGCCTGGTTTATACTTTGGAATTTGCCACACATAGTTGTCTATTTTTTCAAGCGGAACTTTTTCTGAAGAACGTCGCCCTTCGCCTTCTTCCATTAATTTCACCTAACACACAAAGGAAGGAGGCGAAATATAAACAATTTTGGCGTTTACACCAAAACAAACTTAGGCTGGAATTTCTCCGAATTTTTCCACATAATCAATGAAGCCTTGCACGCTTTCAACAAGCACTGTCTCGTTTAATATAGGATGCGCCTCGATGTATTCCTTTGCTCTCTGAAAACCTTTGTCCCCTGCAATTATCCTCTTTCTTATCGCTCCCAACTCTTCCTTATTTTCTATTCCTTGCTTCACAGCTCCTGCCCAAAGTTTAAGCTGCTGAGCATAGGCTTGAAGCCTCTTCACAGCATTATACGCCTCACCAAAGTGACTGTAATACAAAGCTTTAGGCTTCAAACTCAGAAGCTTCTCCAAAGAGGTTAACATGATATCCATACGGAAGGGTGAAGGCGAAGTAGGTACAGTGACATCGAATTGACTAAGATAAATGCCAGCAGCATCTCCAAGGAAAATTCCTTCGCTTAAGGGTTCATAATAGCTTAAATGATGGGAAGCATGTCCAAGAGTTTCTATGACTCTTAGCTTAATGTTCCCTCCAATGTCAAATGTCATGCCATCACTTGCCGCAATAATTCTCTCTTCAACAACAGGTTCTGGTTTGTGATACATCTTAGCTATGTTTCCAAGAACCGCCAATGACTGTTGCCAAAGTTTTTCTGGATTCACCAAGTGAGGTGCCCCTCTCTGATGAACGATAACTTTGGCGTTAAGCAAATGCTTTAGTAATGCTCCAACACCTCCACCATGATCCAAGTGAATGTGGGAAACAGCCACGTATGCTACGTCTTCCGGCTTCACGTTCAATTCCTTTAGGCCAGAAAGCAGATTGGGTATTGACGAGGTTGGGCCGGTTTCAACAATTGCTACTTGCTTTCCCTTTAGTACGTAGCTGGCAATAAAACTTTTGAGTCCCACCGTTTCAACATCGATTAGATGGAGATGGTTTTCAATCTCTGTTACATGCATCCGAATCATACTCTTCAGTTTGAATGAAGTTTTAAAGGAGTTATCAACCTCTTTAAGCGTTTTCATCGTGAATGTTTTAAGCTGACGAGCATACACCTTTAATTGTCGATATCTATGCTTCTCAGAATCGTTCGGAATCTAACATCTGAGGAAATAGAAAGAAAAATCATAAAGTTCGAGAAAGAGTTTAGTCTGAGTTTCGAAAAGTTTGAGGAACGTTTCCTTAAGCAAAAGTTGGATGCAAGGCTTGCAAGAGTCTATTTTGAATGGGCAGAGCTTGTAGATACCTATAAAGGCTATGTGGAAGGTGGACAATTAGATTACGCTGTTGAAGAAATCAAAGATTTTACAACGGACCAAACGGCTTTGCTGACGCCAAAGAGAATGGAACTGCTTAATCAACTCGCCACTCTGAGAGTTGATTCGATAAGCGACTTATCCCAGAAAGTAAGGAGAAACGTGAAAAATGTATATCAAGATTTGCAAGTGTTAAGCAGATTAGGCTTCGTTAGAATAGACAAACGGAAAGGAAGGGCTCTCATTCCAGAAACTCTTGTAAAGGAGATAACTTTTCTGATTCGTTAGAGGTTGTGAAGGGTTGGGGTGGTGTGTGCGTGCAAGGGTGTTAGGCCCGTCTATTTGGTTTCAAATATGTTGTTGGAGAGGTTGATAGATTGGTGTGTTTGGCGTTTGGTTTTTGAGTGAAGGGATGCCTATCAGGTTCATGTTTTGTTGGTAGTCTGGGGTAGGTTCAAATATCGGTTTAAATTATCGATTTTGCTCTTCATAAGAGGATGTTTGAACTTTTCTGCTCGCTCATTGATATGTAAGAAAAGTAAGAAATATTTGGCAAACCCGTTTATAACTAAAGGATAGGTGTTGTTTGTAATGAAGAAAGGAAGATGCATGAAAAACGTCATGGTGTATGGTTTGTCCACAGTCAGCGATAAAGGTCAGATAGCTATTCCCATAGTCATCAGAAGAGAACTGGATCTGAAAAAGGGCGATAAGCTGCTGATAATAAAGCGAAGCGACAACGCTGGCTTCTCCTTCATCAAGTTAAACATGATGGGCAAGCTTATGGACAAGATAAGGAATGACGAGAAATTTTTTGAAAAGATTAGTTGAGGAGGAGGTGAGAAAACGCCAACATGCAAAGATTGCAAATTCTACAAGCCCATAGATGAAAACAAGGGAGACTGCTTTGGACATGAAGTTATGGCAAAAATGCCTGCAGAAGAGTGCCCAGCAAAGTCGTTCCAACCAAGGAAGTAGAAATATGAGCCCCATAAAGCAATTGCAAGTTCTAAGATTTTTTATTGAACTCAAAATGTCGGGGTTGCGATTAGAGAGAAATGGAAGATAGAGGTGATTAATGTGACAACTATAGAGCAAATCTTAAAATCCAAAAGGAAACCCAAAGAAAAAGTAGTCCTTCTAGCAAAAGAAGTCAGAGAAAATAGAATCTCCATAAAGCAATTGATCGATTATTTTGAAATCGGCTCTGTTGCTGAAAAAGGAAGCTGTATAGAAGTGATGAAACATGCTTCTCATGATAAACCAGAAATTATTCTACCCCATATCGATTTTATCATTCATCATATTAATGATGAAGCTCCAAGAGTAAAATGGGGGACTGCTGAAGCAATAGGAAATGTTGCACAAAAGCATCCAGAACAAGTTTCGAAAGCAATTCCGAAACTTTTCTTAAACACGAAGGACAGTAGCACAGTTGTTAGATGGTGTGCAGCTTTTGCGCTGACTGAAATTGCGAAGAACGACCTTAAATTACGTAAAGAACTTGTTCCAAGATTCAAAGAAATTGCAGAAGAAGAAAAGAACAACGGCGTCAGAAACGTCTACGTAAAAGCTCTAAAAAGCTTAGAGAAATAGATTCCTTGCGAGTTTGCAATTGAGGAACAAAGCAACCAAACCGAAAATTTAAACCTCGCCCTGTCCACGGTATAATGGTAGCCCGGGAGAGATTCGAACTTCGATTTCCGGCAAAAGATAATAACCAAACATATCAAGTCTCATAAGCTTCACACAGTAATACTTAATTATCAACTTGCCGTTCTCTTACGAAAATATGACAAACCGTATTCAGGATGAATAGGAATGGTTAAGACTATCATTTTTGGTGCGCCGGGTTCTGGCAAGGGCACTTATGCTTCACGACTGCAATCTAAGCTAGGCGTTGACATGATTGCCATGGGCGACATTTTCCGGGAAATCATGAAAGAAAACACGTCATTAGGCAGAAAAGTGAAAGAATACGTTGAAAAAGGCCTACTTGTTCCAGACGATGTTGTAGTGGAAGTTTTGAACCAACGCCTAACAAAAACACGCAGCAAAAAAGGTTTCATTCTAGACGGTTACCCACGCACCCTTGACCAAGCGAAAACCTTCGAAAACATCGCCAAAATAGACGCAATCATCCAACTAATAGTGCCAGACTGGATAATCATCGAACGCTTATCCACACGAAGAATCTGCAAAAACTGCGGAGAAGTCTATAATATACGCTATCTTAAGCCAAAAAGAGATATGATATGCGACAAATGCGACGGACCCCTTTACCAGCGCACAGACGACACTCCAGAAGTCATAAAAAAACGAATCAAAGTTTATGAACGCCAAACTCAGCCGATTCTAAAATACTACAAGGAAAAAAGTGTTCCTTTCATAGAGTTTAAATGCGAAAAACTGGAAACACCGCCTGAAGTGGCTGTTGAAGAAATTCTGAAAGGCTTAAAGAAGCTGAAATCATCTTAAGAGCATACAAGGGTAAGCCACTCATATATCAAGAATAAACTTCAATGTGGCTTTTTTTGGCTCCTTGATTATTTCCATCCGATGATATGTGACAGCCTTCACACCAACTTTCTGTGAATGCCTTTTCGGGTCATACTTTTCTCCCCAAATCTCTGCTTTAAGCTCAAAACCATCTGAGGTCTTGCTTAGGTTTGAAACTTTGAATTTGGAATAGAGCATTTCGTTAATTTCGAATTTCACAAGCAAAGCCTCAAGCCAACTGTAAAGAAGGGCATACTCATCTTCAGCCATAACCTCTATGTAATCCCTAACCTTCAGACCTACTTTCTCCACTTCTGTCATAACATCAAACATTGCGAGAGCAGCATTTTCGAAAGCCTCAGCTAAGTCCTTTCCGTAAGCAGCAATATAAGCATCCGCTGTGTGCTCCAAAAGCTCAAAGTCTTTTTTGTCATTCATGATTCTAGCCAAGAAAATAATAGAATCTTCCTAATTTTAAAATAGTTTTGTTCCATTCAGCTTCCGGTAAGTTCTAACAGAGTTTCAACAGCCTCTCTCACAAAATTGGCGCACTTCTCTTCAAACACTTGTGACTTTCTAGCCTCTTCCAATTCCTTAGGATTCGAAAGGTCATACCCGATAAGTTCGCGACAAAAAACGCTTCCATGCTGCTTCTCAAATTGTTTGTAAAATTTCTGGGCAAGTTTGTAGGCTTTCAATCGCTTTTCCAGCGAAGGCTCATTAGTTCCATATTTGACCCCTATGGCCATGACGCCACCAGTTAAGGCTCCACAAACAGAACCACATCTACCTATTCCCCCGCCAAAACCTGTCGCGATTTTCGGGACTAATTCATTCTTGCCATTCCAAAATTCAAACATTGTCAGCAAAACGCTCTGAGCACAATTATAATTGCCAATGAACAGTTCCACTGCTTTCTCACCAAGCACATTTTTCTTACCCATGTTCCCGGTTCCCCAAAAAATTTTAGAAGTATTTAGGAATCTTTTGAACTGCAGCAACCGTCAATTTTACAGCTTTTTCCGCGTCTCCCAAGCAGAGCAGGCATGCAGAGCCATGAATATAACGTGTCGGCACACTTATGACACCGCTTGGCACTCCTTCCCTCGTCAAAGCTATGCGGGCAGCGTCAGTTTGGCCGGGCAAGCCAGTTTCAAGCTGATAAGGAATTTTATTTTCTTCAGCGGCGTCTACCAGTAGCCGCAGAACCTTTGGATGGGTTATTAACCCTGCGTCAGCAACTTCTATTGCTGGTCCTTTCCTCAACTTTATTGGAGCCTCAACCTCTTTTACTCCAGGCACGTCACCAGCCACTGTAACATCAAGTGCAATGGCGACGTCCGGATATATCCCGAAAGCAGCAGTGGTTGCCCCTCGTAAGCCCACTTCTTCTTGCACGGTTCCAACGGCGTAAATTGTGCATTCTGCTTTTTCTAAGCGCTTCATTGCTTCAACTATAACAGCGCATCCAACACGGTCGTCGAAAGCTTTGCCAATTACAATATCTTTTCCAACTTTCGCATACTTTATGTCAAAGCCTATTGGGTCTCCAATTTTGACTCCCATTTTCTTGGCTTCTTCCTGGTTTTCAGCTCCGATATCTACAAATAGCTCGTCGTAGGTGACGATTTTCTTGCGTTCATCTTCTTTTTGTATGTGAGGAGGTTTTGAACCTATTATTCCGTGTAAGGGTCCTTTTTCAGTGTGAACCATTACTTTTTGAGCAAGCAGAATGCGATCGTCTATTCCGCCTATTTTCATGAATTGTAGAAAACCTTGTCTCGAAATATTTTTCACCAGCAGCCCTATTTCGTCCATGTGGGCAGCGAGCATCAGTTTAGGCGCATTCTTCTTTCCCTTTCTTATCCCAATAACATTTCCAAGAATATCCTCTTCTATCTCATCCACATGAGGTTTCAAAAACTTCTTCATTAAACTTCCTACTTCTTCTTCTCTGCCAGCAATGCCACAAGCATTAGAAAGCTTTTCCAGAATCTCATCGAGCACCATAGCAGATCACTCTTAAAGAGTCATCTAGAATCATAAAGCTTTATATTAAACAATTACGGTATAGAAACCCGAATTTAGTATGGGCTATAATATTTTGTCCCTTAAAGGTGAAGAGATACCAGCTTGTCCTTCGAAATACAAGAACTGCCAGACATCATAAGAGTAATCGCACTTTTAAGCCTAAGCGAAGGAAAACCCATAGACAAGCCCCTACTTAAACATCGAATAGACAAACACTGCGCAGGCCATGTTTGCGTAGAAATAAACGACATTGATAAGGCTTTAAAAGAAATGAGCGACGAGGGACTTCTCATAAGCGACCAAGGAAAAGTCAAACTAACAGAAAAAGGCCTCCAACTTGGTAAAGAGTGGCAGAGTTTGCTCTTAAAAAGAGAACCAATATTGGAAGTTGTTGCAGGCCTAACAGATGGCTCCATAACAGGACTTGTCGCAATTCTTTCCGCCTTCCTAGCTGGTTTAGCCACAAACATGGCAGCATTCGCGGCTATTCTAAGCCTATCCGCAGTGGCTATAACAAACTTCTCTAGCTTTCTACTGGGCGGAAAAACTGAAGACATTGCAGATTTGCTCACCCTCAAGACGCTAATGGACCACAGCTTAAGCGATATCCCAGACAAGGTTGAAAGGGACAAATCTTTGAGGCTTGTTAAACAATTATTTCTTCTGTTACACAGAGAAATAAGTAGATCGAACCTTTATGCTGCTCTGATAGCTGGCACGACCACTTTTCTTGCTGGTATTACGCCAATAATTACTTATTTGATGCTTCCGGAACCCTTTGACATAATTCTGTCGCTGAGTATAGTAGGTGCCACAGTAGGCATTTTTCTCGTTCGTTATCGCTCTGAACGAAGCAAGGTGCATTGGAAAATAACCCTAGCTGAGACGATTATCATCATTGCAATTGCAGTTATAGCTTCGTTAATTATAGGTGGCATGTAGAAAACTCTTGGTTTATAGCAGAGCACTACAGACTCGACATCTTCGCAACATTTCTAACGTTTCTCCTTTAATTGCCCTTGACAATCAAACTAAAGCGAGAAGTGGTATAGGAAAAAATTTTTATTCAGTTTGAGTTATTGATAATTTCTTTATTAAGCATGCAACTTGCTTGAGAAACCAATAGCGTAAGGTGATTAGTTAAGTTTGCAGAAAACACAAAAAATCGCGATGACAGCAGTTTTTGCAGCGTTTCATGCTGTTCTTTTTTTGCCCGAAGGACCATGGCGCAGTTTTGTCATATATTTAATACCTATTGAAGGAGTTGTTCTGGGACCTGCAATCGGCTTCTCTGCAGCGTTATTGGGCAGCACAATTGCAAGGCTGATAAAGCCAAGTATGTGGTGGATGTTCGGAATAATTGCTGAACCAATAGGCGTTATTGCAGCCGGTCTCTTGGCAAAAGGAAAATGGAAAGAGATGACAGCGATTTACGGTTTTATGCTTGGCGCTTATTTCATTCATCCTTATGGAAGGATGCTTCCTTTATGGACAATTTTGGATTTACTTATTGCATTCGTCATCATTTATCCTGTTTCAAAGATTGGCAAATGGATTTGGAAAGAACATGCCAAGTGGCTTCCAATAGCGTTGATTCTTATTGCTTTCACAAGTACAGTGGCGGATTCTATGACTCGAGTGTTTCTATTAATTCCTGCCGGTCTTTACCAGTTTTTCGACTTATCCTATGAGGCTTTAGCTTATGGATGGTTTATTCCGGGAGCTGTCGGCTCCTATATCGAAGATTTGCTAGTGAGCGTTGTAACGCTCATTGCTGGCGTTCCGTTGTTGATGCGCTTAAGGAAAATTCTACATCTTAATCAGCCTTTATCTTAGGCGAAATAAAATTGAGAGCTTTGCTAGTTATTGCGTTGGTGGAGGGGGTGGTTGCTGTCTTTGAAGTTCCAAATACTCAGTCAGCAGCAGTACACCTTCAATTATGAGGAAAATGCCGATGACTATTCCTACCAAGTTGGGGAAAACTATTACTATTATGCCGAAGACTATGCATAAGATGGCGAGGACGGGTTTAGACACTGTTATTCCGATTTTTTTCAATCCTTTCTCAACAACTTCCGTCATGGTATGTTCATCTTCCTACATATATTACAGCTACATAGAAACTTGATGAATATTTAAGACATTCGGCAAATGTTTAGGCGATGACAATTTTTAAACGTTTAAACTACACTAACAAGTAGATAGGTGTAACTTTGACAGAACAGCAATTTAAAAAAGTGTTCATTTTCTTGGACACTGATAAACATGCAAGCCCATTCGACATACTAACAACCATAGATGTTTTTCCAGATGCTACGATATTGAAGTATGAGGACGTGACGGTTGAGGATGCTGAAAAAATAGTTTACGATGCGATGTTTCCAAGGGGTCCAGAAGGAGCGAAACACACAAAGATTTTCATTAATGGACGCGACTTTAAGCGAGTAAATGAGATTTTAGAAAAAACCAAAAAATGCATGTTTCCACCCTTCGAACTTTCTATCATAATTGACCCGAGAGGAGCCTATTCAACAGCTACAGCTGCAGTTGCAAAAACCCTAGAACTCTCACTCAAAAGGGAATTTGGAAACTTAGAGAACAGGACAATCACGGTTTTGGCTGGAACTGGACCAGTGGGACAGACTGCTGCAAGGCTTTACGCGTCGGAGAAGGCTAGCGTGATTGTTACTTCCCGCGACCTTCAAAGAGCCTCATCAGTGGCGACGAAGATAAATGAAGAGTTTGAAAGCGAAAGAGTTCGAGGTGTTGAAGCTCAGACCTCCGACGAGATTGGAAAAGCTATAGAGAATGCAGAAATAATTCTTTCGGCTGGTGCTGCTGGAACCATACTTCTTCCATTAGATGTGCTTAAACAGTATGGAAAAAAGTGTAAGATAGTGGCGGACATCAACGCTATTCCACCATTAGGAGTTGAAGGATTAAAATCAAAAGTTGACGGTGAAGAAATGCTGCCCAACGTCTTTGGAATCGGCGCGTTGGCTATAGGGAAACTCAAAATCAAAGTTGAAACTGAATTGATTAGGAGAGCCACGGAAGAGCCAAAAGGAATCTTTGACTACAAAATAGCCTATGAGACAGCTAAGAAGGTAATCCTCGAGAAGCTCGAAGAACAGAAGGCTCCTAAAGCTGAACCAGAGAAACAGTGGCTACCCCAATGAACCGCACTTCAACGCATACTCATTCTTTTTTTAACGACCCTGGGTCGGAAACCTACCTGACATGCCACTAATAGAACTGAGAATGATGGAAGAAAATCTAGGAGATGTCAAAGAATTTAAATTTGTTTCGTTGTTTGTATAATAAAGCCTAGAACGGGAAGAGAACTTGATGAATGCAGAAGTATTTACATATCGAGCAGAAAACGGAAACACATGCGAAATTGTTGATACCTTCGCTGAAATGTTTCCTTTATGGGCGGGACGAGTATTGATTACGGCGGACACTCAAAGATGGGCTTTAACCGCGGCTGAGGGCGCAACGGGCTTTGCAACAAGCGTGATCATGTCACCGGCTGAGGCTGGCATAGAAAGCATAGTGCCTCCAGAAAAAACTCCGGACAACCGCGCAGGCGTTTTGATCCAAATATATAATCGCAATAGGTTCGATTTGAAAAGTCAGATGATACTACGTATAGGACAGTGCATAATGACTTGTCCAACAGCTTCAGCGTTCGACGCCATGCAAAATGCCAAGAGAAAGCTGAAAGTTGGCAGAAGCATAAGGCTTTTTGGTGATGGTTTTCAAAGGAAAGGCTTGGTTGGGAACAGAAAGGTTTGGAAAATCCCTGTGATGGAAGGCGATTTCATCGTGGAAGATAGTTTTGGGGCAACGGAGGCTGTAGCTGGTGGAAACTTCCTCATACTAGCCAAAGACAAGATTTCTGGGTTGAGGGCATCAGAAGAAGCAGTAAAAGCCATCAAAAGCAATGTCAGCGAAGTTGTTTTGCCGTTTCCAGGCGGAATCTGCCGTTCCGGGTCGAAATCTGGCTCTTTAAAGTATAAGCTTAAGGCTTCAACGAATCATCCTTTTTGTCCCGGATTGAAAGCTCTTGTGCAAGATTCCCAGTTGCCCGAGAACGTGGGTTGCGTTTATGAAATAGTCATTAACGCCTTGACCCTTGAGGCAGTTAAAAAGGCTATGGGCGAAGGGTTGAAGGCTGCTGCTGGTGTACCGGGTGTTTTGAGAATTTCTGCTGGCAATTATGGCGGCAAGTTGGGTCCCTATAAGGCGTTTTTGAAGGAAGTTTTGGAAATAAGATAGTTTTGCTCCTAAACTTTATCTGATGCTTTGCAATGTAGCTTACGGTTAAAACACTCTTAGTGAAAACAATTGAGCACCACAAAAAGGACTTCCTTAGAACTGTTCAGGCTTAAAAAGATACTGAGTACGCTGGCAAGCAAGGAAGGACGTGGAACCGAGCTTGTTTCGCTTTATGTCCCGCCTGGAAAACAGATAAGCGAAGTTATGAACATGCTTAGAGACGAGTATGGCACGGCTTCAAACATAAAGTCCACAACCACCCGCAAAAATGTTCAAGATGCCATTGTAAAAGTCCAGCAGCGTCTCAAACTGTTCAAGGAAACCCCGGAAAAAGGGCTTGTGATTTTTTGTGGTGCAATTCCACAGAATGGTGCAGGAAGCGAGAGAATTGAAACCTATGTGATTACTCCGCCGGAGCCAATAAACATATACCTTTACAGATGTGACGCAAGATTTCACACGGAGCATTTGCAGGAACTCATAAGAGAAAAAGAGACTTATGGTATACTTCTTATAGATTCTTCGGAGGCTACGCTTGCGACGCTTCAGGGCAGAAGACTCGAAATAGTTAGAGAACTAACATCAGGTGTGCCGGGGAAAACCCGTGCCGGCGGACAATCAGCGAGAAGGTTTGAAAGAGTGCGGGAGATGAGGCTTCAGGAATATTTTAGGCGGGTTGGACAGCATGCTAATGAGACGTTTTTGCCGATAGAGAATTTGAAGGGTTTGATAATTGCTGGTCCTGGTCCAACGAAGTTTGATTTTGAAAAGGGCGATTATTTGAATTATATGTTGAAAGAGAAGGTTATAGACGTGATTGATACGGCTTACGTTGATGAGCAAGGTGTAAAGGAGGTTGTTGACAAGGCTCCGGAAATAATGCGGAAGATTCGGTACATAGAGGAAAAGAAGATTATGCAACAGTTTCTCTATGAGATCGGGCATGACACTGGAATGGCAACGTATGGCGAAGAAGAGGTCAGAAGGGCTTTGGAGAGTGGCGCTGTTAGAACGCTGCTGCTTTCCGAGGGAGTAGACATTATGCGTGTCAAAGTGAAGTGTAACGCATGCGGTTATGGAGAAGAAAGCACGATGAAAAGTCAGATGCTAAAAGGTTTGGAGCAGAGTCTTTCTGGAAAACCTTGTCCAAAATGTAAAGCACCTGCCTTAGGGATAGCTGAGACGCAAGAGCTGATTGAGAATTTTGCTCAGTTGGCAGAGTATACGAATAGTGATGTGGAGATAATCTCTGGCGAGACAGAAGAGGGGCAGATGCTTAAGAATTCTTTTGGTGGGATTGCTGCGGTGTTGCGGTTTAAGTTGAGTTAATGGAGCGTGCGTATGCAATGGTGCTAGGACTGTCTATTTGGAGGCTGACATGTTTTGGTTGTGGTTTTCAGTGGGCTGATTGTGGACCGGGGATTTTGACCCTTGGATCTTCTAAGTATAAGCCAGAAGTTCACAAATATCAAGGTAGAAATAGTATCTGATGAGATAGAAGATTCAAACTGCAAAACTAGTGAGGCCTTTAGGTTGAAGTATTCATCATTGTATCTAGACTGGTACATCCATGTACCAAAAATAAAATACGATTTCCGTTCAAGCGGTCTAAACTATTTCAAACATAATCTGACGCTAGGCGAAGTTGACTTAAGCATCAACTATCCAAACAGCAACCCTGAAGCTGCTGAACTGTTAGCTCAGAGATACCATGTGCAACCGAAAAATGCCTTCGTTTCAAGCGAAGGAACCACAGGCCAAAACACAAGAATAATCAGATATTTGGCAGAAAAAAACAAGCAAAAAAATGAGGCAATAGTGGAATATCCAACTACGAGCCACTACTGCGACAGGCACAAGAGTATTTTCCAAATGTAAAACGTTTGGAAAGAAAGGAGAAAGAAGCTTACAGTCTTGATGCTGATGAGCTTCGGAAAATAGTTTCAGAAAAAACCGGGTTGCTTGTGTTAACGAATCCTCATGCGCCAAGCGGAGCAATCGCTACTGCAAGTGAGTTAAAGGAAATTATGGCTGTGGCTCACGAATATGGCTTTTACGTGTTATTCGATGAGGTTTACGCTGAATTTGACAGGAAAGCCGTGCCCACAGCCTTCTCAGTCGACCAAGAGCTTGGCATAGTTACAACGAGCTTTACGAAAGCATATGGTCTCGGAGGACTGAGACTTGGCGTTGCACTCGCTAATGAGGAGCTTGTAAAAGAATTATACAATGATGTGCTAAATACTGTTGGCAACAGCTCAAACATCGTGCAACTCATCGCGGCTAAATTACTAACCAAGAGCGCAGAAAAACTTGAAGAACACAAGCAAAAGTGGATAAGCCTAAGGAACCAAACAGAAGAATGGTTGAATAAAAAAGGCTTTGAATATTTTCCAAACAAGATAGGCGTAACTTACTGGGTGAAAACTCCAATAAAGGATACGCACAGATGGATAAACGAACATGCAATACCGCAATACAGCCTTGCCCCAGTGCCGGGCACCTTTTTCCTCTTCAAAAACAACTACGAATTGACAAAATCTAACATGATAAGACTAAGCCTTGGCAACATAAACCCAGACGATTCAAACCTAGTGAAAGCTCTTGAAGCCCTAGAAAAAGCATTTAGCACATACAATTGACTAGTGGACCGGGGGGGATTTGAACCCCCGGCCTCCTGAGTGCAAGTCAGGCGTTCATACCAAACTGAACTACCGGCCCAAACATTTTCTATTCAGAAGAGGACATGCGCTAAAAGATAAAGAGCTTTCGGCACTAATTTTGTATACATGTTGAATTGGTGTTTAAATACATCAAGAAACAATAGAATCGTAGATAAGAAAATAGTTCATATAGAAGGATACTCGGTTTGTCGTCAGGATTTTATATTTACGGTTGGATAAAACAGGAAAAAGCGAAACAAAGAAAAGAGCAAAAGAAAAAACTGAAGAAGCTAGAGAGCAAAATACAGAAAGCGACGAGAAAAGGGAAAAAAGAAAAGAAAGAAAAATACAGCGAAAGAGAAAAAGAAAGGATCAAAAAACGCGCACTCTACAATAAGAAGCGTTAAAACCAGAATAGATGGAGCATATGGTTTTTCCTTCAAATCACATACTGAAAGCAAGAAGCTTTTGAGGTCAATTCAGAATACGAGGGAAAAGTTATAAGGAAAGAGCAAAGTACGTGAGAAATCTGGAGGAGGATGGTAGAGAAGTAACTTTTCACAGTCGAGTTTTCCTTTCTCCCCTGTTCTCCTTTCCCATAAACCGGGTCTACCATTCTCCCCTTGCAGAGAAATTTCCTTACTGAAGACCCTCCAAATATAGTTTATGAAACAATCTTCTATTAGTAAATAAAATCATAGCAGAACGGAATATAGCCTGGAAAAAGGCATTAGAGTTTCAATCCGCTTGCAGACATCCAAACCAAAAATTTAGGCATAACCACTTTCAGAGCCTACGTAAACACCTTCTACGCTAATCAATCATACTAATGTTGGGCACAATAATATTCATCCTAAGAGTCGCAAGACCAAAAATGAAAACCGCTTAAAACTTAAAAACAAGCTCACATAAAAAGCATCTTTAGGCTTTCAAAATGCTTGAACTCAAAACAGTCAAAACTGAAGTGCCAGAAGGATGCAATATGGTTTTGGGCATGGCACATTTCATCAAAACAGTTGAAGACCTTTACGAGGCTTTGGTAAACGCTGTTCCAAACATAAAATTTGGAATAGGCTTCTGCGAAAGCTCTGGACCATGCCTAGTAAGGCATGAGGGAAACGACGAAGAATTGAGGCGGTTGGCATCGGAAAAAGCCTTTGAAATCGCCTGCGGTCACAGCTTCATAATTTTCGTGAGAAACGCTTATCCCATAAACATTCTAGACAAGATCAAGATGACACCGGAAGTTTGCACAATTTACGCTGCCACCTCAAATCCATTAGAAGTTATCATCGCAGAAACCGAGCAAGGCAGAGGAATCATAGGCGTAATCGACGGATTAAAAATTAAAGGCATAGAAACTGACAATGATATTAAAGCGAGAAAAGAGTTTCTGCGTAAGATAGGATACAAGCTTGGCTAGGGAAAAACGTCCATGCAATGAAGAAGAATAAAACACACAGGGTGCAATTGCCTTGGGCGTTTCGTTGCCCCGAAGATCTTCTACTCATGAATAGTACAATAGTATACCTTTATCTGCTTGCCATTAATTCCTGCTGTAGTTCAAAAGGAATTTTCTCTTTCATCTTTTCTGCAGTATAAGCAACCAGCTGCTTGAATTGCCTTTCAGTTAAAACATTGCGTGCTCTTGACAAAATTTCAAGGCATACCTCTTTAAAAACGAGGTCGGCGCAACCCATTTTTGCGTCGTCAATTAGTTGTTTGCAAGCTTGAAAGATTTGTTCGCTCAAGACAATTTCACCCTGCAAAGAGATAGCTTCACTTTGAAACATTAAAACACTTATGAATTCAGAAACAGAATTGGAAATCAACACTACTTTTCCGTGCTCACCATGCATTTCCACGAACCTCATTAGTTCACATGGCAAAACAAAAACTATTTAGTTTAGTCAACATCAAACCCTTATCCAAAAGCATTACAGCAATACGAGGAGTTTCTCGTGACCACAACAAACAACACACACGCAATCGAAGAATGGAGAAAACAACTATTTGAGCAAGAACAAAAACTTAGGACAAAAATGAGCAAGATTAAACACAAAATAGCTGTGATAAGCGGAAAAGGCGGAGTCGGCAAAAGCACAATAACCACAAACCTCGCAGTTGCCTTTGCCACGCACGGACACGCCAACCATGTAGGCATTTTAGACGCAGACATACATGGTCCAAGCGTACCAAAAATTCTAGGATTGACTGGCCAGAGACTTCAAGCTGGACCGCCAGGCGTTTTCCCAGTTTTAGGTCCTCTGGGAATCAAAGTGATCTCCATGGACTTTCTCTTGCCGGATGAAAATGCTCCAGTTATTTGGCGAGGCCCATTGAAAATGACAGCGATACGCCAGTTTTTGTCAGACATTGTTTGGGGGGATTTGGATGTTTTGCTTATTGATTTGCCGCCTGGCACTGGTGACGAACCTTTGAGTGTCGCTCAGCTATTGCCCGAAATGGACGGCGTAATAATTG
>Ga0315314_1001420_pt1 | contig 21713 bp, 23 predicted proteins | sample TDP9_MG_FD_203631 | JGI IMG/M metagenome (GOLD analysis project Ga0315314, IMG submission 203631) | Freshwater sediment microbial communities from Lake Towuti, South Sulawesi, Indonesia - TDP9 | ecosystem: Environmental > Aquatic > Freshwater > Lake > Sediment | place: Indonesia: South Sulawesi... | reverse complement strand
CATGCTGGTCTTGCGTGGTGTGAATACTGATGAAATCTCTGATATGATTGATTTTGCGCGGAAGAGCCGAACCATTCTGCAGTTGATGGAGCTTGAACCCCTCAACGTTAAGGACGAATTCTACGCAGAACACTTTTTCCCGTTGCAAAAAGTTGAGGAAAAGTTAAAGAGCAAAGCTTTAGAGGTTCAGACCCGAGGTGACATGCAGAACAGACATGTTTACACTCTGTCAGGAGTAAGGGTTGAAGTGGTGCATCCTATAGAGAACACTGACTTCTGCGCTCGATGCACACGCCTACGTGTAACAAGCGACGGCAAACTCAAACCCTGCCTGATGGTAACCGACAACCTAGTTGACGTTTTGACGCCGATGCGCAACGGTGCAACAGATGAAGAGCTAAGAGAGCTGTTTGTAAAAGCAGTCAAGCGACGCGAACCATACTGCAAGCCGTTGAAAACGGCTTAGTCTGAATGATACTTGTGTAATGCAAATGTTTATGTTATTGTTTAAAGTGATTTTGTTGAGGAGATGATTTGTTTTGAGCAGGCTCGTTTTTACAACTATTCTCGCTGAGGTTTTAAGCGGCATCACTTTCCGTGTGGAAGTCGGCGACGTCGATAAGGAGCAGCTTTATCGAGAGGTTCTCTACTATTTCGGTCTAGTTGGTGCCCCAAACACGTGTGAGGCTCTGGAGGCTGCTTGGCGAGACCCGTACAACCAAGACGAGATTAAAGAGTTCATCCTAGCATGGCTTAGAAAAAAGGCTAGAAGAGACGTTAAGGCGACAGGCGTCATCTGAAACGCCTTGTATGATGGGAGAAAACGGAATTTTCAACCAGTGTTTATCTCGTTGTAGGAAAAATTTTAGAGTCTAATAGGTGAAAGCTTAAGGTTTGGAGAGAAACAATCGTGATTGAAAAGTTGTATCATATTACGTTTCCCGTTTCGGATGTAAAGAAGGCTGTGTCTTTCTACGAGAATATCCTGGGGCTTAAGAAGAGGGGTGAATGGTCCAACTACGCAGAATTTGATGTTGGAGGAATACATTTCGGGTTCGAACAAAAGGGAAAACTGGAAATATTCCTGCTGGTAGACGACGTAGACAAAGCGTATCAGAGTCTCAAAGAGAAAGGTGTCAAGTTTGTCACCGAGCCTAAGGACATGCATTGGGGCGCCCGAGCAGCCACTTTTGTTGACCCAGATGGAAACAAATTCACCATAGAACACTTCAAAAAGTGACACTGTACTACAAGAGTGTGGGCTCTCGCACTCAAGATCCAAATCACTTCTTCATTGGGGCCAGAGTCGTCATCGCCCACAACATAGACAGGCACAGAGCCAAAATAAAAGCAATACTCCTTTCGCTGTTTCTCTTATATTAAAGAATAGGCGATATTGTAGGCAAGTGAAAAGATGCTTCGCCACATTCAGATTGTTCCCTTAGCAGCAGAGAGCCTAGGCGTCCGTTCAATGTGCACGTTTGTAGAAACACCTGACGTGAGAGTTCTCTTGGACGCTGGTGTTTCGCTAGGTCCTAACCGTCTCGGCTTTCCACCTCATCCGCTGGAGTATGAGGCTCTGAGGGAATCCAGGCGAAAAATTGCTGAAGCCGCTGGGAAAGCTGAAGTCGTCACGATTAGTCATTATCATTTTGACCATCACACGCCGTCTTACACTGACTGGTGGCTCAACTGGTCTTCTGAGGAGACAGCAAGACAAATCTATGAGGGCAAACTGGTCTTGGCTAAGAGTTATCGAGACAGGGTTAATTTCAGTCAGAGACATCGAGGCTGGGTCTTCGCAAAGACAGGTGGAAAATACGCCGAGAGGCTGGAATACGCAGATGATAGAGTGTTCGAGTTCGGCGACACGAAGATTAGGTTTTCTGAGCCTGTTTTCCACGGACCAGGCGACTCCCAACTTGGTTGGCTTCTGATGACTGTCATAGAGCATGAAAACGAACAGGTGCTGTTTGCGTCAGACGTGCAGGGTCCAATGCACACGCCCACGCTCAAAGTAATTTTGGAACAAAACCCTAATGTAGCCATCGTGGGAGGTCCACCTCTATATTTGGCTGGGTTGGTGGGACAAGAGCACGTTCAGAATGGGATGAAGAACCTTGAGAAACTTGTCCAAGGCGTGCCCACAACTATTCTGGAACATCACCTTTTGAGGGAGGAAAACTGGCGAGAATTCTCCCAGCAAATTTTTGAAGCAGCGTCAAACGCTGGGCACTCTGTGTTCACAGGCGCTGATTTCCTTAAAAAAGAAAACACCTTACTTGAGTCTCGGAGAAAGCAGCTGTTTGAAACCGAGCCGCCTAATGCTGAATTTGAGAAGTGGATGCGCATGCCACTGCCCAAGAGAAGGACAACACCACCACCCATCTAGCAATATAGCCCACTCACCGAGTCAAACCTATCTGTTGTTTAAAGGAAGAAAACATATCAAATCAGATAGGAGCCGATTAGTTGTGGCAAAGAAAGCACCAGAAATAGACGGTCTCGATCAATTCTGAGGCTCTCAAAATTTCTGAATTGAGAGAGAAAGTGACGAATTCGGCGAAAGAGAGCTTCTAGTGTTGAAAAGCCTGTTAGAATCTCGCGTTAACGTTTGGATAAAGAGTGCAAAGTTAAATAGTCAGTGGGCTCAATTTTAATTCTCTTAATTTAGAAGTTTTTCATAGAAAAGGCAGAGTGTGACACGCATGGAGAGCGTTGTTGAACACCTGGAGAGGGCGCCACTTACACGTTTCCACTACGGACTGCTGCTGCTCGGCAGCCTCATCTACGGTTTCACAGCCATGAACGTCCTACTCATTGCAGCTGTTCTAACACCTATAATAGCTGAGTTTGGTCTGAGACAGCAGCCTCTTGTGTCAGGACTGCTTTTGAGCATCGGATATTTGGGCATGTTTGTCGGAGCCTTAACCAGCGGCATCCTCGCGGATCGGATAGGCCGAAAGAAAACGCTTCTGTTTACTATTTCAACTATGACTGTTTTCACCGCGTTGAATTCGATTGCGCCTGACCCTGCGAGCATGGCTTTTCTGCGCTTTCTTGCAGGAATAGGGTTGGGTGGTTCGCTACCTCAGCCGGGGGTTTACGTTTCTGAATACGTGCCAGCAAAGTATCGTGGGAGGTTCTTAGGTTTGGTTGAAACTGCTTGGGTTTATGGAGCGTTGCTTTCTCTGCTCTTTCCGCTTTTCCTTTTCCCGACCTATGGGTGGCGGCTCACGTTTCTGGTCGCCTTGATTCCTCTATTTCTGGTTCCCGTTGTGGTTTTTTATGCTCCCGAATCTTTGCGGTACCTGCAACTTAAGGGGCGAACAAGCGAGGCGGTAACCCTACTCAAGAAGCACGGGCTGGTTCCCACAAGCTTTGACGGCGCTGGATTACCCAGCCCCTCTTCCAAAAAATACAGTATTAGAGCTGCTTTGAAGGAGTTGTGGTCTCCGACTTATCGCAGGAGAACCGCCCTCTTATGGATTGTGTGGGCTGTGCTGGTTTACACCTACCACGGCATTTTCATTTGGCTTCCAACATTTTATGCGGGTGCACCTTTGAATTTTACTTATATTCGATCGATTCAATGGGTGCTCATAGTGACCTTGGCACAGGTTCCGGGATACTACAGTGCGGCTTTGTTGCTCGACCGAGCTGGCAGAAAACCTATTGCGTTCTCGTATCTCTTTTTTGCGGGCGTAGGAAGTGTTCTGCTGAGTTTGACATTGGAACCGAACTCTATACTCTTGTGGAGCATCGTTATCTCTTTCTTCAATCTTGGCGCTTGGTCAGCCCTCTACGCCTACACACCTGAGTTGTATCCCACCAGCGTAAGAGGAACGGGCTCAGGAGCTGCAGCGAGCATAGGTCGCTTGGCAGGTGTAATTGCGCCCACAGCGACGCCGCTCTTGTATGTTTACGGAGGTTTGCCAGCCGCCTTCACGGCGTTCGCCCTAGTTCACTTCGTAGGCGCTGTCACTGTAGTCGTTCTTGGGACGGAAACAAAAGGGAAGGTCCTCGAAGAAATCTCCAGAGAATAAGAAAAAGTTCCTTGGTGCGGCCGCCGGGATTCGGACCCGAGTCGTCGGCTTGGGAAGCCGATGTCCTAGCCAGGCTAGACTACGGCCGCGACGAGCTTAGCTCTCGTGCCCTCATGTCTATATGAGCGATTTGCAAATAAAGGTGAAATCCCCTCATTTGAAAGTCTCGGAGAGTTTAGGAATGGCAACGCTGACTAAGCATGTGCTGCCTGGAACGCATTTTTGGCAGGGCAACGAAGCTTGCGCTGAAGGCGCCATAGCGGCTGGTTGCCGTTTTTATGCGGGTTACCCTATCACGCCGGCGAGTGAAATCGCTGAGCACATGGCTCTTCGTCTGCCTCAATTGGGCGGCTTGGTGGTTCAGATGGAAGATGAAATGGCTTCGCTTGGCGCTGTAATTGGCGCCAGTTGGACGGGCGCTAAGGCTATGACCGCAACTTCTGGTCCCGGCTTCAGTCTCATGCAGGAGTTGATTGGCTACGCGTTTATGACCGAAACGCCGTGTGTGGTTGTGGATTCCCAGCGCGCTGGACCCAGCACGGGACAGGCCACAAAAGTAGGCCAAGGCGATGTAATGCAGGCTCGCTGGGGCGTTCACAGCGACTACGCCTCGATTGTTTTGGCGCCCAATTCTGTGCAGGAAATGTTCGACTTGACTGTCCGTGCCTTTAACTTAGCTGAAATCTATAGGACGCCCGTTGTGGTTTTGACCGACGAGATAATTGCGCATATGCACGAGAGCCTGGTTGTGCCGCCACTTGAACAAGTTGAGGTAATCAACCGAAAGAAGCCTTCACGAAACGATTCTAAGTTCTTTGTGTTGCCTGAAGTGGCGCCTATGCCATCGGTGGGCGAGGGCTTCAACGTAGCTGTCACAGGCTCGACCCACGACGAGACTGGGCGGCGATTTACAGCCGACCACAATGTGCATGAGAGGCTGGTGAAGACGCTCGTAGGAAAAATAACGAACAACGCCGACAAAATAATTGATTATGAGGTATACGGCGTAGAAAACTGCGACGTAGCCGTGGTTTCTTTCGGATGCACCTCACGGGCGGTTTATGAAACCGTGGAGCTGGCGAAGGAAAAGGGAACAAATGTCGGTTATGTGAGGCTCAAAACCGTATGGCCTTTTGCCGAGAAAATAATCCACGAAATGGCGCAACACTGTAAAGCAGTAATCGTGCCCGAACTGAACATGCGAGAATTGTTCTATGAGATAGACCGAGCCGTGCACGGAGAGGCGCCAGTTGTTCCAGTCAACAAGGTGGGCGGAGGCGAAATGATTACACCCGAAGAGTTGCTGGCAGAAGTGTTGAGGAGCGTGAACTGATTTGGCAGTTGCTGAACCCTTCAGCATGAAGCGTTACTTGCGTCCCGACCTGACACTGCCCTTCTGCGTCGGCTGCGGCTGCGTCAACGTGATGAGCAGCTTCCTCAGAGCGGCACACGAGCTTGGACACAGCGACCTGAGCAAGTTTGTTTTCTGCAGTGGAATCGGCTGCTCGGCTTGGATTCCTTCACCCTACTTGTTGGCTGATTCACTTCACGTTGTCCACGGTCGCAGCATACCCGTTGCCTTAGGTGTTAAGCTGATGCGTCCAGACCTCAATGTGGTGGTGTTCGGTGGAGACGGCGACATAGCAGGCATCGGTCTCAGCCACCTGATTCATGCGGCGCGTCGGAACCTTGACATCTTGGTTGTGATGGTGAACAACATGATTTACGGCATGACGGGCGGTCAAGTGGCGCCTACAACGCCTTTTGGAGCCAAAACCACGACCACGCCTTACGGAAACTTCGAGTATCCTTTAGATGCAACGCGTCTTGTCGCAACGGCTGGAGCCAGCTACGCAGCGCGGTGGACAACAGCCCACGGTGAAGAATTGACGCAAGCCATGAAGAAGGCGCTTACTACCAAGGGCTTTGCCTTCATAGAGGCTGCGAGTCCGTGTCCCACGGCTTTTGGAAGGAGGGTCGGCTTCAAGGACGTCGCCGACATGCTCCGCTGGTTCTTGGACAACTCCATACCGCTAGAGCAAGCCTCGAAGATGTCGGAGAAAGAATTAGTCAACAAAATTGTCGTAGGCGAATACGTAAGTCGACAGGTGCCCACGCTGACAGAAAACATCTATAGAGTGGTGGAGGAGGCTAAGGAAACTGCCGTTGCCTAGACGAACCGAAATCAGAATCGCTGGTTTAGGTGGGCAAGGCGTGGTTTTAGCCGGCTACATTCTGGGCAAGGCAGCCGTTTACGATGGTTTGCAGGCGGTTCAGACTCAGAGTTATGGTGCTGAAGCGAGGGGTAGCGCTGCCAAGAGCGAAGTGGTCCTTTCGGAAGGCAAGATTGGGTTTCCAGTCGTGAGAAAAAGCGACGTATTGGTGGCTATGAGTCAAACAGCCTTGGACAAGCACCTGAAAGACCTCAAGGATGACGGGATTTTAATCGTTGATGCGAGCATGATTAAGGGGGTGCCTTCTGTGAAAGCCAAAGTTTTCAGAGTGGAGGCGACCAAAAAGGCGGAGACAGAACTCAAGTCTAAAATGCAGGCTAACATGGTTATGCTGGGCGCCTTCACAAAAATAACCAACCTAGCAACGCAAGGCTCAGTTGAAAAAGCGATTAGAGACACTTTCTTAGGTGAAGCTGGCGAAAAAGGCATTGTTGCCTTCAGAGTAGGCTTGAGACTCATCGAGCGGTAATACAGCTTCTTTCTTGCTCAACCTCAGCGGCCAGACTGGGCATTGACCAAAACCATTATCAATTCAACAGTAATCAATTATTGAACCAAAGTGAGGTGACGACTTTGGAATCAAAGCATAGAGTCTTGAAGAAGAATTTTGAAACTGAAATGTGGGTTGACAACAGCAAGTTGCCCTTAAACCACTTCGTGCAGGAAACCTTAGCAAACATAATGATTGGCTTCACCAAGGGTCTAAAAGAATTAAAAGAGTCCCCTCGCAGCATTGAGATAAAAATCAAGAAACTCTCCAAACCCGTAGACGTGGATGCACATACATATCCTTGAGAGACCATATTGGAATCCAACTCTTCCCACTGGTTCATAGTGTAAAGGCAGCTAGGTTTTTTGCTGAGAAAAAGGTGAAATATTGATGGTTTGGTTCTCAGCGAACAGTTTGGTTGCCCTGTATTCAATAATTGTTGGGTTCCTAATGATCGTGCAGTGGGTTTTTCTGTTTGCGACGAAACAAGTGCCTGAGCTGCACGAAAAGCCTAGGTATCTAGCTTTTCACTTGGTAGCGGAATCATTAACCGCTACTCTATTAATCGTCTCTGGCGCTGGATTGCTAATTGGTGGAGAGTGGGCGAGGGTCCTCTCACCAGTCGCACTTGGAATGGTGTTCTACATTGTTGTCGTGAGCATAGGTTATTATGCACAGCAGAACAGCGTGCTCATGATCGCCCTTTTCACGGTGCTTACCGTTCTGACGATTTTAGCGATAGTTGCGTTGTTTTTCCCTTCTTAGAAAGTCTCCTATGTCTGAAATGTTCTTTACAACAACTTGCCTATTCTTTGCCTGATCTAAATTTCGTGCTATTTTGCCGAAGCCTAGGCATTCATCATGCTGATTCACGACTAGGGTGTAGTCGCCTCTTCTCCTTGACCCTATAACTTTTGTTATTCCTTGCTTGAAGATGTCCCTTCCAACGATGAAGAGCCATTCAGTCTTCTCGTCAACCATTGTCTTGTTAGCCTCTTTTCTCTCCTCTATCATCGATAAGAGGATGAAGCTTGGAAAGAAAACTCCGTCCTTCACTTTGCCGAGGTAGGTTCCCGCGTAAAAGAAGTCTTTAGCGATTAGCTCTTTCAGTCGTGGGCTTAAGAGGTAGTATCTGCTTTGCTTTTCAACTATTAAATTGTCTTCTAAACTTACGGTTGTCCCAAATTGGCGTATGAAATTGTTAACCTGTTTCATCATGCTCGGCTCACATCTGCTTTTTGAGTTTACACACGAAAAAACCCTGGGTCTCTCTCGGCCAGATACGCCTGCAGTTTTCTATTGAACTGTCAAGCTGTTTTCCAAAAATGTTTGTTGGTGCTTTTTCTCCATAGCAGTTTATGCTTTCGGTTTGAAGGTTTAGGCTTTTTATCGCCCAGTCGATGTTGAATTCGTTCTCCTCTGGCTCAAGTGTGCAAGTTGAGTATACTATTTCTCCGTCTTCTTTGAGCACTGTCACCGCTTCAGCCAATATTTCCTTCTGAAGTGCCGCGTTTCTCTTCACATCTTCAATCGTTCTTCGCCTGAACCACAGCGGATCGGTGGCGAAGTTGCCTGAGCAGGGAACGTCTAAAAGTACACGGTCAAATCTGACTTTTAACCGTGAAGCTTGCCTTGCGTCTAATCGATAAACGATGGTGCTTTTCACGCGGCACCGCTCTAACTGATTTGATAAGGCGGTTAGTCTTCGTTTTTCAACGTCTAAAGCAAATATTACCGCGGTATTACGCATCAAATCGGCTAATTGAACCGTCTTTCCACCAGGAGCGGCACAAGCATCAAGAACCATCTTGCCCTCCAAATCAGTGAACAACATTGCGGGAATCTGAGCGGCTGCCTCCTGAATCGAATAATGCCCCAAAAGATACTCGGTTGTGGCGCCAACTGAGAAGGGTGACCGGCGAATCCAATAACCATCTGGGACAAAAGAAATCTTTTCAAGCTCTATTCCCATAGACTGCAGTCTCTCAACAACATTGGCTTCCTCAGCGTTCATTGTGTTTATTCTGATTGCTTGCTTAAGCTCAACTGGTTTGTACTCCCAACCCAATTCGCGATACCGATCGACGAAAAACTTTTTTTCAGACATCTGTACACCTGTCTAATCGCTTTTAGGCTTGGAAAAATAAAAAGTGGGGGATATGTTGGCTCGAAACACGTTCACTTTTATCTGGGTTTTACCTCGGTAACTTCCGTAATGGATTCGACAGGAAAACCAATTTTTTCAAGGGCTTTAGACAGGGCTTCTTTGTTTGGTGCATTGAACTCCATTATGAGCTTTTTCATTGACGGCGGCTCACAGCAAAAGCATCTTGTTTGGCCTACGTCCTTCACGCCAGCTTCCTTCAGCATTTTTGGGACACCCATACCACAAGCCACGGCATCCATTTGACCTCTTGGGATTCCCGAATGCACAATAAACTTCGCCATTCAAATCATCCCTACACCATAAGTTCTACAAAACCCGTTTTAAAGCTAACTGAAAAACAGAAAAACTCCAGCATCATCAACGCACCTAAACAACATGAGAGAACGCACGCCAAACCATGTTGAAACACGCCTAGAAAAGAAGAGCTGTGCTCGCAAACAACGACCATGCACAAAACACAAATAGAAAGGCTCAGCCTTCACCCACAAATTTTTTCTCACGGTAAGACACTCCTCGACCTCAAAACAATCCTTAAATCCACCCTGACCATCAATCAAAAGATTGATGCTGCTAACCAAGTTCGACCCCTGGGACTCTCCACTCTGCACCTGCCTCAACAAGTTAACCCTCAACCCCTACACAGGCTGCGACCACAGGTGCATCTACTGCTACGCCTCATCTTACATACCCAACTTCTTCAACTGCAGACCCAAAAAAGACCTAACCCAAAAACTGCAGCGAGAATCACACAAACTCAAGGGCGAAATGGTTTCTCTCTCAAACTCTTCCGACCCATATCCAACCATAGAAAAGGAACTCCAGCTAACACGAAAATGCCTGGACATTTTGTCGAAACAAAACTGCCAGATTCAGGTAATAACAAAATCAGACCTTGTAACCAGAGACACAGACATATTAAAACGAACAGCGTCAATGGTTGCCTTCACCATAACCACAGAAAGCAATGAACTCTCCAAACAACTTGAACCCAACGCCCCCTCTTCATTGCAAAGAATAAAAGCGATAGAAACCCTCATCCAAGCCGAAATTCCCACCTGCGTCAGAATCGACCCAATAATACCATCCTTAAACGATGACCAAAAAGAACTCATCAAAACCTTGGCAGCATTAAGGGTCAAACACGTAACAAGCTCAACCTACAAGGTCAAACAAGACAACTGGAAAAGATTCAGCCAAACCTTTCCCAAAATCGCAAAACAACTGGCACCATTCTATTTTGAAAGGGGCGAAAGAATAAGCGGATACCAATACCTCCCAAAAGAACTGAGATTCAACTTAATGAAGACGCTAAAAGAACAAACAGAACAAGCTGGAATGACTTTCGGAACATGCCGAGAAGGCTTTCCTCAACTGAACACCACGTCCTGCGACGGAGCAGAACATTGCAAAAACCAAACAAACACCCAAGTCTCTAATCCAGCACTCGCCCGCTGGTTAGCTCTTGCCCCAATGCACCAAAGCCGCGAGGAAGCCGCCTAAAAGCGGACCTAGCCAATAGATCCAATGATAATTAAACGCGATGGTGGGAGAAACACCTATCAAAACGAGCGCCAATGCTGGTCCAAATGTTCTGGCGGGGTTCATGGAGCCGCCTGTAATAGTTGCGGTGATCATGACATTCATGCCTAAGATCAATCCTATTGCTAGACCAGCGAAGCCGCTGGGCGATTCTATATCTGTTGCACCCAGAACAGTGAGTACTAATATGAACGTGATAACTGCTTCCGTAATCAGCGCTGAAACGGCTGGCTCCAGAATGAAAGAATCTCTGAGAAATGTGACATTAGGATAGGTCGTGCCAAGGGATCTCGCAAGAGCTCTAGCTTCTCCAACTATGCTAGCATTCAATAGCGCCGCTATAACAGCACCGATAAGCTGAGCCACCACGTAAGGAATCACCTCTCTCCAAGAAAACCGGCCGCGGACAGCTAAGCCGAACGTCACGGCGGGGTTTATGTGGGCGCCTGAAATGTGTCCAAAAGCGTAAACAGCTCCTATAGCAGCAACACCGAACGCCAAGCCTACGTTGAGTACTGGCAAATTCATGGACATTGCCAATGTGCCAAGGAAAACAAGCATAAACGTGCCGAGAAGTTCAGAGATGAAGCGATTTGCAAGCGACGGCTTAGGAGCTGACATGAAACGTATGTATCAATGAGGTTTTATTATTAAAGTTTCCTTTAAGAAAAGCAGTAAGTGCGTAAAAGACACTGATTAGGTGTCAACCTATAAATTTGTCTGCGGTGGGAATCTCAAGTGGCAGTCCTCGTCTTTTCCTTATCTCTTGAATTATGGGTGAAGCGATGTTTTCTGGTATCTCTTCCCAATGGTCGAATGTTAATTGCCAGAAGGCGTGTCCAGATGTTGCCGACCGCATCTCCCCTGTTAGACCAAACGTTTGTGCAACTGGAATAAAGCCTACGATGCTCGTTATTAGGTCCCTCTGCTCCGATGATGTGATTCTGCCTCTTTCCCGCGTTATTATACCACTCACCTGGCCAACCCGCTGAGCGGGTACTGATACGCTAATCTTGTATACGGGCTCCACCAAACTGGGTTTAGCCGTTAGAAACGACCCGAACATGGCTCGTCTAGTCGCGGGCATTATCTGGGCGGGGTCCCTATGGACAGCGTTTTCGTGCAGTTGAGCATCCACGAGCTTAACTTTTACGCCTCTAATTGGTTCTTCGCACAGTGGACCACGTTCGCATCCCCACTTGAAACCCGATATTATCGTGTCTTGTGCTTCTTGGAGATATTGTACACCCTTGGTTATGTCGATGAGCATGTTTCTATGTTCTTCAATCGCCCACGCTTTTTGTGCTTCGTCCGCTGACCAGCCTGCCTCTTTTTGGAGTCTAGCCGCGACTTGTTTGGGGTTCATATCTTCAGTGATTTCGCTCTTTTCAATCATCTCGATAACTTTCTCTTCTAGCGGTTCAACTTGAACCCAGAGTTTATTGAGTCTGTTAGGGCTCTTGCTGAGGGCTATAATCCCTTGTCCTGCAACACTTTCTCTGTAGACCACTATCGGTTTGGACGTTATTATTTCGAGGTCGCCGCCAGCGTAGTCTTTGAGAAACTTAACTGCTATTTCCAGGTGCAGCTCGCCTATTCCGCTTAGCAGGATTTCGCCTGTTTCTTTGTTGATTGTTGTTTGGAGGTTAGGGTCTTCAATAGACAAACGCTGCATCGCGTCGATTAGGCGGGGCAAGGCTTTGGGATGCGTTGGCTCCAGCGCAACTGTTATTACAGGTTCAGAAACGTATTGGATTCGTTCAAAAGGCACCACAATGTCTCCGTGGGCAAAATCAACCACGGTTTCGCCAGTTCTGGCTGATTCCAAGCCCAAGAGCGCAGCTATGTTCCCGGCGTCGATTCGGTCGACGATTTCTCGGTAGGCACCCATGTACATGGACACTTGTAGGATTCGCTGGTCTTTTTTGGCACCAACTAAATATGCATGGTCTCCCTCTTTGACCTCGCCTGAGAACAGTCTGCCAGTGGCGATTAGCCCAGCGTGGGGGTCCATCTGAGTCATGGTTATGCAGATGACCGTTGGTCCCTCGTCGCTGCAGTTGAGCATGGCTTGTCCAATCTCAGACTCGATATTGCCCTTCCAGATTTTTGGGATTCTATACTTTTGAGCTTGAACTGGGTTGGGTAAGTGATGTACGGTCATGTTCAAAATTGCGTTGGCGAGAGGCACGATTGTTTGCAGTTGTTGGTGTGTTTCTTTTTGGTAGGCGACCACCACATCGTTGAATTTTATTCCTTTTTTCTGGGCGATGTCTAATGTGAAGCCCCACTTGTGCAGTGCTGAGCCGAAGGCTACGCTTCCCTTTGTAGGGTCGACTTTCCATTTGTCCTTGATTTCGGGTTCGCCGTAGAGTTCGATGAGGTTGTTGAAATCGTTGATTATGTGCACCAGTTTCTTTTGAATCTGTTCGGATGAGAGTCGAAGTTCTTTGATTAGGCGGTCGACTTTGTTGATGAATAAGACGGGTTTGACGCTTTCGTTTAGGGCTTGTCTTGTTACGGTTTCGGTTTGTACCATGACTTCTTCTACGGCGTCAACGACGACTACTGTGCCGTCTATGGCTCTGAGTGCTCGTGTTACTTTGCCTGTGAAGTCGACGTGTCCTGGTGTGTCGATTAGGTTGACGATGTATGGTTTGTTTTCTATTTCGTGTAGTAGGCTTATGTTGGCTGTTTTGATTGTGATGCCTCTTTTTTGTTCTTCTTCGAGGTAGTCCAAGGCGCGGGCTTGTCCGGCTATTTGGGGTGAGAGTAAGCCGGCTTGGGCTAGTAGGCTGTCGGTCATGGTTGTTTTGCCGTGGTCTATGTGGGCTATTATGCCTATGTTTCGTATGTGGTCTTTTTTGGTCATGAGTTTGAGTATGTCGTTGATTTGTCGGAACCTGGGCATGGGATCTTTTAGCCTCTGTTTCATTGTATAGTTAGCTTGGAGCCTAGGCTTATCTATCTTGTGTGAAAAATTTTTTTGGGTTCGGTCTGAGTCTTTTCTGTTTGTGTTTTGGGCGCTGTTTGGCTGGCGGTTGTTGTTTTGGGTTGGTTTTGACTTTGGTTTGGCGCACTTTCTATGTTGTTGAAAGCCACTTTCTATGTTGCCAAACGTGACGTTAAGGGCTGGGAATAAAATTTCAAAAGAAGAAGGGGGCAAGTCCCTTTAGCCTTCTTCTACTTTGGTGTTATTTCTGGTGGTCTTTCTTGTGCAGTCTTTTTTGGGAGGTCCCTGTACACATTGTGTTGGTGTTGCAATCGGGTGTAGACGTTGGGTTTAAGTCTGTTTGGCTGTGTCAGTTTATTTTGTTGAGTAAAAAATAATTGAATGGAGGTGTGTTGTGTTGGAGAAGCGTAAGATGAAGGTAACTACGTGTCCTGCTTGTGGTTGGACGGTGAAGTCTCCTTTTGGTGAGGATGACGTTGTTGAACATGTTCGCTTGCATGCGGAGCGGCATCACCCTGAGATGAAGGGTGCCAAGAGGGAAGACATCGTGAAAATGATTAAAGTAGAGTAAGCAGGAAACACAGGCGGGGCGTTGAGAAACTTTTTTGTTTCTCTTTTTTGTTGTGTCAATGTGTGGTTTTTGTTATAGCTGTGACTGTGACTTGTTTTTGGGCTTCTGTTAGGAGCCAGTCGGTTAGTTTTTGGCAGTGGTTTGGGTTGCAGTTTTCTGGGCCTTGTCGGAGTGGTTCCCAGATGAGGCATTGGGTGCAGGGTATGTCGTTTAGTGTTGTGAGTTCGAGTTTCATGTGGAGTCGGATTATGAATGGCTTGGTTTTGACTTATGGTTTATGAATTGATGGATTGTAATGGGGGTATTTATCGGCATTTTTAATTGTGTGTCTTGTGCATTAAGAAATAGTTTGAGATAGCATTGTGGGTCAATATTGGCGGTTTGTTGAATGGCTACCAAGCTGTTGTATTTGTATGACAGTTACCTGCGAGAGTTTGAAGCCAAAATCCTGCGCGTAAGCGGGAATCTGGTGGTTTTGGATCAGACGGGTTTTCATCCCTTGACTGGTGGCGTTGGCTGTGACACTGGTTTTTTGGTCAAGGATGATAGGCGCTTTAAGGTTGTGAGGGTGGAGATTGACAGGGCGACGAAGGAAGTTAGCCATGTGCTTGAAAGTGAAACTGTAGGGCTTAGTCAAGGTGATGTTGTTAAGGGCTTGATTGACTGGGATAGGCGCTACTGTCTGATGCGGTTGCACACGGCGGCGCATCTGATTGCGGCTGTCATGTACAGAGACTATGATGCCCTGATTACCGGTGGGCAAGTTGATGTTGACCAAGCCAAATTGGATTTTAACTTGCCACGCACTAATCGAGAAATTTTTGAGGCTGCTGTTAAAAGGGCAAATGAAGAGGCTGGTAGGCGTGTGGAGTTGAAGGTCTATTTTCTATCAAGGGACGAAGCCTTGAAGGTGCCCGGCGTTGTCAAGTTGGCTGAGAGGATGCCACCTGAAGAACGAGAACTACGCATAGTGGAGATTCCTGGTATAGACTTGCAGGCGGACGGAGGACCACACGTGAAGAACACGAGTGAGATAGGTGAAATACAGCTATTGAAGATTGAGAACAAGGGAAAAAACCAAAGAAGAGTGTACTTCAACACAAAGTAGACTAATCTCCGCAAACCATCTGAGGAATAATATGTGTTTGGTGTTCTTCTCAATGTAGGTTCAAGTGGTAGAAATCCTAACGGCAGAGGGCGTATCCACGAAGATTTCACATTTGAATATATGCCAATACCTGAAGATTACGAGACGAAAGAGAAAGTGCCCACTTATCGAGACTTGGGCTTTTTCAATGTACCATTTCCAGACTTACAAGTCCATTTAGACCCAGAATTTGAAACTTTCACATATGGACATTTTAGAAGAGGGTTTGGAGATGTAGGAAGTCTGCTAAGATTGAATGAAGATGATATTTTGTTATTCTATGCGACTCTACAACAAGAGAAAAAGTGGTCGACATATATAATCGGCTACTTCAGGAGCATTCGAGTCTTCGACTGTAGAAAGCTTTCGAGAGAGCAGCTTTTCAGATTTGCGTTGAGAGGTTTTTCAAATAATGCTCATCTGAAAAGAGTTAATCCGTCTGTTGATCTTCTGATCAACGGTGGAAGGGGTTCGAAACTGCTGAAAAGGGCATTTCCCTTAGGTGAACGTGATGATCATTTGAAGATACGGGAATCATTGAAAGATGTCGTAACTACCCCAACTGGAAAGAAAATTCAAAGCGGATCGCCTTGGTTCAGATGGACACTTCTTTCCGAAAATGCTAAGAACTTGTTGGAATTAATCCAAACTGACAAATTTTAATGTGAAGAGGACGAAACATTGCCAAAGTTGTATATTAGATGCAACCCATTTTATAGCCTCCCAAAATTTCCAGCGCAATGTCAACTCGTGACGAATACCGACTTGGTGTTAAGAAACATATTACTCTGCAATCTAAATGACAGGAATCACTTTGATAACGGCAAAATCATTGACCCTTACATTGAAGGCGACAAAGACGGCAAGCCTTTGTATATGATATGCAAGCCCGAGTCAAGAAAATCTTTTGAGCGAGAAAGAAGAAACTTCAACGAGGAATACTTGATTTTCAGAACAAACTACATACGAGATAGAGATCAAGACCAAATCATCGTAGGATTCTATTACATTGAAGATTTTCAGGAAAGCGATAATGGGCCAATTCTGATCGCATCAAAATCCAAATCGAAGTTCCTGAGTGCTAAGACGGCACTCGAACTCAGCAAAGAACTGGGGGTTAATGAATACGTCAAGAAACACAATCTTTACAGGGCAAGCTTTTACGAAGATCCGCACAGAGAGAAACTTGATAAATGGTTAAATGATATTCAAAGCACTGGAGATAATAAACTGACGGAATATCAAAAAGAATCCGAAAGACTTGCGGCATTGTTTCAAAGATATAAACCTACAGACGAAAACTATCCTACATGTTTCTCTTGTCAAGAGTCAATTAAGAACAGCTGCCCTCTTGAGAAAAGAAAGAAAGCTTGGGGCTCACCTCCAAAAACCAATGCATTTGAAGATCCCAAAAAAGGATGTAAATGCTAGAATGAGCATACACTTTCAACCCAGCAAGTTATTATCAAAATCTTTTTAGGGTTGGTTTGTTTTCCTCATGTAGCCTATTCAGAAACATAAGGGTTGAAAACCGCCAATGATTATGGTAAATAGAAAAGCAACTCATCACCAACACGTTCACTATCATGATGACGGAACGGTGGATTAGCTATGGGACGTTATCGTCAGATTGAAGAAATCGTCAAACTCATGAATGACCCCGTTCATATTCGTAACACGAGCATTATTGCGCATGTTGACCACGGCAAAACCACACTATCTGATAGCCTACTCGCGGCTGCCGGCATAATCAGCGAAACAACCGCCGGACAAAAACTCTTCCTAGACAGCTGGGAACTAGAACAAAAACGCCAGATGACCGTGTTCGCCAGCAACATCAGCTTGGCACACACGTACAAGGGCGAAGACTTCCTCATCAACCTCATAGACACGCCTGGACACATAGACTTTAGTGGAGCAGTAACCCGCAGCCTACGAGCAGTAGACGGCGCACTAGTCGTAGTGGACGCTGTTGAGGGACCAATGACCCAAACCGAAACCGTCCTCATGCAGGCACTACGCGAACGAGTCAGGCCGCTTCTCTACATAAACAAAGTCGACCGCCTCATCAAAGAAATAAGGCTCACACCACAGGAAATACAGAACAGGTTCGCAAAAATCCTCACCCGAGTTAACAGCCTTATAGAGAAGTATGCGCCTCCTGAACACAAAAAAGACTGGCAAGTCAAAGTTGAAGACGACCGAGTTGCTTTCGGCAGCGCCCTTCACAAATGGGGACTCAACCTCACCCACATGAAGGCTAAGGGCATAACATTCAAAGACATAATCGACGCCTACACAGGCGAATTCGAAGAAGTAGCCAAAAAGGTTGAAGCCCTAAGCAAAAAGGCGCCTGCTTGGGAACCCATACTCGACATGTTCTGCGAGCACCTACCCAACCCGCTGGAGGCGCAGCCGTACCGCCAAAGCCAAATCTGGCCAGGTAACCCAGACAGCCCAGTAGGCAAAAGCATGGCAAAAGTCGACCCAAACGGACCATTACTCATGTGCATCACCACGATCGAAGTTGACCCACAAGCAGGCGTAATAGCCATAGGCAGAGTCTTCAGTGGCACAGTCGAAAAGGGCAAACCCATCAGGCTCATAACCAGCCGCCAATCAGGCTTAATCCAACAAGTCTACATGAGCATGGCAACTGACCGCGTAATAGTAGACAAGGTACCCGCAGGCAACATAGCAGCAATCGGCGGCATCACAGGCATGCACGTGGGTGAAACCGTAGCCGAGGCCGACGTTGAAACCCAACCCTTCGAAGGGCTCAAATACGTATCCGACCCCGTAGTAACTGTCGCCGTTGCACCAGTCGACATCAAAGACCTCCCCTTGTTCGACAAAGTCATCCACAAGCTCACGCTGGAAGACCCCAACCTCAGATTCACAATCAACAAGGAAAGCGGCGAATACCTCCTCAGCGGCATGGGCGAGCTGCACTTGGAGGTGACAGCCTACCGCATGCAAGAAGCCAAACTCAAAGTCAAAACAAGCAAACCCATAGTTATCTATCGTGAAACCATAAGCCACGACTATCAAGGACCAGCCGTTATGGGCAAGAGTCCTAACAAACACAGCCGCTTATGGATAACCTTACAAAAACTCAGTGAAGAAGAAATCGACGCCATCAGAACAGGCAAAATCGGCGAGATGCAAACACGAGACGAAAGACAAAAAATCCTGCGCACACAGTTCGGCTGGGAAACAGACGACGCACGCAGCGTAATCGCAGCAGAAGAAAACAACCTGCTGGTCAACCGCATCAAAGGAAGACAATACGTGGAAGAAGTCTTAGACCACATAAAATCAGGCTTCAGAGAAGCCGTCCACACCTGCGTCCTGGCGAAAGAACCAGCCTACGGATTAAGAATCAACTTGGAAGACATCCAGGTCCACGAAGACCCAGTGCACAGAGGACCAGCACAGATTCTGCCCATGACCTGGCGACCCATATGGGCGTGCTTCCTCCTAAGCGACCCCAAACTCTTGGAGCCGATCCTAAGCTTCGAATGCAAGGTGCCGCAAGCCTTCGTCAGCTCAGTCCTATCCATAGTGCAGAAACGTCGCGGACGCGTCTTAGACATGCCCACAGAAGACGACATGATGATAGTTAAAGCTGAGATGCCCGTGGCTGAATCTTTCGGCATAGCCGACGAACTACGCTCATCAACACAGGGCAGGGCTTTCTGGGCAACCCAGTTCAGCCGCTGGTCACCCGTGCCCGAGTCAATGCTGCTCGACATCATAAAGCAGATTCGCACACGCAGAGGATTAGACCCGAACCCGCCTAGGCCTGAAGACTTCCTAGAAAGAGAATAGCCACATCGACTTTTCTCAATCTTTTTTCTTTGCCTCAAACCCTAGAAACACGTGACCAGTTTCCTCGAAGCCAATTTTCTCATAAACCCTTATCGCCGCTGGATTATCCTTTGAGACATACAAGAAAACGTCCTTGCCATCCTTAAGGAGTCTTTCAACCAAGGCTGAGCACGCCGATGTTGAGTAGCCCTTGTTCCTCTCCTCGGGAGCAGTGAAGACCCCTCGCAGTATGGCTAGGTCATCTAGGCTTTCCGGTGAAGCTGCTAAAGAGACCATTTTGTCGCCTTGGAAAACGCCGAAGGCGAACCCCGATAGAAAGCCAAGCGCAGTCTGGACATCCCTGTTCATAAGTTCTGCAACGGCTTTGGTATCTTCCTTTTTCAACGCTCGAACGTCGTGTTTAATAATCGGCTTAAAACTTTCCCGAGTTGTCCGCATTGTCATAAAGGTTGTAATCTTTCCTATCGTCGTCTTGTCTGCAGGTGCAATGGGTTTGTAAAGCCTCTTCACCGATGGAAGATGTTGCGGCTCAACGTTAAACAACGGTGTGACTAGATTAGTGTTTCTCAGAAGTGGAATTGTGCACTCTTCGTTTCCACGCATGTAGAGTATTCTTTTGTCGAACTCAATCATGTAACCCAGAATGCTGCCCTTCAAGAGTGTGACCCAAGCTGACGTTTTCTCTCGTGAGTATCTGAGGTCATGAATGGCGTAAAAATGGCTTATCTTGTCTTGATTCATGAAGTTGAACAGACGTTTTTCCAGGTTCTTGTCCAAAGGAACCGTTATGGCAGGGTTCACAGCTTTTCCTCTTCCGAAGGGTGTTGAAACGCCTCCTTTTAAGCGTTGACGGGTGTGCAGAAAATTTATTTTTAGGTTAATCTTAAGCCTCTATTTGGAAGATGCAATATGAGAAAGCGGCGAGCGTTAAAAGGACAGATTCTGATTCTAGTCCTGCTAGTTCTGCTAGGCTTGGTTGTGGTTTTTGCGCTTCTTTCAAGGTTTCCAGCTCGTGTTCGCGCAGCACCAACTGTGCGAGAAGCGTCGTGGAGTGTTGATGGGCAACAGGTGACCACAGCAAGACTTGGCGAGAAAGTTAAAGCCCACGTTGTCATTCAGGCTACAGAGGAGTATATAGGCTCAGTGATTGTCAAAATAAGAAAAGACGTTTCACTGTGGCCTGACAGTGATTCTCAAGTTTCAACGATTCCCATTAACCTTCGAGGCGGCGAGGAGAAGGAAATCGAACTCTCGTTCACACCCGATGAAACAAGCCGAGATGGCTTGGGAGGTCTCCGTGGGTACTTTATTGAAGTCGAGTTTAGGGTAACGAGAACCACATGGGTGATGGAGAACTCTTATCCACCTAGACTTAGAGTTACAGGAATAGATTAGCTGGCTTTGCGCAAAATTCAAGCGGGGCAGGCAGTGCTTTAGTTTCTGCTCTTTAGGTATGAATTCACGTTTTTCAAATCGAAACGCTCGGTTTCAAGCGTGTTGTTGATAAAATTGAACAGTTTCTTGCGGACATCGAAGGAGAGATGCGGATACCAGATTGGGGATGCTATGACCAAGCCTCTCCAAGCGTAGAAGGGCTGGATGACGGTTAGCATTTCTTCGTCTCCGGTGTTGTCCAGGTACGTGTTCCAGAACAGGTTGAACAGTGATTCAAAGGGTCCTGTTAACTCACCGTAGACTTGTAGGGCGTAAAAGATGTAGTTGATGCTCATGGCGGTGGTGTCATCTGCTGGTTCGCCCCATTCTCCTCGGCTTCGGTCGAGCAGGGTGAAATCTACGCCTTGTCTAAACATGACGTTCCATGGATGAAAATCTCCATGCACCTGCGCACAGCGGTGTCCCTTCTCCTTCAGTCTCCATCGCCATTCCACGCATTTTTTCTCTATTTGGCAGAGCTCTTCGTCGGTTATGAAATCAAGCTGTGGTGGATAACTATCCGTCAAACCCATTATGCCTTCTCCATGTCCAACCAAGTCGCGGATTCGTCTCACATAAAAGCGGGGTCCGTCTTTCTTGACCGCGTGCAATTTTACCAAGTAATCCACAAGGGCTAAGCAGCGTTCTTCATCCGACTTGGTGAGACTTTTTTCATCTCGTATTCGGTCCAAATCCACGTGGTAGAGTTGACCGTCTACTTTCTCGGTGACCGTGAAGAATTCGGTGCAGTCGCCTAGTGACTTGAGGTTGCTGTTTTTTGTGAAGGCGCCAACATCGACCGAGCGGACGTGCTGCGGTAGCTTGTTAAACGCTGAGTGCTGCCACAAAAGTATCTGTGCTCTGTCGGAGAAGTTGTCGTGTCCAAACCCTTCGGGTCTCATTGTTTCTAGCACAACGCTCTTGTTTTCGCCGTTCACAGCGAACTCGATTAGGTAGGGCACGCCGTAGCCGAAGCCTTTCAGCTCTTTCTCAGTCTTCTTTTTTTCTTTTCCAAGTTCTCCCACGTAGTGAATTTTGACGCCTTTTCCATAAACTGAAGACAAGTAATCACGCAGTTTGTCCAAGCGTGTGGCTAACATCGGCAAACGCCTCAGACATGACTTGAATCTATCCCATTTAAAGTTTGCATCAAAACAAAAACTGGTTCGACAGTGACCTAATCTGTTTTTAGTGACAGGGGCGCGCTTTTCCTCTCATCCAGCACTAAAGTCGTGTAAGTGTCTATAATGTCTTTTGATTCGTAGAGTTTCAGTAGAAAGGAATTGTATTCTGGAACGTTT
>Ga0315314_1001419_pt1 | contig 21715 bp, 16 predicted proteins | sample TDP9_MG_FD_203631 | JGI IMG/M metagenome (GOLD analysis project Ga0315314, IMG submission 203631) | Freshwater sediment microbial communities from Lake Towuti, South Sulawesi, Indonesia - TDP9 | ecosystem: Environmental > Aquatic > Freshwater > Lake > Sediment | place: Indonesia: South Sulawesi... | reverse complement strand
CGACAAAAAAGAGAAAGAACTCCGCACCACCAACATCGCAGAACTGGGCATCGGCTGTAACCCGGCTATCGATAAGGCGATTGGCTACATCCTCACTGATGAGAAGCTCGGCGGTTCGGTGCACGTCGCCTTTGGCAGTAATAACCACTACGGCGGAACGTCCATGTCGAGTATGCATTGGGACTTCGTAACGCATCCGACTGCGACGATTGAGGTCGTCGGCACGGGTGAGGTTGTGATGCAGAACGGGAAGATAGTTTAGAGAACCTGCATGTTTAAACCTTAAATATGGCGTCGGGTTGTTTCAGTTTTTATCTTGAGTGTGTGCCGCTGTAGCTCAGCCCGGTAGAGCGGCTGGCTGTTAACCAGTCGGTCGTAGGTCCGAATCCTACCGGCGGCGCCTACAATCTACCAGCGACTTTTTTTTCTTTTTTTGGAATAGTACGCTTGTGCAGTAGTTGGGGTTGTCATAAGCGTCTCTGGCAACTCGAATCATGTTCTGGTCCTGCGTTAACATGGCAGATTCTTCGACCCAGTCTGACAACGTTAGAAGCGTTTTCATGTCAGAAATCATCATCCCAACATCGCAACACAATAAGCGGACATCACCAAGATTTGAAATGTCTTCCTTTTCATAGACTTCCTTCGTCACGGCGACATTTAGCTTCACCTTGCGTTTTTCATTCGCTTTTGTTAACGATTCTTTCAGTTCTCCGAGAACCGTGGGCTGTGAAATGAAGATGGTTACTTCTTTCCGTGCAGTTTCGATTAAGGATTTCATTCGGTTGATTATGTTCCTCTGCCCACGGATAATGTATGCCATTTCCAGTTCCCCCGAATTCTCGGCACTGTCGTACAAGGGCGTCAACGCGTCGATCAAAACGTCTGCTTCCTTCATTTTCTCGTTGAACCTTTCAGTTAGCTGCTGTTTCAGGTTGTCGACCGCTTCTTTTGGCGGTATGGGCAGGTAAATGCTTGGGTTGCTCTTCTGAACGATGAGCATGCCTTTCTTAGAAAGCCCGTCTAAGGCGTAGTAGATTTTGGAGTCGGGAATGCCCGTTTCCTTGCATAAGGCAGCTGCGGTTATGTTGGGATGCGTAAGAAGCGTAACGTAGGCTAATGCCTCGTGAGTTGGCAATTCGAGTTCTTTAAGTCGCGAAACTATCCGGTCTCGGGCGATTGTTTGTTTTATGCTCAACTTGTTTTCTCCTACTTCTAGTAAGTAGTTGTCAGAGAAGCCTTAAATAGTTTACTACTACCTCATGTTAGTAGACAAAAACCAAGGAGGCAAAACATGGAAGACAAAATAGAAACAAGAAAAAGCGCCATCGATCGTCTGGCGTTTGGATCAATAATCCTCATGTGGGGCATTCTTCTGCTACTGAAGCAAGTCGGGATAATAGAGAAAAACGTGAGCACGTGGCCTTATCCGTTCGTAGCCTTCGGCGTTCTGCTTATCGTCAGCGGCATCATCAAACTAAGCCGATCGGTGCACACGAGTTAAGATAACAGTGTGGAGGTGGACTGTTATGGACGACAAAATCAAACTACTAGTTGCCGTAGGAGCCGCAGTCACCGCAAACTGCCAACCATGCCTAAAAACCGCCGTCACCCAAGCGCAAGGGGCAAGAGTGGAAAAAAAAGACATACTCGAAGCCATCCAGATCGGCAGACTCGTCAGAAGAGGCGCAACGGGTAAGATGGACCATTTTGCTTCGACTCTTACCGGAAACGACGTGAGCAGTTCAGAGCAAGAATGTCCGTTCGGTTCGACAGAAAAAGACATGCAAGAATGGGTACAACAAGACGATCAGTGTGGTTGTCAATAATGAAGCACGAGGACAAGGGCATGAAGGACGAGAAAGTGAAGAAAATCGTGCGGGAAGGCTATGCAAAAATCGCCAAGAAAGAAACGTCCTGTTGCGCCGCTACATCTGCTCCCTGCAGTTGCTCAACGCCCACCAGTGAAGAGATCAGCAGAAGAATAGGCTACAGCAAAGAAGAAACCGAGTCTGTTCCAGAAGGCGCAAATCTCTGTCTCGGATGCGGCAACCCCGTGGCGCTGGCATCATTGAAAGAAGGAGAAACCGTCCTCGACCTCGGCTCTGGCGCAGGGTTCGACTGTTTCTTAGCAGCAGGCAGAGTTGGCGAAAATGGCAAGGTCATAGGCGTGGACATGACGGCTGAGATGATTGACAAGGCAAGAGAAAACGCCAAAAAAGGAAGGTATCGGAACGTGGAGTTCCGACTGGGCGAGATCGAGAATCTCCCAGTGGCGGACGGAACCGTTGACGCCGTGATTTCGAACTGCGTGATTAATCTTTCACCAGACAAGAAACGAGTGTTCGAAGAAGCCTTCAGAGTCCTAAAACCCGGCGGAAGACTGATGGTTTCGGACATAGTCCTGTCGAAGCAACTCCCAGTCATCATAAAAAACAACGTACAAGCATACGTCGGATGCCTCTCAGGCGCCGAAGTGAAGAACAAATACTTAAAAATGATTGAAGATGCCGGGTTTCAAGAAGTCGAAGTAATCGAAGAAGACTTCTTCCCAATCGAAAACATGCTCAACGACCCAACCGCACAGGCAATCCTGAAAATCGCGGAGATCCCCGCCGAAGAATTCCAAAAAATCGCCAACACCGTAGCAAGCGTAAAGGTCTCAGCGGTCAAGCCAGAGAGATAACGCGACACAAGCCTGCATAGTACTATGCAGAAACGATACTAGACTAGGGAGGCGTGTGTGCGCTCCCTCACAGAGGCTAAAACTAAGCATGTTGTTGCCAATGAAGTCCGACTTGAGTAGCATCCGCGATGTTGACCATGCCGTCCCCCGTAATATCCACGTTTGGCGGTGTGGGTGGAACAGGTTTGATCCAATAAAGCCCTATTTGCGTAGCGTCAACGATGTTCACGAAAAAGTCGCCCGTCACGTCACCAGCAATGGTCACAGCCACCCAAGCTATCAAATGGTCACCGACGCTTATGGCGTATCTGCCTTTCGCCCAGCCAGCAGTACTCCATGTGAAAGAGAAACTTGCCTGACCTGATGGTGCAAGATTCGAAATGGACTCGGTGCCGATTATCGTGTCGTTTGCATAGACGTGAACTGTGAAACTTTGAGTAATGTCCGGCGGACCCTGATTCACAACAGCTACATCAACGTCTACGGCGTAACCTTGACCCACTACAGTCTTCGAAACACTCGAAGCACCCCCAACCACGATTCCTGAAGGAAGCCCCTCAAAACTCGTGATTCCAAACATCGAAAGATGAGGCGCCTCACCGTAAATGTGGTCGCTTGCCGCATCGACTGACGTTGTAATGTCAACCCAAGTCGTAAACAATTCTTCCCAAATCCAGATTTTCACGAACGACTCCAGATGCGGCGGAACATTGCTGCCGTCATAGGCTATGCGAAGTGTGATCGGCGGCGTGTAGGTTCTCGTCGTCGAAATGTCATAGTAAGCCAACCATGCCAAACCAGGGAGCGGGGCTGTTGGCGGCGTGGTCGGAGTTCTTACAGTGAAACTGCCCTCTCCGGAAAAGGAATCGCCCAACCATATGTTGCTGGTAATTCCGAACATTGACAGGTGGGGTGTTACGCCGTAGACGATGTTGTTCACCGTGTCAACCGAGGTTGTTACATCGACCCAACTCTGTGAAGTATTATTCCAAAGCCAGATCTTCATAGCCTGCTCATCTTCTAACGAAAGCCCCGTGTCGTCATAGGCGAATTGGATGGTTATGTTGCCCGTGTAGGTGGCTGTCGTCTCGATGTCGTAGACGAGAACGGACAAGAATTCGGGCGACGGCGCCTGCGTCACATTCAAAGTAGTGACTCCTTCGGTGGTGGTTTCGGCGAAAGTGACGTTTACATTCGTCGCTGGAGTGACCTGAACGTTTGTGCCACTCGGTGTTGACACGCCAACCATAACCCCTTTGTCGAAAGTCACATGAGCCATAGGTTGGCATGTTAACCCTGGCGCTCCGAAGACAGCTAGTTCAGTGTTCCATAAATCCAAAATGGATCCACTGGGCTGAATAGCGGTGAAAACCATCGTTGCCAAGGTTGTGTTGCCGCTAAACTCCATTCCAGTTTGAAGCATGGATACAGAAGCCCAAACTCGACCGATAGTCTCGTTCACCACTTTCTTCCATTCATACGACGAACCCCCAAATACAGGCGTGAGAGTTAAACTTCGGAAATCCAGCTTAGCGTTGTCATAGCTTAGTTTGAATTCGAAACCAGACAGCTTAGTAGCGTTTCTCAGTTTCACGTACACGGTTACATTTTGACCGACGACAATTGGGTTCGCAGAGTGTTCAACATACAGAGCCGTTGCTGTGGGAGGTGACACGATTTCCCGGCGTGCAGATTTCCCCCAAGTCGTGTTGAACCCCTGGCCCACAATAACCAGGTCAAATATGTTAACAATGCCATCCCCACGGCCGATGTCTACCCCGGGCTCCCACTTCGCAGACGGTACACCGGACCCTTGGGCAGACCATGCTTCACTTATCATGGTTGCGTCCATTGTGTCGACTGCCCAGCTTCCCCGTTCCCAGTTATAGCGGTAGTCGATTTCGGCTTCCGGCGGAGTTTCCATGAAGTAGAGGCGGTTGGCTTCCAAGTAGAGCATCGAATCGTTGTGGAAAACGTATTTCCACGGGCCAGAGCCGATGAGTGTTTCGCTTGCTGGGTGCCCTTCGTTGGCTCCCGGCGTGTATCCCGTAACGTCGGTGATGTTTTGGAATATGTGCTTGGGCAGTATGGGAAGCATCCCGATGTAGTCAAGCGTCCAAATGTTTGAAACGTTCTCATAAACAAAAACAGTGCGGGCATCAGGAGTTGTCACATGGTGAACAGTGGAGACTGCATTTGCAAGGGATGTACTGCTACCTAATCCTTTTAGATAGTCGATTGTGAATTTGATGTCTGTCGAGTTTAATGTCACGCCGTCATGCCAACTGAGTCCGTCGCGAAGGTAAAAAGTCAGTTTGGTCAGGTTCTTGCATGGTTCGTATGGGGATTCCCATTCTCCGAGTTCCCAGTCTTGGGCCATCCAAGGCATTAGTCCCCCACGGTCACCGTTGCCTTGGGTGTTGCCTGGTGTTTTGTCGTAGGGGTTGCGAGATAATAAGGTGTCGTAAATGGGTTGAAGAGCATCTTTTACAATAGATATGCCACTAATCGAGTAGTCGGTGACTACGTTGAGTGAGTTTGGTGCCAGGTAAAGACCAAAATTGATTTGGACGTCCCCGGTTGCGTTGGTCACCTTACGTGCGTTTAGAAAAGTCCATTGGTTACTGATGAACTCTCCTCTGGCATTAGTAACGCCATAGAGGTTTCTATAGCCCATCACGTAACTGGGACTCCAAAGCCAGATAGACGCGGCTTCCTCCACAAGGATTCTTTGGGCACCTAGCGCAGCCTGTTTGGCAATAGTGAGGTTTGCAGGAGAGTCTGCAGTTCTTGCTAGGTCGTCGTACGTTGCGTTTCTGAACTGCACATAATTATAATCCCCCGAACCAATGTACTGGCTGGCGTAAATGCTCAGAGCGTTACTGATCAAGCCGAAGTACCAGCCGCCAGTGTATATGTGATAGTCTCTTTGCCACAATACTTCAGTTATACAAGTTGAGCGAGGTGCTTCTGTAGCATTAACAGGGATACCCATCTTTCGAAGATTATCTCTCAGGATTCTTCCCGCGGCTAGCCTTCTAGGGTCATCGTTCCTTATGTAAAAGATCAAGGGATCCAGATTCTGACCCTGCTTTGGATGAGATGGTGGGTAGGTGCGCAAATACTGTGCTGAGTATGGAAAGGCTGGATCATTGTAGGGATTGGTAGTGTTGCCTTGCAAAAAGCCGCTTGAGTTCAAATAAGCCGCGGCAAAGTTGGGGCTGTATTCGTATAGGTAGTTGCCGAGCAGGTTGCCATAAGAGTCGTATTGGCTCAATTCCCAGTTTACCCACCAGTCTTGAAACGGACGCGTGAAGGGCGTGTCCACTCGATAGGAATAGGGGACGATGTTGTCAACAATATAGTCCTTGTCTACTAGAAAGGCAATAGCTTGCCTGAAACTTTTGTAAGCCGTCGGGCTGGTCCAGGTGCGGTAGGTCGGGATGGTTTCGTTGTTGTTAATGTCGAACTCGAAAAGAAGGGGTGCTGGGGAGATCGAGGCGTAAATGTTTGTGTTATTGAACACTTCGTACATTTGTGCTTCGGTTAGCTCCATGTCGAACAGGTCGATTTCACCTGCTACTAGCGCGTTGTAAGCAGCGGTTCTGTCGGAATAATATTTGACAAGAAGATTACTCATTCGAGGCCCATGTTGCTGTACGTATGCCATTTCGTAATAGCCATTTTCTTGTTCAGGATAGTATATTGTCGGGGCGGTATCCATCCAGAATGACTGATTGTTGGTTATGTTTAGTTGACTCGACAACGTGCCATGTAATGGCTTTGCTGCGATGCTGAATTCAACAATCCCCATGATGCCAGTTGCATTAATCTCAAGGGGAACAGGAAACAATTGGTCAGCAACTGCTGCATAATAACCGTTCAAATCTTCACCGATAACTGGTGTAAACGCCCAAGTCGAATAACCATAAAATACCCATGAAGGATCCCATTGGGGCAACCAAGCTCTCGTAATGTTTAACATTGATGAATCGGCGTAAACTCGAAACTGGTAAGCGTAACATCTTGAAAGGTTGAACGCCCAGAAAGTTACGTTAAAACGGGTGCCAACGTTTGTTTCGTCAGCGTAGAACACATTGTTCGAGGGAACCAGATAATATCTTCCATTCGGGTAGGTTTCTGCTTTGACGAATTTAATGTTAAAAGCCGATGAAAACATGCTTATCAACAAAATTATCGATACTGCTTCAGAAACGATTCTCTTGTGCAACTCTCCTTCTCCTGTGAGTAACAAATAGTTCAATTCATAGAAATAACACTTGTGGATAAATCCTCTATTGTATATGGCGTATGGTAATAGACTATTGTCCACACGGTTATGTTTCCAAAATCAACCCGGTCCCCTCAGCCAACCGCGAATTCCCAATTCCTTCACGGTGACAGCAACTTGCTCAAGCTCGCAAGTCTTATGTTCTCCTGCTTCGTCCATGTACTGAATCTTGGGCATGAAAACAAACTTCCCCTTCTTCTTGGGCTTCAACGTCAACTTCATCTCTGTAGTTTCAAGGGGCGCCAACTTTCTGCCCCTAAAATCGAGAAAGCTATCACTTACAAAACATTTCTCAGGCTTCTCAACCAAGTCAAACCCCGCGGGAACGATTCCTTCCACTCCAACCAAGAAAGCAGTGTTCTTTCCAAGATTAGCAAAATGAATATCTAAGCCTAGATTCTCTCCAGCCACAACTTCTCTTCGAGGCGCAATCACGTTTGCTTGGATAAAGGCACTTTCAAACTTTAACAAGCCAACCGGTTCTTCCACAGTCATACGAGGCGTCGAAATCACACTTGTGCTCGATGCGTCGCCAGGTGCCACCAACAGCTCTTCCAAAGACAACGCAAACTCGCGCTTCTCTTTCACCTTGTCGAGAACCCGAAGAACCTCATCCCTCTTGCCAACGTATTCAGCGTTCTCATAAAGTCCAGCCGACCGCTCGAGGCATTTTTCAGCGAGTAAGTAGGCTTTCATCTTCTTCTCCAGATCAGTCTCTAACTCAGCACTGGTCATGTAGTTATAGGCATCAAACAAGATCTCAGTAGCATTCGTCCACGCAGAGGCATTGTCAAACCCTGCCTTCAAGTAATAATTTGCAGCGCTTTCAAGGAACTGTTTCGCCTTTAAGAAATCGTCCTTTTCCCTCGTTGCCCCAAACCTAGTACCGTGTTCCAAAGCCTTACAAAAAGCGCTGTTCCCCCGAGCGAGTAAGGTCGTTTTTTCTCGGGTACTGTCCTCTTTTGCTTTCAAAAACAATTCAGAAGCTTCGTCGTAAAGCTCAGGTGAATCTCTCGCGTCAGCCATTTTCATTTTTTGCCATGCACGGCACATCGAAGCAATTGGTCTCATTTCTCTGCGGTCAGATTCGACTTCCTGAACCTCTATTATTCCTTCCAACATGGTCGCGGCTGAATCATACTCTTTGGCACTTTCAGTATAGTCGCCTTTTCTGTCATACATTCTCGCTTCTTCTACGTTGACTCTTGCAAGGCAGTAGTCTTTCCGCCGCACCGACGCCTTGCTGAGTTCAACCGCCTTTTCCTTCTCATCCATGTTCTGTATTTTCTCGATTTCTTTAGCGAAGGCTTCTTTGGCTTCCTCGAAAAGTTGTGCGGCTTTCTCGAAAGCATCGATCGATTCCTTGCCGCTTTCTTTCCTACTCATATCCTCTGCCTGTTCGAGTAGCGACCATGCGAGAAAGTTTGATGACATGTAGCCCCACAATTTTGATGGTTTAAGAAGGCTTGCAATCTTGTCGTAAAACTGCATCGCAATGGCGTATTCTTCGTGTTCGTGAGCAGATTTGGCTTTTTCAATTTCACTCCACGCCCTCATGTAGGTGGCATAGTCAAGGTAAAAGTCTGCAAAATGAGGAATCCGCTGAGCAGCAGTCTTGTATTCTCCAAAGGCGTTTTCGAAGGTTTCTGCGGCTTTCAGGTGTTTTCCAAGGCGGTCTTGATTTCTCGCCATTTTCCAGTAGGACTCTGCCACGCGGCTTGGCAGATTGACTTTCTTAAAATCTCTGGCTGCATCTTCGTAAACCTCAGTTGCTCTTTTCAGAATCTTTTCATCCCTTGTTAACAGGTAAAGTTCGCTCAGCACAGTGCCGAAACCGTCTTCAAAATTTCCAACCGCAACTATGAGCGTGGGCACTGGACGAGCTAAGATAAATCTTTTGCAGCGTGATACCCCTTCTTCCATGTCTAAGACGGCGCTTTCGAGAAACGTTCTTTTTTTGTCTGCGTCTGTTTCCAGCTTAGCTAACTCCAGTTCTATCAATCCCTCATAGTTCTCCCCGACACCGCGCACCCAGTCGTTGTTGGGAACCACTCTCTCCGCAATCTTGTTCAATTCCTGTCTGTGAAGCAGGGCTTCCTCGAGTAACATTGTCTTTTCTTCTTTCCCAGTTTCAAGATTGGAATAGAAATGCAGCGCTTTGCTTAGGGCGTGAAGAGTAGAAACCATGGCGTCTGGTGAGCCTGAACGGTTTGCGTGGTCTAATCCTCGGCGTCCAATTTCTACGGCTTTTTTCAACGTAGCCCGCCTTTCTTCCGAGGTAACTGCAACTTCTCGTGCCAAAGAAGAGTAGCTTTCTGCGAAGAACAGGTAGGTTTCGGCGATGAAGAAATCTTGATTGACCAGTTGAAGATCGCGTATGCCGTCTTGGGCGTTTTTGATAATCTTCTCGTATCCTTCCTTCTTTTTGTCGGGGTCTGCTTCTCTCAGCGTCATCCAGTTAGTAACAAACGTAAGAACGTAAGACGCGATGCCTTTCAAGTAATTGTCTTTCACGACTGTTCCTTGTTTCAGCATTTCCTGCGCATACTCCATCGAGGACTCAACTTTCTCCGTAAAAAGAAGAGTGCAGAAGGCAGCAGCCCAATTCGCCATGGCAACATAATACGGGTTGTCAACCTCCTTGGAAAGCTTCAACGCCTCCCCAGAGTGAGCTAAGCTTCTTTGCACGAGCTCTTTTCTTTTCTCTTCTTGTTCGCTGATGTTTGCGGCGTACCAGCCGTGGAGGCTTGCCGTGTAATAGGCTCGGAGAAGCTCGTTTTTGTCTCCGAGTTTTGAGAAAACCTTGATGGCTTTGTCGGCACAGTCAATTCCTTCTTGGGCAAAATCTCGCATTTCTTTCCAGTCACATGCGATGTACAGTCTTTCAAAAAGACAAAACAGCATGTCATTGCACGTTTTTCCAAAATTCAGTTGGTCGCCAACTTTCTCGTATGCTTCTAGACTCTTCTTTCCAAAACTTAGACATTCATCAAGCATCTTTCTCTTTTCTGAAGGGTCAGACGCCAGCCAAGAGCGTACGTATTCGGCGAGGGCATTGCACTGCGCGACTTTTCCTTGATTTTTCATGTTGCCTTCTTTTTCGTAGAGTTTGGCGGCGTTTTCATAGGCTTCCGATGATTGTTGTCTGATTTTCTTGAATTCTTCTATGTTTTCAGTCTGTCTTGACGCCAAGTTGTAACAGAAGCCTATTTTTTCCCATATTTCTGCAGGGGATACGGTTTTTGATTTGGACTGTAACGCTTGTTCATAAGATTCGGCTGCTTCAAGCCATTCGTAGTTTTTTTCTTGTTGTTCGGCTTTTTTGAACACCGTCTGTAAACTAGAATTAGAAGACATGGCGTATCCATTATCAGTAATGCTTTCGGGTATGAAAGATTTACGCTAACTCAAAGTTTGTCTCTGCGCGTATCAAAAAGGGTTTAAGCCTAAAACTTATCTACTATATCCTTTGAAAAGTCAAGCTAGAAAGAGGGTGAATTGATGGAAGAGTTTGAAGAGAAGTTCATTAAGCCCATTGTTAACGCTTCTTACCCCGCAACGTTGGCCGCCCTCAGTCTGACGGTTTTGCAGGTCACCGGTATGAGCGGCACACCCGCTCCGTATTCGTTAAAGACCACCTTACTACTTGCCGCTGCATCGTTTCTGTTTTCAGCGTTTTCCGTCTTCTTCTACAGCATCTATCCAACAAGGAAAAAACTGTGGACAATCGCTGCGGTGGCATTTCTCATAGGATTGTTCTGCGCCATTGTTTCAGTGATTCTGTTGTTCATAATCTAAAAAAGATGAAAGTAGGCTTGGCGTAGTGTTACAGGAAGATTTTTTGTTTAAGCCTGATGAGAGGTTTTTCTGTCAGTTTTGGCTCATATTTTGCGGCTGCTTCGAGTTCTTTGAGATGGATTTTGCCTTTGCTCGTTAGTTTAAACTTGACACCTATGCCCTGGGGTTCCCACGTTTCCGCTAAAAAGCCATTCTTGACGAACCCTTTTATTGTTTGTTTGGAAACTCCAAAACGCCCGTGAAGGTCAAGAAAGGTTAAACTTTTCTTTGATAAAGCCTGGAACAGGCGGATTTTTTCCACGTATGAAAGAGATGTTGTTTTTGTTTGAGTCGACGGTTTATGTCCAAGTAGCTGGTCGATGTTTTTTCGTTCGGCTAGCTTCACCTTGTCTGAGGACGCATCAAATTCCGGTGCAAGAGCGCCTTTTGTCTTCAAGTTATGCTTAGCGATGGAGGAATCAGTTTTCTCTTCGAAGGCGAAGCCTGACAATTTCGAGTTAACAACATCCTTTCCGAGAGCGCTATGGGTTGGTGAAAGAAACCTGATGTTGGAAAGGTTGCTCTTCGGCGTTAAAATTGGGCCGTCCGCACTTTTTGCCTTTGCCCAACCACCCACTATCATGGGGCTTTTTCGGGAAACATAAAGAGGCGCTCTAGATGCTCTTAGTTTGCGGTTTGAACCTTTTAGGATTTGCGAGAGAGGCTTTTCGCTGACCAAAACTTGACCCTTTTTTATGGCTTCTCGAAGATGAAAATTCGCGATTTTCTTGGAGATTCCATAATGTTCTGCCACTTCACGTGCAAAACGGGGTTTAACCAGGAATTTCAAAAGGCTGGAATGATCTATTCTTGCCATCTAAACCAGTAGAAGAATAGTGTAAGAAAAAATATAAGTTTATCTTAATGCAGTGTACAGGGGGTTGTGAGGCATCTGATAAGGTTTAAACGCTAGTGTTTTTCAATAGTAAAGCGGGAAGCGCCCCAAGTGACAACGCCCTCTAAGACTGATTTGATGTACGAGATTTTCTACAACCCGAATTTTGTGCCGTTGCCGTCCCCCAAGGTAAACGTAAAAGTCACGGTCGAAGACAACAAACCCTCATACCTCATGAAAGACCATGCCACGGGAACCTACTATCACCTTGACGAATTAACCAATTTCATCTGGAACCTCACCGACGGAAAAAGAACCGTCACACAAATCATCGAAGAAACACAACGGCAAAGACCGCAAGTTAAGGAGAGGACGATTCTTGAAATCGTTCTGTTTTTTGCGGAGTGCAACCTGTTAGTGGCAAATTTAGAGCCGACGCCCAAGAAGAGATTTAGGGTGGTTTCGGCTTTTGAAGTAAACTTTTGCTTGATAGAAAAAAGTAAAGACTTTCTACAGTCCATTTACTCACGAATTCGACCTGTTTTCAAGAGACCCCTGCTTTGGGTTGCCGTCGTTTACATACTCATCAGCGTCATCTTATTCGCCGGTGAGTTTGTTTCGATTTATGGAAAAAAGGCGTACTTCGAGATTTTGGGCTCTTCGGTCGTGGGATTTTTCTTCTATTACTTCGTGGCTTTGGCTCCGGTTATTACGATCCACGAAATCGCTCATGGCTTGGCTCTTGTCCACTATGGCGGGCAACCTGGAGAAATGGGGACGGGTCTTTTCTATTTTGGTCCCATGTTCTACACGGAAACTACTGACGCTTGGGGGTTGAGTAGACTTCATAGGATGATGGTTTATTTAGCTGGCAACCTCACCACCCTGTTCATCGGGGCTACTATTGTCTTTGTTCGCTTGTTAGTGGCGATTCCTGAGCCTTTTTCTCTTGTTCTGATGATGGTGGCTTTTTACTGTTTCAGCATGTCGCTGTTCAACTTTGCCCCGCCCTTCGAAACCGACGGCTACTACATACTAACAGACGTAGTGAAAATGCCCAACCTGCGCAAAGACTCTTACGGCTATTTGGGGTCAACAATAAAGCGCGCCTTAGGAATACAAACAAAGACAAAGATTCACGGCCTTACTAAGCGAAAGAAAGCCATTCTCCTCGGCTACGCGGCGCTTTCGGTTGCTTGGATAATATACATCGTGTTTCAATCGTCAATCTTCCTCATGTACATGGGCCAAGACGTCGCTACCGCTCTCGCGAACGTTGCCCAAGCCGTTGCTGCGAATCAGGTAGTTTCCGCATCAGTCGTCATAATCGCCGTCGCGTCCACGCTGTACTTTGGTATGCAGATTGTTGGGTACGGCTTCGTCTTCTCGGTGGCTGTTAAAAAAGCCACGGTGAAACCTCTCCATGCAGAAGCCATTCACGACCGCGACCTTGCTGTCTTTGCGTACCTTCCGCCCCAAGTCCCAGAGGCGCTCTCCACTAGCCTAAGGGCGAAGATGGAAAAAGTTGCGAAGAAGTTCACGCCGCGTTTTGAAGTGAAACAAACCGGACGCTCATGTGTCACTGTTCTGAGAATGGGCGGGACCAGCCTTGCTTTAGTTCAGATTCAAGAGCACCTTAAAGAGATAGAAAACGAGTTCAGCTCGGCTTACCAGAACTTTATCACGCGGCATAAGGAGAGCCTTCAAAAATCAAGCGGAATTTATGCACCCGAGAAGGTTAAGCTAACGACGATGCTTAACCGGATGGCGACTGAATCCGCCGACATGGGCAATTCAGCTGCATGCTCCGTTGTTCGACTATGTGAGGAGAAGCAGAATGAAACTCTGTTCTATCTCCTTTACTCGGTGTTCGGCACAATCTGGACAATCGAAGCCAACCCAGCAATCGGATACGACTTCGAAAAAGAAATGAAATCAGGACTGCTCCTCGAAGACCTCACGTTCACCGACCTTTACCGAGATTGCGAAGGCTTCAAAAAACGAGTCGTTTACGGTTTTGACTCTCTTGCAAAGTTGGCTGCGGGGATTGATGCAAGCGTACGAGAGAGCCTCGCCCGACCAGACGAATACCAGCTGGTAAGCGCCTTCGAACCCATAAAAAGCAGAATCCTCTTCGTAGGACGAACCGAGCAAATAGAGAAAAACATTGATGCTTTTGTGCCTCTTTTTGTTGCACAAACATGGTCTGGCTACTTAGATAACCTGCTCAGCGAAACATGCTTCACACTTTCCACGCTTAACAAAGCACGCCTGCCGAGCGTCAAGGATATTAAAGAAATGAACGTTGGAGAACTGGCTGTGTTGAAGAAGGACCTTGCGGCGTTCGAAGAGAACGAAAAAGTAGTAGACACGCGCCTACGAGAGACTGAAATCCACCTTGCCAAGATAAGCCAAAGCCTCCAAGAACTCAAGGCTATACCACAATCCCTGAAAACTTACAAAGTGGGCTCTCTGGATGCGGCATTCCAAGTCAACGCCGAGAACCTTGAAAAATTGCCTATCCGGATAAAAGAGTTTCAAAAAGAATGGACAAGACTTTCCAAACCGATCAAAAGAATTAGAACTCTGGTTGAAACAGAACACAGCGAAAGAAAAAGCGAGATGGTGAGAAAAAAACGAAAGATGCTTAAGATTTATCCCCCTGCCGCTGCATTATCCGTCATATTCGTCCTCGTGGGCTTTCAGTCTGGAGTCCAAAGTTTGCAATTGTTCCTGCTAGCGGCTGCCACGATTTTACAGGCGCTGTATTGGGTTGCCTTCTACCGCATGTGGAAATCATTTCACAAAGTCACCCGGTATCCAAGCCAAGCCTTCAGCAGAATCCACCTTTTCCTTCTTGCCCTAACAGAAGCAGTATACGAATACGCAACCATCGGAGACGCCCTAACTCCATTATAAAAAAAGAAAAACTGGTTTCCTCGGGAACAAGCCCTCAACCACATGTCTTCCCCTAAGCTGTTTTAGTCGTTGCCGCTTTAGTCGTCGCAGCCTTCATCGTCGCCGCCCTTGCCGTAGCAGCTCGTGCAGTAGCCGCTCTCGCAGTTGCAGCGCGGGCTGTTGCCGCCCTCGCTGTTGCGGCTCTTGCTGTAGCTGCTCGCGCTGTAGCTGCTCTAGCGGTCGCTGCTCTCGTTGTTGCAGCCCTAGCCGTTGCCGCTCTTGCGGTTGCTGCTCTGGCGGTCGCAGCACGGGTTGTAGACGCTTTCGTTGTAGCTGCTCTAGTTGCAGCGGCTCTTGTCGCAGCGGCCTTCGTGGTTGCCGCTTTAGTTGCAGCTGCTCTAGTGACCGCGGCTCTCGTTGCCGCCGCTCTGGTTGCCGCTGCTCGTGTTGCGGCAGCCTTTGTTATTGCGGCTTTTGTTATTGCCGCCTTTGTCGCCGCTGCTCTGGTTACGGCTGCCCTTGTTGCTGCGGCTCTGGTTACGGCTGCTCGGGTTGCTGCTGCCCTAGCCGTTATTGGTGTTACGAGTTTTGGGAAAATTTTGACCCTTTTGGGTTCCTTTGGCTCTTTCTCTTCTGGTTTTTCTTCCATGTGCTCTCACCTCCTCCTCCATAAGCGTGCTTGGTTTGTGGTCCATGTTCTGTTGGGGATGCGATTTAAAACATTGTAAGAAATGCATGACCATGCGTGATAGTAAGCTTTTTCTTATTAGAACTACTAGGTAATACTCTGACTACTGTGAGTGTTTACCATGGAAATCAAGCGTGGAACAAAAACCGAGATAGAACCGAGCGTGGAAGCAATCTTTAGGGGGCAGTCAAGAATGACGAACCGTGGCCAAATCACGGTGCCTATGGAGGTTAGGAGGAAGTTCCGTTTGAAGCCTGGTGATTGTTTGTGTTTTCTCGAGGTTGACGGCTCCATAGTCCTGAAGCTGGGGCCACTGGTTTTGACCCAGTAAATAGACGAGAATCTGTGCAAATGATTCATGTGTAATGCCACATTTTTTGATAGTTAAAAGCCTTACTTGGCTGGGGCGTAAGTTTTAATTAGTTACCATGTGCATTATTGATGATGGTGATCTATGATGCCAGCTAAAGACGTAGTCATGACAATCAACAAGCCTCACTTCGTAGTCAGACTCCACAAGACACTCTTAGAAGTAGACTTGAAAGAAGGCATAAAAAAAGAGTTGGAAGATGCCTTAGAATCCAGCCCCAAAGTGCGGACTGTTCTGGGATTCCTTTTTCAATCAATCGTCCCCTTGGACGTGCCACTGAGAAAGATAGAGTCCGTTAAAGTGACCAAAAAAGGCGAAGTCAAAATCGTGATTCCATTGCGAAAAGACGTAATCATCCCACTCACACCTAAAGAGTCTAGACGCCTCGTTGAAAAACTGGATGAACTGATTCAGGTTGAAAAGGAAAGGGCGGTTCGGGAAATGGAAGCGGAAGACAAGATGCTGAAAGAGTTGGAGATGCACTCCAAGACAGCCCAGGCAGAATCGGACACGTACCGAAGCCATCGTCCATTATAAAATAAACATTTCACTCATAGAATCACACCAATAATCCTGAGGCAATTTGTTCGGTAAATAAAAGAGAGGAAGGACTAGGTTGGCAGGCATAAATAGACAGCCTCCCTTCGTAGGTCGCATGCGCGAAATTGACCTTTTTCAAAGTCTTCTTGAAGGAACTTTCGCTGGAAGGGGCATTCTCGTTTTTATCGCGGGCGAAGCAGGGATAGGGAAAACTAGGCTTTCTGAAGAGTTCACGAAGCTGGCGGCTAAGAAAGGATGTCGAGTTATGGTTGGTAGATGCGTTCCCGACGCTCCGGTTCCTTATTTACCGTTCCAAGACGCTCTCGAACACTACTTGGGTGTTAAATCTCGTGCCAAAACCAGTCGTCATCAGAGGATAGTTGAATCTATCAAAAGAGCCTCGCCAGAAATAGTTGAAGCAACGCCCATCGTTGGAAGTGTTTTGAAGGCGTCTGCTGCGTTGTACAGGGAATACCGGGGGGTCGACCTGAGCCCAGAGTCTAAAAGCGAGCGAGCCTTTCACGCAACTCTGGAATTTCTTCGAAAAATATCTCTGAAGCATCCAGTTCTAATTGTTTTGGACGACTTGCAGTGGGCTGATTCAGCCAGCATTCAACTGCTGCATTTTCTCGCAAGGAATTTGGGCGACGTGAGGGTTTTTATTGTCGCGACCTACAGACCTGAAGACGTTTCAGCCCAGAAAGACGAGAAGGTCCATCCTCTATTAGATAGTCTTAGGATTATGAGGCGAGAAGGCATCTGTCGCGAATTGTTCTTGGGTAATCTAAATTTCGACGAGATTAGATTAGCCATCGAAGGAATGCTGGGCAGCAAGATTGACACTGAACTTGTTCAAAAAATCGCGTCTGAAAGTGAGGGGAATCCACTTTTTGCCGTGGAAATTGTTCGCTTGCTGGTTTTCACGAAATCTATTGCCTTTCAAGACGGAGTATGGAAGACGGTCGGGCAGGTGCAAATCGATATTCCTTCGACAGTCAAAGAGGTGATACTGAGAAGAATCGAACGGTTATCTAAAGAGGAACGACGCATTCTCGAGTGCGCTGCTGTTGTCGGAGAATGGTTCGATCCCAACGTTCTTGAAGAAGCGCTTCGCCTTGAGAGATTGAATCTTTTGGAAATTTTAGACTCCGTTGAAAGGAACTCCCAGCTTGTTAGAGCCGCTGACGGGCTTTATCATTTTTCTCATGGAAAGATCTGCGAGTTCACATACGAGCAGGTTTCGTTTCCCCGTCGCAAGGAATTACATAGAATAATTGCCCATGTTATTGAAAGCAGATTGCCTGATGAAGCCCTTTACGGGAAGCTTTCTGCCCATTTTTGCAGCGCCGGCGAGGACAACAATTGCTTGAAATATTCATTACTGGCTGGTCAAAATTGCCTTAAGAATTTTGCTACGATGGAAGCGATACCTTACTTCCAAAGAGTCATTAAGATGGCGAAAGATAGCCCATCTCTTCGGGAGGAAAGATTGCAGGCATTCGAGGGATTAGGAGACGCTAATATGGCCATGGGACTCTTTGACTCGGCCGTAACGTTCTACGACAACTTTCTTGAGCTATGCAGCAATTCAAGGAATAGAGCAAGGGTTCTAAGAAAGTCTTCTGAATGCTGGGTTCCTACAAGGAAGGCAAATCCGTCTAAAGCACTAGACTTACTTGGCCAAGCTGAAAAGCAATGTGACATTGAAATAGTTGAAATTGGGCGAATTAAAAGAATCCGAGGAGACATAGCCGCCTATACGGGAGCATTAGATGAAGCCGAACGTTTCTACTCTGAAGCCGAAAAATTGTTTGAACAGATTGGTGCAACTGAAGATCTCGCCATGACGTTTCTCGACGTTAGCGAGTTATACATTTCACGAGGACATTCGAAGGAAGCATTGGAGAAGGCAAAAAGTGCTGCGCAGCTTTTCTCAAGTCTGCAAAGCCTCGGAGGCGAACTGGTCGCATTACTTCAGTTAGGAGACACGTACTTTCACCTTGGCTTGGTAAAGGAGGCTCTAGAAAGCTACGCGAGAACAATAGAGATAGCGGAAAAGTTTGGACGCTATTCAGCGCTCTTTTGGGCGCATCTCTACAGAGGGCTTGTATATTATAGTATTGACGATTTTGAATCTGCTAGGCTTGAAGCAATAAAGGCTCACGAGTTTTCGTTAAAGACAGAATCTTTGTATCACCGTGCTCTGGTGGCTTTTTTGGCTAACTGCGAGATCCGACTAAATAGAATAGCGGAAGGAGAGAAGTTGTGCTTGGATGCTTTAAGGATAGTTGAGTCGATTCCGTTGGACATTCATTCACCTCTCCGTGGCATCGTAATTCTAGCCATGGCAGAATTGCATGCAGCGAAAAAAGATTGGGCTGCCAGCAATGAAAGATTTCGTCAATGCATCGAATGGTTCCCCGGAGCGGTGTATGGTATTCTCTATGAAGCTATAACGCGTACTCGTTTTGGCGAAGTATTGCTAAAGCAAGGACTGAATTCTGAGGCGAAAGAACAGTTTAGCAAGGCTGTTCAATTATACGAAGGGTTAGGAAACGTATCTCAAACGCAAAGGGTAAAGAAACTTATCGAGGAATCAGGTTAAGAGCCTTCTCCATTAATCTGAACTACACCTATCTGAAACGCTCGCTCTCTAGCTGATTGTAATTCTTTTAAGCAACAAACGCAGATTCACAATGGAGGAAAGGGGGTGAGATAGTGCCCAAGAAAGTTTGTCCAAAATGTGGGTGTGACATGGAGATCAACGGCTACCACGTTTACGTGTGTCCTGAATGCGGGGGAACTTTCATCCCGAAACCGCAAAGCATGTTCGGCATAACATGACAAAATTTCGTTGCAACCATGGACGGATCATACAAAGCTTCAGCACTCAGGGGGGGAATTTTTTGCCGTTTTCATTTTACAGAAGCGTTGATCTAGACTCGTTTTTTATGAAAAAACTTATAAATTCTCACCGACGTAAATGAGAAGGGTCCACAAGAAATGACAGATCAGCTTCCAGATATTTTAAAAAACACGAAAGACAGGTATCAATTGTTTGGGTCTCCTGCTTTTAGAGCCATGGTGTATGTAGAAGGTCTATTGCTGAAGGGTGCTAGAAAGTACTTTGATGACATGGAGTTTAAAGAAATAGTCGTACCACACATCACCAAAGCCACGGGCGCGTGCGAAAACATCGACACGTTGTTCGAAGTGAACTACTTTGGCGAAAAAGGGTATTTGTCTCAAACTGCCCAGTTGTATTTGGAGTCGCTCATACCTTGGATGAACAAGGTTTGGTGCATAAGTCCCAGCTTTAGAGCCGAGCCGAGAGTAGATAACAGGCATCTGACAGAGTTTTCGTTGATAGAATTAGAGTTCGCGGGAACGTTTGAAGAACTGCTGGAGCACATCGAAGGCGTAACCGTTTCCATGATCGAATCAGTTTTAATAAAAATGACGAGCAGATGGTTGGACAGAAACAGGCTTAGACAGGTTGTTCCGCCGTTTCCAAGAATCACCTACAGCGAAGCCATAAAAGAACTGGGCAAGGATTTCGGACACGATATAACCCGAGACGAAGAACAGTTGCTAGTTAAAAAATTCGGCGGTTTGCCCATGTTTATCACTCACTATCCGAAGTCAATGAAGTTCTTCAACATGATTGAAAACGCAGACAACCCAGAACTAGTGGACAGTGCCGACTTGATACTGCCGTTCGGTGGAGAAGCGGTTGGCGCCGCGTCTCGTGAATATAGAGCAGATAGACTTTACAAGAGGTTGGAGGAATCTCCGATGCTTAAGCAACTACTAGCCAAGGGTGGGTCGATAAAGGATTTTGAGTGGTACATCGACGTTTACAGGAAGTATGACACGGTGCCTCACGCAGGTTGCGGGATTGGTTTGAACAGGGTTACACAGTTCATACTGGGGGTGGACGACATTAGAATGTGCACAGCGTACCCGATAAACAAAGAGACACTAATTTGATAACGAGATTCCCGAGATTTGAGGGATACTGTTCGAATGAGACGAAGTCCTAGTCGCAAGAGATATTTGTAAATCTAATGAATTTTATATTGATGCAAGGTTATTTAGGAGAGAGGATGAACGAATGGACAAGGAATCTTCTGACGAAAGAATCAAAGAACATTCAAGCCTCTTGCGTCAGGGTGCTGGTCACTATGCAAATCTTTGTGGAGTGCTCGCTGGGTTTGTTGCTGTCATTATTGTATTGGTTCTGACGCCGGGGTTTTTTCCTAAAACAGAAGCAAGCATTCTTTATGAATTTATGGTTATTCTTTTTTCGATTTCGGCTTTTGGATACATCATGACAGCTCTGTTGTTTATCAGTATCTCGATCACTCCACTATGGCATTACAAGTCGTTAGAAAAAATGAAAACAGACTTCGCCTTCGGTCAAGCATTATGGCTTCTGTTTACTTTGATTTTTCTTGGTGGTGTATCCGTCTTGAGCTTTTCACTAGGCACTTTTTATGTCGGGATTGTTGTCATTATTGGCGTTCTCTTTATGGCGTGGTATTTGATCAAAGAATGGTGGGCGTTGGCTAGGCGACCACCTCCTAAGAAAACAAAACACGTTGACTAAACTTTGCAGCGATTGCAGACGAATTTATTGAATAATTAGAAGTTTAAGGAATTTACAAGAAAGTTGAGTCCGTAAAAGATTAAAATTGCTCCGAACACCATCATCAGGACTCGGTACCATTTGAATTCTAACACGTTCGCGCCCATTTTCGAAAAGTGGGCAACCGACGTCAGCCAGAGATAATCCATCCAAACATGACAAATGTACATGAAGACAACTCCAGCGAACGAAGCAAACTCGAGGGCGAGAAGAATCAGGTTCGCGCCAACAGTAAGCCACCAGACGACGAAGAAGGGGTTTAACCCTGTGAAAGCTAGCCCAATCAATAACAGACTTCGCTTTGCCACTCGTTCGGGCTTGGCCTTCTCAAGTTTGGGCGATAGAAAGTTGCGGATTTGAAAAACACCGAAAACGATGAGAACCGAGCCTCCAACAACTCCAACCGCAGTTCTGACGATGGGCTCGTTTGCCACGGTCAAGAGACCGAAAGCTAGGAGCATAACGAGAGTGAACTCAACCAAAGTGTGCGCCACGGAAAACACTAAACCACTCTTCGCCCCCAGCCTCGTGCCATGAGAAATCGTGACGAAAAACAGGGGACCCGGCGCCAAAGCACCAGAAGCCGTCAACAGAACCACGGTCGCGACAAAGCTGAAAACGTCCATAAATACACAAACGCCAAACCAGAATAATTAATCTTCTGCAAGCCACAAGGCGACGTACATTAAATAGTTACTTTTTTTGGAATTTTTGTAAGATGATAGAATTTTCTTCTATAAGATGTTTTAAGAAAACTTAAGTACACCAAGGGATAAACACCTTCGCATTGAAAGAGAGGGAGAACTGGCATTTGAAGCAAACAATCGTATTATTGAAAATGTTGACTTTGATTTTGGTTGGAGTTCTGGTGTCAACAGTTATGACTGGCAATTTAGCAGGTCTATCAGCAGCAACAGTACAA
>Ga0315314_1001418_pt1 | contig 21715 bp, 16 predicted proteins | sample TDP9_MG_FD_203631 | JGI IMG/M metagenome (GOLD analysis project Ga0315314, IMG submission 203631) | Freshwater sediment microbial communities from Lake Towuti, South Sulawesi, Indonesia - TDP9 | ecosystem: Environmental > Aquatic > Freshwater > Lake > Sediment | place: Indonesia: South Sulawesi... | reverse complement strand
GGCAAACCTGCTTCTACGAGCAATTTCTCGACTTTCCTCAAGGAATCTAGATATCGTTTCAAAGTCGCGTGCTCGCTCAAGCCCGAAGCGAAGGGGTTAGGTGTGATTTCTTTTAACACGTGGTCGCCAGTGAAAAGCAGTCTCCTTTCTTTTTCGTATAGACATATACTACCGATCGAATGCCCTGGGCAATGGATGACTTTCAACTTGATCTCGCCAAAATCCAGCGTGTCGCCATCCTTTAGCGCCTTGTCGATTTTAACTGGTTCACAAACCTCTTTTATGACGCTATAGTATTCAGGCATTTTTTCAACGATATGCTTGGGAACGCCAGCTTCTGCGACAGGAGCCAGAATAGAATCCACAGTTTTGTCAAACTCCTCATAGAAGTTGGAAGCTGCGTTTCTCTCGCTTTTATGGATATACGTCTCTGCGTTTGAAATCATCTTGATCCTATTCCCGGCTCCTATGTGATCTACATGCCTATGAGTAAAAATCAGACGTTCAACATCCCCCAAAGCTACTCCCAGCTTCCTCAAAGCCCTAACCAGAACATCGATGGCTTTGCTTGTTTTTGGACCAGGATCGATCAGGCCTAGAACTCCAGAGTTGATGAGATAGGCATTGACGTATTTGACGCCGAAGGGCACTGGAATCTCTATTTCGAATATGCCTTTGGACACTTCCTTAGGCGAGTCGTTAGTCACCATCTCATCACCACGGCGAAGAGGCATAGACTCCTCAATTCGGATATTTAATGTTTACAAATGCAACCGATTAGCACACCTTCTGAGAAGCTAAGCGCTACTGATATCAATCGTGCCTTGAACGACCTTTTTATATGTTGAGCCAAGTAGTATTTACTGTGACCCGAACATGAGAACATCAGAGCAATACGTAGAAAGATTACAGGCTATGAAGAAGAACGTATACATGGACGGCAGGCTTGTAGAGCGCGATGACCCACGACTCCTACCTTCAATAAAAGTGCTCGCTAAGACTTTTGACTTGACCGATGACCCAAAATTCAAGGACTTAATTGTTACCACCTCACATCTCAGCGGCGACCAAACAAACCGCTTCACACACATAAATCGAAGCACCGAAGACCTTCTAAAAAAGCAGGAAATGATCAGAAAAGCGTGTCATCTAACCGGTGGATGCATCCAGCGTTGCATGGGCTGCGATGCCATAAACGCTCTGTCAGTAATAACTTATGAAGTAGACGAGAGATATAGCACCGAATACTACAGGAGGTTCATGAAATATCTTGAGCATTTTCAGAAAGGCGACCTGACAGCAGCTGCGGCACAGACAGATGTTAAAGGAGACAGAAGTCTGAGGCCCGCTGAGCAAAAAGACCCAGATCTGTATGTGCATGTTGTAGAGAAAAAGAATGACGGCATTATCGTAAGAGGCGCCAAAAACCACATTTCAATGGCTGCCCTGGCAGATGAAATAATCTGTCTGCCCACACGGGCTATGAGAGAGGAAGACGCTGATTACGCTGTCGCCTTTGCCCTTCCTGCAGACGCTGAAGGAGTTAGACTTATCACTCATCCAACCAACCCAAGACCGAGAGAAAGTTTCAAAGCTCCCGGGGCTGAATTTGGATTTTCAGACTCTTTCGTCATCTTCGACGATGTGTTCGTTCCTTCGGAGCGAGTGTTTCTGTGTGGCGAATCGCCATTCGGAGGACTGCTTGCCCACACGTTTGCCTTGTATCATAGACACAGTTACACTGGATGCAAACCCGCTGTCACCGATCTAATCACTGGTGCTTCAGCTCTCGTCGCAGAATATCAAGGAATTGCTGACAAGCCGCATGTGCGGTCGAAACTGGCTCACCTCGCAAGCGTAGCCGAACTCGTCTTTGCAGCAGGCATCGCTTCCGCGGTGGCTGGGAAGGCATACGGATCCGGAACTTTTGTGCCTGACACTGTGTATGCGAACGTTGGCAGACGGTATGCCGGTATGAACATTTATCATGAGGCTGAAATTCTCGCCGATTTAGCTGGAGGGTTGCCAGCTACTCTTCCTTACGAGGGAGACTTCACGAGTTCGGAAACACGGCACGACTTGGAAAAGTACATTATGAGAAAGCAAGATGTTCCTGCGGACAAGATTCATAGGTGCTTCCGTCTGCTGTCAGACATGTTGTGCTCATCACAGAGTGGAGTGATGGCTGTAGCTGGGGTTCACGGAGGAGGCTCCCCCATAATGGAGGAGATACTCATCTCTGCCACTTACGACTTCGAAGAAAAGAAGAAGATTGCGAAGTACTTAGCTGGAATCGAAGAGTAGCGACTGGATGACTTGGAACTGTGCTGATTTCTTACGTATATGTGTAGAAGCCCTTTTTCGTTTTGCTTCCAAGCTCACCTTTCTTCGCCATTTCTTCCAAGAGCGGGTCAGGCTTGTAGAATTCTCCGTACTTCTCCTGAATCTTCGTTAGTTCAGAAACCACCACGTCTATTCCTATGGTGTCGGCTAATTCCAGGATGCCGATCGGGAAGTTGAAGCCCAACTTTATTGTTTTATCTATGTCCTCAGCAGTGGCTATCTTCCTTCTTAGCAGTTCCGCTGCCATGTTGACTGTCACGTATGTTTGGATCATTGGGTCGAATTTCTCGGCTTTCGTTAGATCCAAGCTAGGCATCACCCATCTTCCTTTCTCAAGATACGTGTAGAACCCTTTACCTGTTTTGATTCCCAGCTCTCCCTTCTTGATCTTCTCCTCTATGAGTGGGCATGCCTTGAACAGTGGTTCCCTTTCTTCCATGAATTTTATGACGTTGTACGCGATGTCTATGCCTGTATAATCGAGCAAAGCAAAGATGCCCATTGGCATTCCGGCTTTCTGAAGTGCAGAAGCGTCGACTTCCTCAATCGTGTACTCGCCTTTGTAGACCATCCAAGCGATGAGGTTTGTCGCGGGAATCGTTATCCTATTGGCTATGAAGCCTGGAACATCTTTTCGGCATACAACTGGTTCTTTACCGAACTTCTTGGCTAACTCGACACTGATGTTGCAAGTTTCTTCGCTTGTTTTGTCACCCATTGTTACCTCAACTAGTCGCATTAGCTGCGCTGGATTGAAGAAGTGCACGCCTACAACCTCTTCCGGTCTTCTTGTGGCTTCAGCTATCTCAGTTATTAGGATAGCACTTGTGTTCGAAGCTAGAATCGTGTGTGAGGGTGCGAGCTTGTCCATTTCACTGAAGATTTGTCTTTTTAGGTTAAGGTTTTCGGGGGCGGCTTCGATGACGTAATCCACGTTCTTTACGGCTTCTTCGAGAGGAACAACAGGTTTAATCCGATCTATGGTTTTCTTGGATTCTTCGGCGGTTATTCGGTTTTTCTCTACAAGCTTATTGAGGCTCCACTTTATTCTCTCCATGCCTCCGGTGACGAATTCTTCGCTTATATCTCTCAGAGTCACTTCAAATCCAGCCATTGCAGCAACCTGTGCTATTCCGTGACCCATAGCACCAGCGCCAATGACAGCTATTTTTCTGATCTCCATGTTGATGTTCATCTCATCTATGTATATGACGAACACAGATAGAGAAGTAGTGTATAAAATAATTTGCTCTAAATGGACGCAGAAACTGAACTGGTGAATACGTTGACTGCGAAAGGCTTAGGCCATATCAAAGTTGTCAGAGGAGAGAGAAATGGAAGATTCCCTTATTGCAACACGATATTCATAGCTGACGAAGTAAACGCGATAATCGATCCTGGAGCGGGCAAGAAAACCTTAGAAAGACTGTTGAGAAATCACAGAATCGATCTCGTAATCAACACACATTATCACTTCGATCATATATGGTTTAACTACCTTTTCAAAGACGCTGAAATACACCTAAACAAATATGACGCTCCGTGCTTCAAGTCGCTTGACGCATTGGCTGAGAGACTTGGCATCCTAGAGGTCTACGGCATCAGAGCAGTTGAGAAATGGAAGAGAACGATTTCAAGGGAAAGCCGTGAACTTTTGGGTCCCACGCCCAAAGACAGACATGAATGGATTTTATCAACTTCTAGACTTGATGGAGAATACGAGGACAGAACAATTTTCGATTTTGGAGCCACCAAAAGGCAGGTTATACATACGCCAGGTCACACCGCAGGGTTTTGTTGCTTCTATTTCCCAAATGAAAGAATGGTATATACTGCAGACATAGACCTAACTAGTTTTGGGCCGTGGTACGGTGGGTCAGATGGAGATATACAGCTTTTTCTCGATTCCATGGAAAAAGTCGCCAAACTAGACGCGGATATTTATGTTACTGGGCATGAAATAGGAATTGTTAGAAAACCTGAGTTCGTTGCGAGGCTTGAGAAATTCAAGTCTAAGATCTTCAAGAGAGATACAGATATACTGCAATTTCTGCGCAGGAGAAGAAAAGGCGTGGCTTTGACTGATATCGCCTCTCAGGGGTTGATATACAGCCCTGAGTTCCTCGTTGACGAGTGGATATACATGTGGGAGAGAATCATGGTGAGAAAGCATTTAGAGAGACTTGAAGGTCTAGGGCTAGTGTATTCGCAAGGAGATAAATACCGTGTGAACGAAGGAAGAGAATTAGGCTGACGCCTGCGTTTTTTCTTCCTCTTCTTCTCTGATGCTTAGACTAGCGTAGATCGCGGTTATTCCAGCTACAGGAAAGTCTATTAGGAGTAATGCAAGGGAAACGACTGGCATGTTAAAGACCGTGGCAAACAAGACTGAAGAGAAGAGAATTACTAGGAATAACGCGAGGAAACACATTTCTATTATTTTCATCTTGCGTCGCTTCATCTTTTGTTCTTCTCCCAACGATTGGTTGAGTGTGATTTACATTTCTTTTTGATGTAGATTTCTATTCTATTTACTCACTTTCCTTCCAATCGGAAGAGTTCTTCCCTTAGCTTCTTATGATCCACTTTCATTACGTCTGTCTTTGGAACTTCGCCTCTGAATTCTATTATTTTTGGAATCTTGTAGGGAGCTAATTTGTCCTCGCAGTATTTTTTGACTTCTTCTTCTGTTAGTTTTCCTCGGTAGTCGGTTTCTGGAACAATAATGGCTTTGATGCGCTCTCCGACATCAGGGTCTGGAACGCCTATCACTGCTGCTTCTTTGATTTTCGGATGCCGGTATAGTACCTCTTCTATTTCATGGGCATAGACAGACAACCCCTTATACTTGATCATGTCCTTCGTTCTCTCAACAAAGTAGAAGTAGCCTTCCTCGTCCATTTTTACTATGTCGCCCGTTCTGAACCAGATTCTGCCGCCTGCGTTGAAGAAGCTTTTTTCGTTCTCCTTGGGTTTATTCCAGTAGCCTTTCATGATTTGGGGGCCGCTCACCACTAGCTCGCCGGTCTCCCCGACTGGAAGAAACTCGTCTTTTTCAAGATCAGCCACAGCAGCGTGAGTGCCCGGTATCGGGATGCCCAGTGATCCTGGTTTATTTCTCCCCGCTGGGTTAGTATGCGTGACAGCTGTAGTTTCGGTCAGGCCGTAACCCTCGTATATTTCCTTCTCAGTTAGCCTCACCCAATTTTCCCTTGTTTCCTTATGCAAGGTATCAGCACCGCAGTAAAGATATTTCAACTTCTTCCAATTGATTCTCTTAGTTTTGGGCTCGTCTACCAGGTATTTGTAGAGAGTTGGAACCCCGTAGAAGAGAGTGACTCCATACTTTTGAATAGCGTCCAAGATGTTGTCCAGCTCAGGCCTTGCGAACATTATGCCCATTCCACCTCTTGTTGCCCCGGTCAGCATGATCACTGATTGACCGTATATGTGATAGAACGGCAGGACTGCTACGCTTGATTCTTTACCATCCTGTATTTCGGGCCAATAAACTCGTACTTGCTCTTGGAGCGCAACCAGATTAGAGTGCGTAAGTACGGCGCCTTTCGGATTTCCCGTCGTTCCACCAGTGTAGGGAAGAGCGGCTACGTCCTCTTTGGGGTTAATCTGGACTTTGGGCGGGTTTGGAGGATATTTCTCGAGTAAGTCTTGAAACAGAAGAACGCCGGATGTGTTAGAAATCTCTGCAGAGAGCGTCTTTCCGCTGAGTTTTCCCATGAAGCGCCCCATGCCAGGCAGATACTCTTCGATGCTCGTCACAATTGCGTGTTTCAACCCGGCTTCTTCCCGTACTTTTTCCACTTTTTCGTAAAGTAGATCCAGACAAACGATGGTTTTGGCGCCGCTGTCTTTGAGTTGATGTGCGACCTCTCTGGGAGAGTAGAGAGGGCTCATGGTCGTTGCTATTGCCCCTAGTCTAAGAATTCCGAAATACGCGATCATGAACTGGGGGCAATTTGGAAGCAGAATGGCAACGGTATCTCCTTTTATAATTCCTAGATCATTCAAAGCTGTTGCAAACCTTAGAGACATTTCTCTTATCTCTTTGTGCTTCATTTTCTTGCCGTAGAAAACCACTGCAGTCTTATCGCTCCATTTCTCAGTTGCCTCATCGATCATGTCTACTATAGATTTTTCGGATAATTGAATATCGGCCGGGACACCTTTAGGATAGGACTTTAGCCATGGCCGTTTCTCGTATTCTGCAAATGCCGCGTCGGATTGTGATTTGGTCATTTTGGGTCGAAAAAAGTAATGCAGATTGAGTATAAAGGTTTATGGAGTTCGATCAGGGAAAATGCTGTGTTATTCATATGCCGAGGTAAATCTCTCTGACGTCTGTATCCTTCATTAGTTTTTCCCGTGTTCCTTCAGCGGCTACCCTTCCGTGGGCAAGGACGTAGATTCGATCTGCTATGTCGAGCGCGATACTGACGTCTTGCTCCACGAGTAAGATTGTGACTCCTGAACGCTGAATTTCTTTAATGCGTTCGAACACGCTGTCCTTTATTATGGGAGCTAAACCCATTGATGGTTCATCGATTAATAGAAGTTTGGGTTTAGACATGAGCGCCCTAGCGATGGCGAGCATCTGCTGTTCGCCGCCGCTGAGAGTTCCGGCCATCTGATTTTCTCTCTCTTTGAGCACTGGAAATAACTCGTAGACCCAGTCGCTGTCTTTTTTGATTTCTTCTTTGTCCTTGCGTAGGTAAGCTCCCATCTGCAGGTTCTCTTGAACAGTCATTTCTGAAAAGGGTCTGCGTCTTTCTGGGCAGTGAACGATGCCCATTTTTACGATGTGGTATGCTTTGAGTTTGTCTATTCTCTTGCCGTCGAATGCTATGGTGCCTGATATGCGTGGGCGTTCGTTAGAGCCTGGTTGAATCTCGGTTAATAGGCCTGAGATTGCGCGAAGTAGCGTTGTTTTCCCAGCGCCGTTTGGTCCTACTGCAGCAACGAATTCTTTATTTTCGACTTTGAGGCTGACGCCGTTCAGGACTAGGGCGCCGTCGTAGTGGACTGTTAGGTCTTTGACTTCTAGCATTTACATCGATTTTCCCATGTAGACTTCTATTACTTTTTTGTTTTGTGATATTTCTTGTGGGGTTCCTTCAGCGATTTTTTCTCCAAAGTGGAGCGCTATCACTCTTCTTGCAAGCTTCATCAATGCATGGAGTTTGTGTTCTACTATGACTATTGTGTGGCCGTCTAGGTGCATTCTTTCGATTGATTTTGTGAGGTATTCGGTTTCGATTGGGCTTAATCCTCCGAAGGGTTCGTCTAGTAGTAGTAGCTCTGGTTCGGTTGCTAGGGCTCTGGCTATTTCGAGTCGCTTTAGGTCTCCGTGGGCTAGGTTCTCGGCGGGTTCGAGCATCATTTCTGAGAGTCCTACGTCTTCTAGCATTTCCATGGCTTTTCGTTCGGGTGTTTTGAGCCATTCGATTTTTTTGTTTCCTCTGGGAGATCGGAGGGCTACTAGGACGTTGGCGATGGTGGGCAGGTTGCGGAAGGGTCTGACGACTTGAAATGTTCTGGCGAGTCCTTTGTTGACGATCTTGTGCGGTTCGAGTCCAGTGATGTCTTCGCCTTTGAATCTGACGGTTCCTGAATCTGGTTTGATGATGCCTGTTATTAGATGAAATAGCGTGGTCTTGCCTGCGCCGTTTGGGCCAATCAGGCCGACAATTTCACCTTCGTCGATGTGGAAGTTGACATTGTTGACGGCTATCAGCCCTCCAAAGCGTTTGGTTAGGTTTTCGACTTCGAGTAGGTGCATTGTTAATCCTCAGGTGCGGATTCTGTTGCCTCTTGTTTTTTCTTTTTGTATTTCTTCCAGACGTGTTTGCCTCGTTCTTCTATTTCTCTCTCTTTTGAGAGTTCTTTGAGTACATCTTCGACTACGAACCTTGCTATGCCTCTTGGCCACTTGATAACGAAAATGATCACGATGATTATGAAGATTAGTGGGTGCCATTCCATTGGGATCGGAACCAGATCTGTTAGGATGTAAAGATCTAGAATTTGTATGATGAAAGTTGCTGCTATTGCGCCGTAGATTGTTCCTATCCCTCCGAAAACTGTCATGATGACTGGTAGGAAGGAGAGTGCGACTGATAGGGTTCCGCCTGGCCCTATGGATGTGAGGATGTGGGCAAAGACCGCGCCTGATAGGCTTGCAAAACAAGCGCTGATGGCAAAAGCCATTAGCTTGTACCTTGTCGTGTTGATTCCGCTAGCTTTAGACGCTAACTCGTCATCTAGGATGGAAACGAAGACGATTCCGGTTTTCGAGTTGGCGATCTTGTATATTATGATGCCTGAGACTAGTAGAAGAAGGAGGGTCATGTAGTATTCCGACACTTTTTGCATGTATAGGGCTGCAGAATACGAGAAGCCTCTTTCGACGAAAAACTGGAGTGAGAAAAAGCTGGGGAGACCCGCGATGCCGTTTTCGCCCCCGGTCCACTGCTTGAAATAGAGAATTGCGCTGACGAAAATTAAGGGAAAGGTCATTGTTATCAACGCTAAGTATGGGCCTTTCACTCTTAAACTTGGAAAGCCTACAAGTATGGAGACTGCAACTGCAATGATAATGGCTGAAGGTATCGTCACCCACATTGGCAATTGATAGAACTTATACAGTAAGGCTGTGCCATAGGCGCCAATTCCGAAAAAAAGCGCGTGGCCGAGGCTTATTTGTCCGACGCGACCTACGAGGAGATCCCAGCTTCCCGCGAAGATTGCTATCAGATTTGTGTAGGTGAGCACATACAGAAGGAGTACGTTCGGTCCTGTTACAGGGAATACTAGGAGGATAAAGAAGCAGAGGAGAGCTAGCAGTCTAGGCGGGATGTCTATGATATTTGTGGCGAAGTTTGTGTAGATTCTTCTGACGTAGTTTGCTACCATGTTGATTTTCACTCGAGTTCTATGCGCCTTCCGAATAGTCCTCTGGGTCTGACCAGAAGAACCACGACCATAATGGCAAGGGTAAATGCGCTTGCGAGAAAACTTTCCTGAGGAAGGAAGACTACGACCGCGCTTTCGACGTATCCGATGATAAAGGCTCCAATTATGGTTCCTTTGATGCTTCCCAGACCTCCGAGGATAACTATGGCAAAGGACATGACTAGTGGCCGTAACCACATGGCGGGGTCTGCTGTTGTAGTAGTAGAAGAGGCGATGAATATGCCAGCTATGGCGGCCAACGATGCGGATATGGCCATTGTCATCATGTATAGCTTTGTGGTGTTAATCCCCATGAGCATCGCCGCTTCACGATCTTGAGCTACAGCTCTCATTGCTCTTCCGATTTTGAGTTTGGAGATAAATGTCCATACAATGGCGATGAGACTTAATGATACCACGGCGACTAAGAGCCGTGAGTTTGGTACCCTTACACCTAAGAAGGTTTGGTATCCATCCAAAAGAGGAGGAACCGCTTGATACGCTGACCCGAACACGGCGCCGAATACTATGACTATCACTTGCTGAAACAGTAAGGCTACACCAATCGTCACCACTAGAACCGCGAGCATGTCTCTTATTATTTGATGGATAGTCAACACGTAAACAATGCTACCAGTTATGCCTACGAAAATCGCAGCGAGAACTAAGGCTGGAAACACACCTAATCCGAAAGAACCCAGAGGCCCGAAAGCAAAAAACAAGAAGGCGCCGAGCATGAAAAGTGCACCGTGGGCCATGTTCACTACGCCGGCGACGCCATAAATCAAAGTGAATCCAAGAGCTAGCAGAGCATACACTGCACCCGCCAATGCGCCGGTTATTAAGAAGTTTTCAATCAATGTCATTCGCCAAGAGTATGATGCCTCTTAAAGATTGTAATATAAGTTTTTTGCTATGATCGTTTGAGCGAAAACGTGGCTTTAGATTGAAAAAAGGGGAGGCTGGTGCCTCTTTATAGAGGCGTTTTATGGAAGAGGACGCGGGATTGGTTTGCCATAGTCAAAGGCTACAGGAGTTAGGTCGTCGCCGTCAACGTATAGGTTTTTGGTGTAGTCAGCTACGAATTGCCACCTTGCATCACCGGGTCTGGTGCCAACCGCAAACGATACGATTGCGATGTCAGTTATGGTGCGACTTCCATCTTGATTAATGTCAGTTGGGTACGGGTACATCCATGAAGGAAGTGCCCACATCTTTGAGTATGGTCGATCAACAGGGAATACAATCTCTAGTCTCGCTGCTTGCCAACTGGCAACTAGGGCTCTTGTGTAGCCGCTGGGCCAAGTGGGTCCTAGGTCAAGGGAATAGACGTCGTGGAGGGTTCCCATCATGGTTGGATTTATTGCGGCGAATGCTGCGGGATAGGTCTGACCGCCTGGCAGTGGATTTGGTCCTGTGAATCTGAACTTGCCAACCAAGCCGTTTCGGTTTGTCTTTTCATTTATGGGTATGAGAAGGTCGTACTCATCTTGGTTCGCCGGGGGCCAATCATGGCCTACTACGCCTACCCATGTCTCGATTACGTCCTTCAGCCCCATTAATGTGTCAAATGAACCATAGGATGTGTATATGGGTGCATGTCCAAACCTAGTGTAGTAGTCATTGTAGAAGTCTGTTGTTTTTACAGGGCCGACTGTGTTTATGGGGGTGCCCGAGTTCGGGTCGTCCGCTCCGCCCGCGGTTACAAGGAAGCTTTCAGTTTGAGCTTTGCCGCCTGTTGCAGTCCAGTGTAGTGCAATCTCTTGACCTGGGACGTCGATGCCAGCCATCACAGCGTCAACTTGTACGGTTCCCCACTGTGTGACGAAAGCGCGACCACTTGGTCCTGAGATTACCTCAATAATTAGCTTTGCACCAGAGGCATCGATTGCTGCTACGACTCCTGGGACCCAGCCAGTGCCTACTGGATCGACTTTGTTCTGGTAGACTACGTTGACTCCACCGTAGGGCTGCATGCCCATTACGACGTTCCAGAAAGTCGGCGAGGAGAGATATGCATGCATTACGGTTGTCCAAGCGAGGTTTTCTGAAACAACGGCGATCTTAAGCGGGGTGGCATACACCGTGTATAGGGGCATCAGTTTTGCTATCATCACGTACTTTAAGAAGCCAGCTATTGATTTGAATAGAATAGTCGAGTTAACTGGAGTGGTTCTGAACATGTATTTGTATCTGGCGTAGTTGGCTCTCACAGTTTGTGGATAGGTCACGATGTCTGGGTGATCAATTAGCTCGTCCGTGCTTGCACCTGTTATGGTGAACATTTTCTTATAGTTCATAGCTACCTCTCGGGCGCCTATAACGGCTTCAGTTCTAAATCCTCCTTGCACAAAGTCTACGCCATCACTCATCAGCTGCAACATTGCCGTAGTGCCAGTTTGAGTGGATGGGTCTGTTCCAGAGTCGGGATGCGTAGAAGCCTGGTATAAGTCAACTCGGTGACCGTTGATACCTCCAGCGGCGTTAATCTTATCTCGCGCCAGTTGAGCCGCTTCCCACATGCCTATGCCCTGTATCCAGTACATGGGTCCAATGACCCCCACCTTGATGGGTGGATCTGTGTATCCAGATATGGGAAAAGCATAGAATCCTAGAGATACAAGAAGCAGTGTCACTATTATTCCAGCGAATAGTTTGAGCTTCGTTTTGTTTCCTCCTTTCTCCTTGTCAGTAAGTATTAAGTGAACCGTCTGGCATTTAAAAGTCTTATGGAGATATCTTACAGAGCAAAATTTAGCAAACTGCGTAAACGTTAACAGATAGAAGAGAACGCCCTGCATTTCACTGTAAGTTCGGATGACTATTCGAGAACAACCGGGAACGAATGTAATGTCTGCCAAAAACCATGACAATGATGGCGAAAGTGAATAGGCGCGTGCATTCTCTGTTGTGTTCTGTAAGACTTTTCCATAAGGCTTTTAAACACGGTTGAACTCAGTTAACATTTACAGAATAAGAGAAAGGAGAAGAAGGAAAGATCATGAAACCAACTAAACAACTGTTGATGATATCTCTCGTTATGGTTTTCCTCGTCAGCCTGACTATAATAGATGTGACTTCAGCTTCCCCCGCGACATACTTTTACGTTGATCCCTCTTATATGCAAGGAACACCAACAGGAAAATTCCAAGTTGCTATAAACGTCGCTGATGCCCCTCCAAGCTATGCGTGGGAGATTCGTCTAAGCTGGGATCCTGAACGGCTGGAGTTGCTCAGCGTTGAGGAAGGCGACTTCCTTCATCGCTGGGAAGCGAATCCATTTCCACCTCCGGATTATTTCAAGAAGTATACGACCAGCTTCGCGAAGACTCCTCTGAATGAGGCAAACGTTGAGGGAGAAATACTCGCGACTTGTACACTTGTGGGCGCCTTGCCTATGAGCGCATGGGCGAGCGGCAATGGATATCTGTTCAAACTTACGTTTCTTGCACAGGCTAGAGGAGGCGCGACTCTAAATCTCTTTGACACACGTCTATGGGATCACATTGAAGCGGGTTACCCCGCTGCAACCTACTATCCGGACGTAGATGGACTCGTTGACACAACAAGCTTCTTCTTTGCGGGCTTAGATGGCTGGAAATTAAAGGTTAACGGGAAGGCTGGAGTTTCAGAGACAGGAGGACTCAAAACAAACGTTGGAGAGCCGAATCTATTAGAAGCAAACGTCAAGAACTCTGGAGACTTCGATGCATATGTGCAAGCCTTCTTCGAGATCAGAGACAGTGCTGGCTACTGGTTGGCGACAATTCCTACTGGCATTGTACTCCTGCCATCTGGAGACACGGTTACACTTAGTGCCACTTGGACTGCGAACGGAGTCGGAATGTACTACATTACTGCCTATTCGTTCTATGGAGAACTAAGCCCAACCATTCAGGATGGCTTTAGCAGAACGGTTAGACTTAGAGCTGTCTAGTAGATTCAGTAGTTGGAAGACGATCTCTATTCTCCCCTTTTTTGCGTGCATTCGTTCAGGGACTTGAGAATAGATGAAAAAGAGACAGATGTTGACCCTTTTCTTAGTTGCTACATTTTTGTCCCTGACCGTCCTAACGTTGGACGTACCTTTCGCTAGGACAATTGAGTGGCAACCTGAAACGCAGCTTACCGCAAACTCAACACAGGACATGAGCCCATCCGTCATGCAAGCAGGCGACGGAACAATATGGGTTGTCTGGGCTTCAAACAGGATGGGATTCGGAAATGATGAACTATACTATAAGACTTCGTCCAACTACGGATTAACTTGGTCAAGTGAGAATAGACTTACTGAAGCCGCAGGCTACGATCAAGGCCCGTCCATCATGCAGGCGAGCAACGGAACCATCTGGGTCGTCTGGGCATCATACAGAACGGGAAACTACGAACTGTTTTACAAGACCTTCAATGGGTCGTTGTGGTCATCGGATACTCAGTTCACCGAAGAGACTCACCAAGACATGGGCCCATCTATTATACAGTCCAGCGATGGACTGATCTGGGTGGTCTGGCATTCGGACAGAACTGGGAACTCTGAATTATTTTACAAGACCTATGACGGTTCATCTTGGTCATCAGAAACGCGACTCACCGATCATCCAAGCGCTGACGTGTATCCATCGATTGCGCAGGCGAGCAACGGAACCATCTGGGTCGTCTGGGCATCATACAGAACGGGAAACTACGACCTATTTCACAAAACCTACGACGGAGTTGCATGGTCTAGCGACAGACCGCTCACTAACGATCTGAATTCCGACTCAGTGCCCTCGATTGTTCGAGCTAGGGACAGTGCTATATGGGTCGTCTGGCAATCGGGCAGACCATCAGATGCCCAAGATGAACTCTACTACAAAATTTATAACGGCTCAGCTTGGACTCCCGATACTCAGCTAACGAGCAATCAAGCCAACGACATTGCTCCGTCGATTGCTCAGATGGAAGACAAGAGAATCTGGGTAGTGTGGCAGGCCGACAGAGATGGCGACGATTTTGACCTGTACTACAAGAAGTCAAGCGAAATCGCCAATTACGATGTGGCGATCACCAACATAATGCCTTCTCCGGTTAAGGTGAGTCAAGGTGAAATGGTCTCCGTCAGTGTTGTGGCTGAGAACCAAGGAGATGTCGATGAGACTTTCACAGTCGACTGTTACGCCAACGAGACCTTAATCGGCTCTTCAATGATTACGTTAGTCTATGAAACCTCGACTGAGCTGATTTTCGAGTGGAACACCACAGAGGTTGACAAAGCCAGATACGTGATAAAAGCCACAGCCAGCGTAGTTCCTTACGAAATTGACACATTTGACAACGTGCGCAGTCACTCTGCGGTCGTGGTCACAACCCTTGGTGATATTAACGGTGACCTTATCGTAAATGCTGATGATTTGATTGCGCTCAGCCAGTCGTATGGTTCCATGTCCACTGGTGACCCCGCAGACCTAAACAAAGACGGCATCGTAAACGTGACAGACCTGTTTCTTCTGAGCAAAAACTACACCTAAACTCAGTTTAGACGATCTGCGTGAATATCAGGTTGCTATTAGATGTTGGCATGTGGAAGCAAGGTAACAGAATATACTTCCATAAATCTTAAATCATTTGAAGCGAGTATCTCATTGTGAGAGAGGCAGTAGAGAAGGGAAAAATCATGAAGTCAAACAGGGTTCTGTCTGTGTTCTTTATGACGATGCTTCTCGTCAGCACGACAACACTGGCAATGGTAACTATGGTAAACATGGTTTCAGCTCCCCCAGCAACACTCATTTATGTATCTCAAGGACTAGTCACAGGCAAGCTCCCTGGAAGTACATTTCCAATCGATGTAAACGTCACTGCTGCTCCTACAACATATGGAACGTATGCGTGGGAGGTACATGTGACTTGGGATCCCAATCTTCTGGAGTGGTTCTTCTCCCAGGAGGGTGAGTTTCTTAAGCGGGGGGTATATAGCACTACTTTTAGTCTTTACCCGGCTACGTATGCTGAGGCTAATGTTAAGGGAGAATTGACGGTTGGCTGCACACTGAACAACCCACTTGATCCATGGGCGACTGCAGATGCACGGTTGTTTAGACTTGGTTTTAGGGTTAAGACAGCCGCGTACGGGAGCACCCTCATAAATCTCTTTGACACCGTTCTCCTCGACCATCTTGAAGCTGGATCGCCTGCTCCAACCACCTACCCGAACAGTGACAGCTTCTTCTACAACACTTCGCCATCCCACGACATAAGCGGACGCGCGCGTTACATCAAACCGATAAATATGTCAGTGCACGTGGGTGAAGTAGCAAAGATAAACGTCACAGTCCTAAATGAGGGAACCGCGAATGAAGGCATCACTCTTAACGTTTACGCTAACATGACCCTCATCGGCACCACCAGTCTACCACTTAATGGGGGGTTGCAGCTGTGGGGGAGCTTCGAAAATCGTAGCCGCACTTACACAGTCAACTGGAACACAGCAGGTTTTGCAGTGGGTAAATACAATATAACAGCCTCCGTGCCAGCTGTTACTGGTGAGGTCGACACAGCAGACAACAGTTTCATGGGTGAACAGCAGGTCAAAGTACTCCCTCAAGGCGACATTAACAGCGACGGGGTTGTCGATTCCGATGACTTAACCTCGCTTGCCAAAGCATACGGTTCCACGTCCACTAGCGGTCAGAACTGGGATCCAGTCGCGGACATAAACAAGGACAACAAAATAGCAGTTGCAGACCTGTTCATACTGGGCAAAGACTACGGCAAAAGCATTTAGTATTTCCTCTCTGGAAAAGAAACCTCAAATTATTTATAGCATCGAGCTTTCAATAGCCAATAGGGGAGAGGTATGAGATTATTCAGTTTACTTTGCTTCAAGAAGGCGCCTCAGGTGCTCGTTATTGCGATGGTTCTCATCATCATCGGCGCAACAATGACTAAGATGGTAAACTTAACTTCGGCTCAGCAGGAGCTGACGAAGATTTTTGTAGACCCCGCGGAAGTTAAAGACGTTCAACCTGGCAACTCTTTCTTAATCAGGATAAACGTCTCAGACGCACCCCCAACGTATGCTTGGCAGTTCTACCTAAACTGGGATCGTACTCTACTAAATGTTAGCAGCGTCCAGGAGGGCGACTTCCTTCATCGTTGGAAGCAGAATCCGTTTCCACCGCCAGATTATCTCAAGAACTATACAACCAGCTCTATGATTACTCCTTTAGATGAGGCTAACGATAAAGGGGAGATTCTGGTCTACTTCACACTTATCGCTGCTCTACCTATGTACGAGTGGGCGAGCGGCAATGGATGGCTGGCCACTCTTAATTTCACTGTGAAGTCTACAGGGAGCACGCTTCTAGACCTCTTCGGCACACGTCTATCGGATCACCTTGTGGCTGGGAGCCCAGCCTCGACCGCACACCCAAACAACGACAGCTTCTTCTACAATACAGCCCCACCAATACATGACATAAGAGTCTCCAAGGCCAAACCACTGCCAATCAACGTGATAAGAGGCAGTACGGTAAACATGAACGCCACAGTCATAAACGAAGGAACCGAGACTGAAACTTCCGTCACCCTCAACATTACGGCTAACGACGCCCTCATTGGCACTACAAGCCTATCCCTTAACGGCACTGGAAACTCCGAAAATCGCAGTGCTACTTATTCTCTAGACTGGAACACAGCAGGTCTAGCATTTGGTCAATACAATATAACCGCCTCGGTGTCAGCTGTTTCAGGTGAAGTGGACACAGCAGACAACTCTTTACTCATCGGCACAGTCTGGATCGTGCTGCATGACATTGCAGTCACAAACGTTATTACAAATGCCACAACAGTGAAAATTGGGGAGATCGTATCTATTAACGTCACTATCAGCAATGACGGTAGCCATGCTGAAGCTATCGACGTCACCGCCTACTATAACGACTTTCTCATCAAACTTAAGTCGATCTCAAGCCTCGCTCCAAGCAGCCAGACAACCCTAACGTTCACGTGGAACACATCATTCGTTAGCGCGGACATTTACACTATAAAAGCCAACGCCACTTTACGAACAACGACAGACACGAACACGACTAATAACGAATTCATAGACGGCGACGTGACTGTGTACAGAGAATCCGGGTGGCCCATAGCTAACTTCACATATTCACCTTCAAGGCCGGTTACTAACGAAACGATCACCTTCACATCCACGTCCTACGACGAGGACGGATACATTACAAGCTGGGCATGGGACTTCAACTACGATGGTATTATTGATGCCACGACAGAAGTCGCAACATGGGAGTACACGACAAGTGGCGACCATAAAGTAAGGCTAACCGTCAATGACAACGACACGCTAACGCCGCCCCAAGGCACAGAGAAAACGATAAGAATCTACCCTCAACCCATAGCCGATTTCACTTATTCTCCACCGAATCCCCTCATCAATGAATTGGTAACATTTGACGCCTCCGCCTCCCGCGACCCGGACGGCACAATAGTCGACTATTCTTGGGATTTCGGTGACGACCAAACCGGCAGCGGCGAAATCGTGACTCACACTTACACAAGCCTTGGAACCTACATTGTCACATTGAATGTCACTGACAACGACGGTTTCACAGGAGTGAAATCATCGCAAATCCATGTGACGAAAGCTCCAGTCGCCTCTTTCACGTTCTCACCTTCCTCTCCCCTCGCCTTCCAGACAATCACGTTCGACGCCTCATCGTCCACGCCTAACGGAGGCTCGATCACCAGATACTTCTGGGATTTTGGCGACGACAGCTTCGCCAACGAGACCGACCCAATCACCAGCCACTCATACTCTCCTGCGGACGCTTACACAGTCACCCTAACCATAACAGACAGCGAGGATCGGAACAACACCGATACGCAATCCATTGTCGTTGGAAAACTAACCAGCACAACCTCAATCAACGCTGCTCCATCAACTATGACAAGAGGCAACAGCGTCACCATCACAGGATCCATCACGCCAACTCGCACAGGAGTCACCGTGACAATACTGTACCGACAGAGCGGAGCAGAAACCTGGGCGGTCCTCAGCACCGTGACAACAACTGGTAACGGCCAATACTCACACAGTTGGACTCCCACCGCAGCTGGAACCTACGAAGTAAAAGCCAGATGGGAGGGCGATGTGAACACGGTAGGCGACGAAAGTGACATGCAAATCATCACAGTCCAAGAGACATCGATAATCCCAGATCCAACCTTGTTACTGATTGCTGTCATAATCGTAGTCGTTGTAATAGCAGTTGCCGTCTACTTCTTGAAGTTCAAGAAATAAAAGACGCCACAAAGTTAACCCGAAAACCCTCCTAACCCACAGCTCGCCAAAAACCACTTCGATATTTTCACAATTTCTAAGCGAAGTTAACGACTCACGACACTTCAGAACCCACCAACATCCAAGAAGTTGTTGTAACAGACCTACCAGAGGCAACAACAACTTCAAAACAGCGACAGCGCTCATTTTCGCTAACCATGAAAGAAGTCGTACAGCGCAGTTCAGCATGTACAACGACAACAAAACGCTCAGCGCACACGCATATTCTGGATGATGTCGTCACCGGGAACAATCGTATGACGATGTCCGCACAGTTTCAGCCAGATCCATACATGATGATGATGGTGGGACTATAGCGCGAGTCAACACTAACACCCATACGGTCGCAGCGCTGGTAGAAGACGGGGTACGTCACCTTCTTCTTCCACACAGCCTTTCACAGCTCTATCTACACACTATTTTTCAATTCCCATACACTTGTTGATGCTACTACGAGAGATTGAGCATCAACACCAACACAACAGCACAGTCACAAACTCCTAAGCAAATCTGAGCAGAACCAAAAAAGGATTCCAAAAGAAAAATCTGGTTTGCCACTATTTTCTAAACTTCAAGAAATACAACGCTACCGCCACTACAACAATGATAACAACGATCCCAACGATATACCAAGTGTAGTCTGGACCCGCCTCTCCCAGCACTTTGACTACATCATCAACTTTGGTATTGTCGACTTTGTCTGCTTCTCTTTCATCAGCAACAGGAGGCACTCTAGCACTAATCGTGTAAGTCCCAGCTGAAACGCCTTTTGTGTCCCACGTAATCGTTAAAGTTGTGCTGGTTCCGTTCGTTAATGTCACATCACTCTGCGTTCCAACCGCAAGCTCGTCACCAAGGACCGTGATATTCAAGTCGGCGTAGGCAGTGACGCTGAAAGTCTCACTGAAATTACCTTCATTCTTCACCTCGATACTAATGGCTACGCTGTCACCAACTTTTACCTCTGTGAGTGATGGCACAACACTAATGATGGCAATGTCATGCAGCAACGCCGGAGGTTTAACCGTGATTATGCCATCGAGGAATATGTTGTTACTCGGGTTACTATCTGACAGAAGTGATTTGGCGCTTATCGTGTAATTTCCGTCTTCAACACCAGTAGTATTCCAAGTGAACGACAAAGTTGTGGTTGCGCCCGAAGCCAAGCCAGTCACTGTCTGCGTTCCCACAGTGATCTCATCGCCAATAAGTATGGTATCAGGGTTCGCCGGGTCGCGGGCAACAATGTCAGCATAAACAGCAACATCGGAGGTTTCAGTGAAGTTGCCTTCATTCGCAAGAGTTACGTTGATGCTGACGAGTTCTTCGGCGCGCACCTCTGTTGGAGATGCTACTGCATTAGTTACAGCTATGTCATGGAACTGCGCATTGAAAAAGAAACCATCTACGTTTGGGTAAGGAGTTGGAGCCGGAGATCCAGCCTCTAAATGGTCGAGCAGAACAGTGCCAGATAAACCTATGACGGTGCTCCCGGTTGCCTTAACCTCAAAACCAAGTCTGAACAGCCATCCATCGCCGTCAGCCCACTCGTCAATGAGCAACCCACCGAAAAGCGAGCAGCCGACGGATATATTCCCCCACTGACTAGCCAAAGCGAAGTCAGTTGGATAATAAGTAAAAGTAGTCTGGTAATTAGCTGGAGGTCGCTTAAGAAAATCGCCCTCAGATGCCAGAAACACACTCAAAAGATTAGGATCCCATCTTACTACAACATCCCAAGCAAACGTGCTGGGTGCATCAGTCACGTTTATGTTGACCGGAAATCTATACCCAACAGGCTGACCTGTGGCATTGACGTTCGCAGGACTAGCATAAATGTAGGTCGTCTCGGGAGAAGCAGCTACACCCCTTTGATTTGTGCTCAAGAGCAATAACGAGATAAGAAGCATTGAAAAAAAGGCTTTCACATGCATTGAGTACTTGTTAATGGTCTCACCCGAAACCTAGATATTACCGATACCATCTTAAATTTTTCCCCCATTTCAGAAATCCGAGTTCACGATTCAAATCACTCAACCCACGCCACGGCGCTTCCTCATGACAAGCTTTTAACTAGATGAGACAAATGTGGGTATACGAGGCACTGCAACATGTCGTTTAAGTACACCCAATACAGCAAAGAAGACCGCATAGCTTGGATAACCCTCAATCGACCCGAAGCGTTAAACGCGCTAAACAGCGGCCTTTGGCGCGAAATCCATCAGCGCCTTGACATAGCCGAAAAAGACGAGGACGTACGAGTCGTAGTAATAACCGGGGCAGGTCGAGCCTTCTCAGCAGGAGACGACATAAAAGAAGTATCAACCCTGAAAACTCCCTCAGAGATCAGAAACTTCTTCATCAACTATGCTGCACCGACCATAGCGAAAATCATCCAACTGTCAAAACCCATAATTGCCTGCGTGAACGGACTGGCTTTCGGCGGCGGCTGTGAACTAGCCATGCTGTGTGACTTGGTGGTAGCTTCAGAGAATGCGTTATTCGCGATACCTGAAGCCCGTGTAGGTGCCTATCCGCCCATAGCATGCGCAATAGGAGTCTACTTCACTGGCAAGCTTAACCTAAGTATGTTGGCATTAACTGGTGAGCCGATAACAGCCAACGAGGCACAACGGATAGGACTTGTAAACAAAGTGGTGCCAAGCGACAAGTTGAGAGATGCTGCTAAGGAGCTCGCGGAGAAGATAATGCTTTCAGCACCATCATCAATTAAGGCAGTGAAAAAAGCTTTGAACAGAAAATTCCAACCAGAAGAACTAGAACAAGCAGTCGAAACACTGATTGCACTCGTTGAAACCGAAGAAGGAAGAGAAGGACACAAAGCCTTTGTTGAAAAAAAGCCGCCAAAGTGGGCAATGGAAAAATAGAACGTATTTACTTCCGGGTTTTAATTGCCATCTTCGATTCCAGCAAGCACTTTTGCGAATTTCTTTTTGGAGTCAATGTCCACTTCTCTTGCAATCATGATTCTCTGCGCCTGAGGCGAACCTGCTCCATGCATGGACTCAGTTCTATAGGCAACTGCACCAAGTCCCACAGAAATGTTTT
>Ga0315314_1001417_pt1 | contig 21718 bp, 13 predicted proteins | sample TDP9_MG_FD_203631 | JGI IMG/M metagenome (GOLD analysis project Ga0315314, IMG submission 203631) | Freshwater sediment microbial communities from Lake Towuti, South Sulawesi, Indonesia - TDP9 | ecosystem: Environmental > Aquatic > Freshwater > Lake > Sediment | place: Indonesia: South Sulawesi... | reverse complement strand
TTCTAAGAGTTACTGAAACGGTGACTGGTTTCCCAACTTCGACCAAAGCAGGATTGACAGAGACATCAACAGTGTCGATATGCGCTGATTTTAGCTCCAAAATTTTTCTCATAGAGGCGGCGTTTTCTCGATGCGGGTAGGGGTCATCTTTGGTAGGCCAGTTAACCCAAAGACCTTTATAGTATGAGTCCGCAAATGTGTAGTGTAGGTTTAGAGGGATGTACGATAGCTGTGGGACCACTATTGACTCTATCTCGTTGACGAGCGCTATTGATTCGGGGCTCCCAACAGGATAGTGGAATCCTTCGAGTATCAGGTTCTTAACCTCTTCCGCTGTATTTTCAAGTTCTGGGTAAGATCCATCGAAAGTGTTTTGGTAGTCAGCTGGGCTAGAAGACCATGCTCCCGGCACCCCTATGAATAACTCGTACAGCGATTGGATTGGTTCGAGGGGTCCAAGATTCGTGCGTTCGGTGTAAGCCATCTCAAAGTCTCTTGCTTCAACCTTAGTAGCCCACGCTCCATATGAGTAGGTGACTATTTTGACTGGTATTCCGATGGCGGTGATAGAGTCAGCCACGACGGTCATGAGATTCTCTTCAGGCGTCCAACCTGAAACGACGGGGATTTCGAAAGGACCGATCGTGGAGCCGTTCCAAGTCCATCCTTCTGTAACGCTCCCTTCGCAATGAGCCTCCAATATCTCCAGGGCTTTATCCATATCATACTTGATATGCAGCCTGCCTCCATGCATTTCTGTTTCAAAGTTCTCAGTTAACAGGGTGTTATTGGCGTATTGAGCAAATAACGGATGCCACGGATGGATAGGAAGAGCAGATCCCCATATTCGAATTATTACGGTCTCTGCAGCCCGCTCATAGTCTACGGCGTACGCAAGTGCTTCTCGGAACCAGCGTTGCCTGAAAATAGGAACCTCCATATTCAACGCCAGCAATACTCCCAGCTGCGCTCCTGAGGCATGTAGTTCTTGCGGCGTGGCTGCATCAACATCCCAGCATCCAAAGCGGTCTTTATTCGCCTTAAAAAACTCCAACGCACCTTCGAAATGGCCGGCACCACCCATGTCCAATCCGCCGGCTTTAAACAACCTCCATGTCGTTTCACTACTCTCTCCTATACGGAGATCCGCAAGGAGATACTTCGGTGCAACGCTCCAGCCTATCTGGTTAGCCCACCAATTGTCATTTCTTATCCATATGGTCTTGTCTGACGAAGTGAAGTGTAATGTGTATGGACCTGATGCTTCCATCTCATCTGGATCATCGTTCAAGTATTCCAGTATTCCTCCAACGCCCATTTCCTCTATGAGGCGGGACCATCTTGCCTTAGAGAATATTGGATATTCAAGGAGGCCGAACGCCCTAATGTTGAATTCCGTGACCTTGATCCGAACTGTACGTTCATCTAATGCTTCTATGGATTCAATGTACTCTTGGAAGTCGGGAACAAGTGGTCCACCGAAGCTTTCATTACCCAACGTTGTCAAAGAAAAGACAACATCCTCTGCAGTTACTGGTGATCCATCCCTAAAGTAAGGTTCCTCTCTTAGGTAAATCATGAAGGTCTCACTGTCAGTCCACTCCCAGCTTTCTGCCAGCCAAGGCCGATATTCGCCTGTAAGTTGATCCCAGAGTCCCAAGAATTCGTAAACAATAGAAGTAAACATAGTGTATTCTTGCATGGACCAGTATTGAACTGGGTTGAAGGACCGACTATATGCTATACTTATCACAGTCTGCTCTCTGGGAATGATCTCTTCCTGTGTAGAGGTCTCTAAGACGATGCTCGGCAGCAGCAACAATGCCAATGTCAAAAGCACCAAAATTCTAAGACGTTTCTCACTGCCATTCTTCATTTTCAATCTCCCCTTTTTCGGTTCCCTAATAGTATGCGAGGGCAGTATAAAAGATTTTTGTAGAACTGAACTAGAGTCAGAAGGGTTTGGCGTGAAATTCTGCCAGGTTTAGAATATGCACCACATAGAACAGCGTGTGCGCCGAACTAGGAAGAAGCTCTCAGAAGAGTACATGAGACGGTTGAACAGGAAAGATCCTTGAGAGGCTTAAGCCATCTGGGAAGGTGAGTGTCGACGCCACAGGTCTGTGGCAGTCCAGAAGAGACTGCACCTAGTCTTCAATAGCCACCGTGGAATGCGGGAATACGTTAAGCTCCATGCGCTGTTCAGGCTTGAAACAAGGATCGTGGAGACCTTTGAGGCAACCCAGGGAACTCAGCATGAGTGCAAGCATCTTGAGTGGCTCCTCACCAGCCTAGGTGATATCGAATGCTTGGTGGCGGAGGCCAGCTACCTTTGCCGGAGGAACTGCAAACTCGTCGCAGAGAAGGGAGACACACCATACATCAAGCCGAAGAAGAACAGCTCTATGAAGGCCGAGGGCTGCTGACCGAGGAGGAGTATGGTAACCCTGTTCAGGAGGCATCCCTACCTCCTCAACCGCTTCTACAGGCTACATCAGAAAGGCTGATCGTCTTGTATTCCATCCCCACCTCCTATGCACGGAAATTGCGCAGATTTAAACTTGCCGGGAGTGGCCTATCCCTCGACAAAAAGCTCTCAAGACTGGCTCGCCACACATCTCGTCGAGGGGCATACGCAACAACTCTTCGGCTTCTTTTCTGGTTAAGGTCCGTATCTTTCCTAGAGTCTTCAAAGCGTTCGCTACTGATAGACGTGATAGACGGCGGAGTAGCGACGTCTATCAATTCTCCAAACTGAACGTATTGTTTGCGGTGTCCCTCAACAATCTTCTTGAACGACGCCGTTGAGGTTAGAAGCCTCCAGAAAACTTGGCTTTTATGCGGGCCGTGGACGTCAACTTCGACAACTACATTGTTCATCCTCAACGTTAATCCATTAACGGCTATGTGGAGATCAACCCTAGCAGTCTTACAAAGCTTGGAGAGCTCTTGCACCTTTTGATACGTTTTTCTGAAGATTCCACTGGTAGCGGCCTACTCGAGCTTTTGGCCATTTGCGGACTTCAATGTTCAATTAAGTGTCTACCAATCTGATGCATGTCTAACACCTCAAGCGCTGAAAAGTATCACGGTGCCGCTCTTCGGTCTAAGGTGAAGCTGCAGAGCCACTCTCCCGTTCTTGGTGCGGTATGTCACCCTAGAGTCTGTCACAAGGTCTGTCGCTTTCTTAGGTTGAAAAGGTATATTGAAGGAGAATTCCGGCGTTACTTCTCTATCAATATTGTGGTTAAGTAGGATTAAGACTCTCTTTTGATCGTTTTTGAGCAGTCTCGCTTCGATCATGCAGTCTTCTGGTGCGTCAGATATGCTGATTGGAGGTTGAACCCCCGCCCATTTCGCGAAGTCTACGAATAGCTTTTGGTTGTTAACATCAAGGTACTTATCAAAGGCGTTGCACAGAAAGGAGCAAGCGTACACAGTTCGTCCTCCTCCATACTTACCTATGACTATGGCTGGTTTCCCCGACTCGAATTCCGCTATCGCCACGCCTCCCTCCAACAAGTCTACGATCTCCGCACATGCGTAGCCGCTCAGCTCCGAACCGACTGGCAAGGACCGAGCCGCTTCGCTTTCCGAAACCATCTTGATGGGGATTCTTCCCTTTAGACTAGTTTCCTTTACCTCCGTCCAAGATTCTCTGCAATGGAAGACCTTATCCAACCCAGCCCCAGGAATAGCGGCGAAGGGCTGTTCTCTATACACTTCTCCGTGCTCGTCTTTCTGAGCACACCAGATCTCTGAGAACGCAGCTCCTCCGTTTTCAACAAATTCCCTGATACGTTGTCCTTCTTCTCTTGAGATCGTGAAGGCGAATGGCATATAGAGCACTTTGTACTTTGACAGCCCGCCTGATATTATCTGCTCGTTTGCGATGAAGTCGACCGGTATGTTAGCTCGCCAGAGCGCCCGGTACAAGCCTCTCTCACTCTGGGTATACAGGTTTTCGTTTCCCTCACCGTACGCGATCACCTTAGCTCTAGGGCTATGATATATTGCCACCTCAGCCGGCACTGGATTACTGTTAATGAATAGATGGGCGTACTTATGAAGAACAGCGCCGAAGCGCGCGATCTCCCTGCATCTCTCATTTATGCTTCCGTTAAGGTTCGCTAAGCCGTGTCCCGTCTCCTCAAGGCCGCTTGGGGTAGGTCTCCACATGTAGTAGCTGATCCCTTTTATCCCGTGGGCTACCGCTTGCCAGCCCCATATCCATAGATCCTCTGGTAAGGGGGGATTGGTCCTGTAAGTGAGATTTAGCACATTAGGACCTGTCTGCTTTTCAGTACACCATGTAGACTTCCCGCCGCTCGCTGATCTTACCTTGTCTACCGCCATAGCTGGCAGGCTTGCTTCGAGAAAGCCTGCACTAAGCTGGATCCAATATGGGTAGAGAGATAATCCATATATGTCTACGTGCTTTGCGATTCCCCATAGGTCTACTGCAGAGATTGCGCTATCTCCATCATGTACCATATGAGCTAATACGGGATGATTCGGGTCGAGGCGTCTTACAACCTCTATTTTGAAACGCTGATAATCTGTGTTGTTGTCGAACATAAACAATCGCCCATCAATCCCCCAGCCTGGAAAATATTGTATTATGAACCTGGGCATCTTCACTTGTTCCCAATCGGTGTAGAGTGTACGCCATGCCCTGTTTAACGCTTCTAAACAGCCATACTTTTTCTTCAACCATTGTCTAAACTCGACAGTCGTGTATTGGCAGTAGCAGTAGAGTCCATCATGACTCGGAAATTCAGGGGCGTTCATGAAGTCTAATCGGAGGTATGGTTCACCGCAGGGGTCCCAGGCCAATAGAGCCTGACGGTCTTTGTATCTTAGGACGACATTTTCGATAAACCTTCTTACGTGTTCTCGGTACTTTGGATGGTTAAAACAGCTGCCGCCTGCTTGAAGTCCGTCTGAACGAATCCAGCTGCAGTCCGGATACATGTCTGTGAACCATAGAGGTGCCCAGTCAGGGAATAACCAGAATAAGATCCTCATATCATGCTTCTCAGCTAATGAAACAAATTTGTCATAGTAGCTGAAGTCGAACACACCAGGTTGGGGCTCCACTTTGTGCCAGCCAAGTAACGTAGCAATTATGTTGAAATTCAAGCTTTTAATACGATTGAAGTCTCGATCATCAGGCTCAGTAATATCGCAGAAAGAATTGCCCATTTGGTACCAGATACCAAAAGGAAAAAGTTCTTTCAACCATGACACCTCGCTTGAGTTGAGAAAGCTTAATAGTCAGTATTTAAGATTTTCTTGGCATGGGGATATTTTGTAGGAGCGTCTTCTCTTAAGCATTCTGAACTGCCTTTCAATTCTATTTTTAGTCTGCGGGTGATATGAGTCCAAGACCCCTAAGATCTATATTCTTCGCAGAAAATCGTGAAGAAAGTGATTGCTGGAACGTGGGGGGCCTCTTGATGGCTCGATCGATACTTACTGGAGTACGACAAGATCATTCTCTGACGTTTATGTCTTTATCAAAAGCCTCAATCGAGATTTCTACATTGTGCATGAGTATAGACAGATTAGCCGTGAGACTTTGCATCCGCGACGGAATCTTGTTGCCAATCTCCATTTCAGAACGTAGAAGCTATTCTAGACAGGTATTTCAGTCTTCTCAGTCGCCAGCTGGCCGTGTTGGTGTTCTTATCTGGTTCTCGAAAGTTATTTCCCACTTTTCGTGGAGTTTGGGCACACCTGCTGCTAGATCCTTCGCGTACTCTTGTTCTGGTTTGAGGAATACATTCCCAGCGAGACCAAATTCCACTATTCTTCCTTTCTTCATTACACCTGCCCTGTCGGACACATAGTAAGCCTGCCCCACATAATGAGTTATTAACAGTAGGCTCATCTCTTTCTCCTCCTTCAACCGCAAGAGCTCTCGCCTTTGTAGCGAAAACTCATGAAGGAGAAGGCAGAAACATCTTGACAAAATTCTCGACGTTCTTCTCTGAATCGGATAGGAGAATGTGTTCTGTGCCGGCTCCATTGTCCAGAGCAAGGATCTTCACCTAACCTTCTTTCTACCTCAAAGCCGTAACCTTCACTACTGTTCCAAAAAATAGGAAAGGCGGACAAATCACTAGATTGCAAAAATGGTTCAACACATTTCACCAAGAACAAATAGCAAGAACCCCTGGAAAAACTTGACAACATCGAGAACATCACTAGAAGGAAAAGGATAAATGAAACAAGTCGGCTAAACACATACCATTGTAATAGTCGCAATCAGAGGCTAGAAGATTGAGTGAACCTGTGCTACAAACTGAGAATCTTGTGGGGCTTTACAAGGGCGCCTTCGGCGTTGTTCGTGCCGTGGATGAAGTATCTCTGACCGTGAATAGAAATGAAATAATGGGTCTCGCCGGAGAATCGGGGTGCGGGAAAAGCACTTACACCAAACTTCTAACGGGGACCCCTGTGCCTCTCTTGTACTATGAGAGCGGAAAGGTTTTGGTCGAGGGCTACGACATTTGGAACACTCCTCCAGAAGTCCTGAGAAAAGAAGTCAAATGCAAGCTCATTTCTTATGTGCCCCAAGCTGCCCTTGATGCGCTTAATCCAACTCTGAGACTAAGGCAACTTGTCCGAGATATGCTGAAGGAACGCACAGGTCGCAAATATTCTGAGAAGGAAGCCCGGGAGTTTCTGGCTGAACATTTCGAAGAGCTGAATCTGGACAGATACGTGCTTGATCTTTATCCGCACGAGCTGAGTGGAGGAATGAAACAGAGAGCAGTTATCGCAATCTCAACATACGCAAAGCCTTCACTCCTGTTAGCAGATGAACCTGCCTCTTCTCTAGACGTTAGCTCACAGAGAGACTTGATTGAGATGCTACTAGACATGCATAGAAAGGAAATGATAAAAAGCATGCTTGTTTCTTCTCACGATCTGTGCGTCCTGAGACAAATATGCGATCGGCTCGCAATCATGTATGCGGGGAAGATAGTCGAAGTAGGATCAATGGAAGAAATTGTGAATAATCCCCTTCATCCATATGCGGAATTACTTCTGAAATCTGCGTTGCCTCTTGAACGATGGACAAAGCATGAGAAAATGGAGAGCATATGGGGAAAACCGCCAGATCTGAGAAATCCTCCTCCAGGCTGCAGGTTCCACCCACGCTGTCCGCATGTAATGGACATTTGCAAGACCAGAATGCCTCCAGACCTCGAAATCAAGCGCAGACACGTCCAATGCTGGCTCTCAGCAGAGGAGTACAAGAAATGACAAGCAACGATATAATTCTGAAGGTTGAAAACCTAACGAAGTACTATGTCTCAGGATATGTACGTACAAAAAGAGTTATGGGCGCAGAAGATGTGAACTTTGACGTGAAAAAAGGAGAGATTCTGTCTATAGTCGGCGAAAGCGGTAGCGGTAAATCTACCGTGGCCAACATGATCCTGAGGCTTATCAAACCAACAAGTGGAAAAATCATCCTTGACGGAAAAGACGGTTATTCATACTCTAAGACAGACTACTGGAAGAAGGTACAGGCTGTTTTTCAGGACCCTTTTTCAACTTTCAACTACTTCTATCCTGTTGAAAGGCCTTTTACTGACGCATTCGGCCTTCTTGAACAGTGGTCAGGAAAGAGGAAATATGCCAAACAGGAGAAAGAAGAAATCATAAGGGAAACCCTTGCAACTATAGGTGTAGATCACAAAGAAATCTTCGGCAGATACCCGCATCAGCTTAGCGGAGGGCAAATGCAGCGACTGCTGATAGCGAGAGCTCTAATCATAGGTCCTGACCTACTGGTGGCGGATGAACCGACAAGCATGACTGACGCGTCTACGCGTCTAGCGATCTTGAACGAACTTTTGAGGTTGAAAGAGGTCAGAGACATGAGTGTGCTATTTATTACACACGACATAGGCCAGGCATACTACATGTCGGACAGAACAATCGTCATGCAGAAAGGAAAAATAGTGGAGATGGGCTCAGCTGAGGAAGTCTTCTTCCAACCGCAACACCAGTATACTAAAGATCTCACCAAAGACGTGCCTAAGCTACACGAGAAATGGGCAATCTAGCTTTCAGCAGCGAGATTGAGTGGAAACCAGAAACTAATCTGAATTTGCAGGCGCGCCAGCTTTGACATATCTCCTGTGACTGATCTCGCTTTCAAGTGACTTTCTTGTATGGAAGGCTCTGGTTTATCAGATACAGTGTGGAATCTTCCATTGTAGAGAGCAATAGTGAAACAAGAAATCAGAACCGATAGACTCTGTCTGAGGCGATTCGCTGAAGAGGACAAATCATTCCAGCTTTGTGAAGCATCTCTGGAAAGATTCATCACAAAGCTTTCAGATATATCATAACGAGTTCTAAAAGCCTTCAAATAACCTTCAGATAATATACCTTCTCAGATTTGAACCTCGGGGATAACATGTTTTTATGGATCTAGAAGCTTGCAAGTTATAAGAACACTCTGGAAAATTCTTATAAGTCCTTTACACCCTAAACTTGCTAGGTGTGTTCTAATGGGAAATGGTATTGAGGAATGTTACGGGCGGATTCTCGAATCGATCAAACAGATGCCGGTGGTGGACTGCCACGAACATCTAGCTGTTCCTAGCGCCTATGTCACCCCTCCTAAAGAGCCTTTATCTTTCCTTCTGAGAGGCTATTTTTTCACAGACTTGAGGTCTGCAGGAATGAGTCCAAGTGAACTTCTTTTCCTGCAAGATGATGATGTGCCAACTGAAGAGAAATGGCCAGTCTTTAAGACCTACTGGCTTCGAACCGAACATACAGCCTACGCTAGGGAAATAAAGGGCACCATGCGCTACTACGGTGAGGACGAAATAAACCTAGAGAGCCTTCAACGGCTCAGAAAGAAAACAGGCATACTCAATGAGGAAAGATACCTCAAGTTCCTTGATTCCTCAAATATCAAAGCATTGATCGTCAACATATTCTGTCAACCGGAAGAATTGAAAAGATTTATTCAAGGCAAAACTAAGCTACCACAGTGTTATAAGCTCGTTATCCCGCTTTCGACCTTGCATGGAATAGGGGAGGCCTTCACCCCGTACTTCGGAAAAGGACCATGGTCCTTTCAAGGCATACAGAATATCGCTGGAATCATTGATGAAACGGTTACTAGCCTCGATGAATTCCTAGGTACAGTCCAAAAGATCATGAGACGCCTAAAGGAACTGGGTGCAGTGGGAATGAAGGAGCAAAGTGCCTACACTAGAAGCCTCGATTTTGCCCTCACAACAAGGAACGAAGCAGAGGAATTGTTCAATAGATGTCTCGCCGATCCCAACAACAAGCTCGGCTGGCCGGAATCAAAGCCTCTTGACGATTTCTTATTTCATGAGTTCATGAGATTCGCGAGAGAGATGAAATTGCCCGTGCAGATTCACACTGGTTATTTGGGCGGTGTTAGAAATCGTGTTGACAAAGCCAACGCCGCGCTCTTCACCAAAGTCCTTGAGCTTCACCAGGATGTTGCCTTTGACCTGTTTCACGGGAATTGGCCTTACATGGGCGATCTGCTATTTCTCGCAAAGAATTATCCTAACGTCTACTTCAACATGTGTTGGCTTCACATCGGGGACCCCCTGTACAGTAGGGAGCTATTGGAGAGAGCGGTCGTCACTGTTCCGCATAAGAAGATTTTCGGGTTTGGAGGTGACTATGGTGGAGGTCCACAATGGGAAGGCCCAGAATTGATACCTGCACACTTAGCTTTAGCCCAGGAAAATATAGCTTGGGCCCTTTCCAACATTGTACATAAGAGGTGGCTTTCAGAAAATCAAGCTATAGAGATAGGCGCGGACTGGCTCTTCAACAATCCTAACGAATTTTACAGGCTGGGGCTGAAGCCCTACATCCCTTGATCTTTAGCTTGAACAATATGCAAGGCTGCGGACGCGTCTCTCACACATCGATGGAAACTTTAACCTGCCAATATAAGCTGAGTATGGGGACACATAGCAAACTTACAGGCTTGCTGTCAACGGTTTTACTGGGTGAACCATGGCGTAGTCAGACACTTCGGATCTATGTTTGTGACTTTGGACATTGATTCTAATGTTTCGATCACAGTATTCCGCTTCAAGTCTCGGACTATAGATAGCCGCAAAATTCCTATGCGCTGATCAGAAGCCCATCATGACGAACCAAATGCCCCAACCAACAAGCCACGCTATCAAAAGAGAAGCCCATCACCTCCTGAGTTAGCCCATTTGTTGGGAACTCCATGGGTGTATCAGAACTGTACATTTGATATGAGCGAGAATATGATAGTTGTTGTCAGTTTCTTAGCTGCCGTAGGATTCATTGTCCTAATCATGAAGACAATGATGCTTTCGAGAAACAGAAAGAAGCTGGGAAAGGAAAATTAGACTAGTCTAGAAATTGGTTGCCTCATTTTCCGTTGGACTCAGCTTCGAACTGATCTTTGATGGCACAGTCTAGAGCCATCACTCTGGTAGTGTCGTTACTGTTTGTATTAGATCACAAACCATATACCTCTATCACGTTTTCCCCCATAATCCTCTCAGCTACCCACAGTGCTGTCTTCATACCGAAACTTCCCTTCAGAACCTTTAGTGCCAGAACCTCAGCTATAAGATCCTTCGCTAGCCGCAGTGATGCGTAGGTATGCTCAGGGATAGTATGGTCCCCTCCCCATGCAAATATCTTTGTAGCGGGCAATATATCAAGCCACTCATTTAACGCCTCCTTGTAGGCTGATGGTGATACATGGGTAAGCCAACAACCGTTCACATAAGCATTGGGGAAATGCTTTGCGAGTATCCCCGCCTCCCTCAAGTATGGGTATCCGCCATGGGATATGTCGAACGTCACTTCCGGATACTTACGAATAAGATTAGTTAAATGGGTTGGATCAGAATTCTTTATTGCGTTGTAATTTCCACCCTGCAACCCAGTATGTATATGAAAGGGCAATTTATACTCGGCACATCTCTTACAGACCTCATGCATCATGAAATCCTGGAAGGCTCTCCTCCCCTCGAAGGAGGAATTCTCCAGACCCATAGCTATGATCTTTTCAACCTTGTACCTGGAAACATCGCGGTATTCTATGATTCGTTCATAAGCGAGACCCGATTTTATACCTATGGCACCAGCCTTAACTGATATCTCGAACGCTTCGTCCAAAGCTTCTAAGTATTCCTCTAGGCTCCTTATGGGCTTATAATCAGTGAACCCTGTAGAACCCGAATAATGTGCACCCATAATGAGCTCATCCATTTGAACCAATTGGACAAACCTCTCGTCTTTTACTATCTTAGTGCACGGTGGGCCCATCCTTCCAGTTATATCCAGCGTAATTCGAAAGATGCCCATCTTCTCTAGAAGTTTCAGAGTCCACCCCGGGTTTTCTCTGCTTCTGGCTCTTATCTTATCCGAAAGATCCTTCCAGTTTTCTCCGAATTCCTCACCCTCAAATCCGTAAAGATCTCTTAGGGCTATGAGTACATATTGGTAATGTGTCGTGTTTCTGACTCTCTCCAAATACGGCTTGAGTTTAGACCACGCTCTCTCGGATTCATCTCTGCCCTCCTTCAGATAGGAGAAATCATAGAGAGGAGCTTCTAAACCAGCAGATACTATGTCAGAGCTAACGTAACCATTAGCGAAGAAGAAAGGTAAGTCTATCTCTAGAGTGCTGTCTTCAATCAGTACGTCCAGTAGGTGATCATGGTGGTCAACAATCCTTAACCCTTCCATAGCCTCAAGGATTTGAGTCTTCAAACGGACTAAATGTTCCATATACTCATCTTCGAACACTAGTTTTCATAGAGCTTTATATATTCTATTCGTTACGTGAGCTGTAACCTAAGATCCCTCAGCACTTTGAGGCACAAGCAGCTTAGGTTCCTGGAGTACAGCCTCCTCAAGGCAAGGATCCGGGGAGTAGACTTCATACAAGGCTAGACTCAACATGAATATGGGCGGAATACAGGCAAGCCTTCAGGGACCTGCTTCAAAACCTTGTCCAGCGGGTCTACAATATGGCGGATAAGATGCTACTAGAGAAATTTGAAAACTTGGAGGTGATACTGAGATGACCCTTCAATATCGCAAAACTTAAGAAGATGTCAATACCTCGTCTAGAACGCGTTAACGGATTATAGAGGGTAAGGATATGAAATCAAAGGACCTTGCTATACTAGGAGGAGAGAAGGCCGTAACGCTTCATATGCCTGAGTGGCCGCGCATCGCCGAAGAGGAGATAGCTGCCGTGGTGAAGCAGATGCTAACGGGATCGCTATCCGAAGTCGGTCGTGACGGCATAATAGCCGAATTCGAAGATGCCTTCGCTACCTATCAGGGCACTAAGTATGCCTTATCGTTCTCCGATGGAACTGCTAGCATACATGCCGCGCTCTTTGCAGCTGGCGTTAAACCTGGAGATGAAGTTCTTCAGACATCCAACACATGGGCTTCAGCGATAACCGCCATCATACATGCTAACGGGATACCCCTATTCTGCGATGTAGTTACAGACGGCTTCGCCATAGATCCCGATGAGATTAGGCGTAAAGCCGGACCGAGGACTAAGGCCGTGATCGTTACCCACCTTTGGGGTGTACCAGCCGAGATGGACGAAATCTTAGAAGCAGCGGAAGAAAAGAACCTCATCGTCATAGAGGATTGCTCACACGCCCACGGTGCAACCTATAAGGGCAGAAAAGTCGGAAGCATTGGCCACGTGGGCTGCTTCAGCCTTCAAGCAAGCAAATCAATAGTCGCAGGGGAAGGAGGAGTCATGGTTACTGATGACAGGCTCTTATACGAGAGAGCGATGCTGCTCGGCCATCACGACTTTAGGCTGCAGCAGGAACTGACCCTAGATGAGACCAAGCGGTATGCTACTTGCGGTCTCTACTGGAAGTACAGAGCATCACCGTTAGGTATAGCTATAGCCAACGCTCAACTCAAACATCTAGACGAATGGACCCGTAGCAGGCGTGAAAATCGGGAATACCTGAAGAAGAAAATTGAGGACATAGACTTCATAGTCTGGCCCAAAATCCCAAAATACATGGAACTCGGCTTCTACGGCACACCAAGCTTCTATGATAAAGAGGCAGCGAAAGGACTGTCGAGGGAGATGTTCCTAAAGGCAATGTGGGCCGAAGGTGTACCCTTATGGACAGGATACAGAGTCTGGTATCTCGAGCCAATATTCCAAGACCGATCCTTTTATGGACGGCGGACGACGGGTAAACAATACAAGGCTGGCGACCTACCTCGGACCGAAGAATTGGCAAAGAAGGAGATAATCTTATCAGTAAACCAGTTCATAGCTCCCGCTAGGGAACTTCTGGATCAATTCTCGGATGCATTCCACAAAGTCGCCGAAAACATGGAAAAGCTGACATCAATAGAAACAGAGTAGCCGTCCCCACCTATCCTTTTTTCAAGCTAGATTGAAAACTTCGGTGTAGTTCTTGAAACTTTCATGTCGCTTCCCTTAGTCGCCCCCTTTCTGGGTTCACAGAACAACCTCTTCCAAGAAATCCAAGAACTAACATGTCGAAACTTCTGTCTTTGCCTACGGATTCATAGAGGATGTGTCAAAAATATATGGAGCGGAATGGATTCTGTATGGTTCTCAACTTTCCGTATCTGATTCAGGTTAAATCTTCCAAAGGTGTCCTATGCCGATGTAAAGTTTGAGCATGAATGCTCCATAGCAGGAGCAAACCTTGGAAGACTCTAACAAACTGAAAATGTGTGGTCAACGATATCAGTGATGATGTCTAACTAGGCATATCAATCAAAGAAGAAATAGTCATCGATGCTCACTGCAATTTTTGCTTGTGGTCAGATCCGTATATCCTAGACTCTCAAGATAATGAGCTCGCTAAACAACAAATGGACAAACACGGCCTCGGCATGTCTTCTGCTTCTTTGCTGGGTTATGTCGATACTCGTTGGCAGAACAGTTGCCTCTTTGCATGAGAAAAGGTACCCGATCGTTTCCCCCCAGATATAGAGCACAGTAACCTCTATTCCTGCACCTGTGCCTGTGTCGATTGACAAGTTGTTCAGAAATTCGTGAAATACACCACGTGACAATCAACAACAGGCAAACCGCGAAACTGAGGCAACTCCACAACACTTCACCTTCAACAAACCCGGCTTCATTATTAGCCTATTCTGATTGCCCCAATCAGCAAACTCATAAACCTCTTGCGCTTACTCACAAAATTCACAAACAGGTTCCTGAAGCCTCTAAGCCATCGCGTCCTTCAAAAGCAGTTGCCGTGGTTAAGGGCCAGAATCGCAAAATATCTCTACTTTGAATTTTTGAAGCAATTGCTGGACGAAGATTGCTGCAAAGACCGAAACCTCTGGACATCAACCTCATTACGCTTCTTTTGATGACCATCATGAACTTACCCATGAATCCCATCTATCCTAGATAGCGGGAGATCATCGGGTTGGGTATCTTAGACCTTGAAGGACCAAAATCCTGCAGATACTTCATAAATGTTGCGCTGAACCTCTTACCGTACTTGATCAACGCTGCAGGTAAAGGCGAATCACAATAGGCGCTCTATCAGGTTGATCATAAGTGTTCGCGCTGATAATGCGTTCGTGCTATTCCAAATTTCATCCAGAAAACGGTTTAAAAGAGACCGAAAATCTTATATTCGGTCTTATTGTGTATTTCTGCAAATGTTCAAACTACTGAAAGCCATCGTGCATGCTCCTTTCGCTCAGTTTTTTTTCAAGAAAACTGCTCTATTTCTCATTTCAATTTCTGTAGGGTTGACGTTTATATTTATCTTTCCTCGTCTGCTACCCTATTCGCCTATTGATATCATGATTGGGCGGATTCAGGGTGCAGGAGGCACTTCTATAGGCGGGAGCAGTGGAAGCAGTGGAGGCCTTCAGTCATACGCTCTCGAAGCCATGAGGAAGACGTATGAGGAGAAATTTGGACTTACCCAACCACCCATCACACAATACTTTCTATTCCTGAAGAGGTTTCTGACAATGGACTTCGGCCTGTCGTATTACTTGTATCCGTATCCCGTTGAATCATTAGTGTTGAGTGCCCTACCTTGGACATTAGCTCTTATTGTTCCCGTGATGGTGATCGGTTTTGGGGTAGGAAATTGGGTTGGAGCCAGAGCGGCATACTACAGGGGCAGAGTCAGCAACGTTGCTCTCACTATCGCTACGTACATGACCCAAGCACCTTACTACTGGTTTGCGCTGATACTAATGCTTGTCTTTGGAGTCACGCTAGGATGGTTTCCTCTGTACGGGGCTTACTCCAGTAAGTGGTTACGTCCCGTTCTAAGCTTGCCTTGGATACTTGATGCAGTTTGGCATTACGCTCTTCCCTTCTTATCCCTTGTAAGTTTGGCAATTGGCGGATGGGCCATCGACATGAGGGCACTTGCGCTTTACGAGATGCAATCCAACTACATCGAATACTGTGAACATCTAGGTTTTGCCAAAAGAAAACTGAGGAGATACGTTCAGAAAAACGCTATTCTGCCTAACTTCACCTGGATTCCACTAAGTATTAGTAGCCTTGTGAGTCAAACATTACTGGTCGAGGTTGTTTTCGGATACCCTGGACTTGGCTCTTTGGCTTTCAACGCTGTGTTTGCCCAAGATTACCCTCTGATCGAGGTCACTTTAATCTTCTCTATGCTGATTGTTCTAATTGGCAATTTCATCTGTGATGTTTTTTATGGAGTATTAGATCCTCGCATCGGGTCTGGTTATGTTGGTGGTGGATAGTGTCTTCCAAAAAAAAGTTGCTTATGAGAAACAGAAGATTCCAAGTCCGCCTGGCTGTTCTCACCACAATCATTATGATTGGGGTGATAGGTCCGTACATGACTCTGAACCCGGATGCGTATACCGGCGATAGGTACGAGCTTCCTTCTTGGAGACATCCCTTGGGTACGGATAATTTTGGAAAAGATCTTCTAGCTCAACTGGTAATTGGTATCCGCCATTCTTTAGAGGTAGGCGTCATCTCGGGAACACTTGCACTGGCAATTGCACTCGTGGCTGGAGGCTTAAGCCCACTCATTGGGAGGAGATCAGACGAAGTAATTAACACAATTGCGAACATCTTTATGGTGCTGCCTAGTGTGCCTATACTAATTCTTCTCTCATTAAGCTTTAGGGAAAGAAGCCTATTCATTGTTGCCGGCATTATAGCAGTATTAGGATGGGCTGGAGGAGCAAGATCATTGAGATCTCAAGTTCTAAGTCTAAAAGAGAGGGGATTTGTAAATTTAGCACGCATATCTGGCAAAGGCAACGTGAAGATAGTATTCTTTGAAATCTTCCCAAACACACTTTCTTACATCTTCAATAGCTTCTGCTGGTCGTTGGGAGGAGCGATTTCGGCTGAAGCCGGTATAAGTTTGCTGGGATTAGGTCCTAGGGCTCGCACACTTGGAACAATGCTTTACTATGCAATCGCGAACAGTGCGCATACCGCGGGTATATGGTGGTGGTTTATCCCTCCCGGATTGATCCTAATAGTCTTCACAGGAACTTTAATAACGATGGGAACAGTCATGGATGAGGTTCTAAATCCAAAACTACAAGGGGCAGCAGAGAGAGCATAATTCGGCATCGTCCATGCCGCAAACAAAGTGTCACTTACAGTCGAGGAAGGGTCTCTGGGTCTTGCCGGCGAATGCGGGTGTGGAAATAGCGCATTCTTGAAGACTATTGCCGGAACTCTAGGTCTGCTATTGAATTATGAAGGCGGTGAGGATTCCGCCACTTCCTTGATGTTGCAGAGCTGGTTTAACTCCAGCGGGAGTCACGAGACGAACTTCCTGTTTTCAGTCTGGAAAGGCGTTTGATCGGTAAGATCATTATATCCAAAATTCTCGTAGCCGAGATGATGTCGCACGGCGGAATCATGACCTTTTGTTACTAAGTGATTCTTGATAGTATTCGTTATATGCAGGTATTCTGACGCCCTTTCTTAGAGCATATTCGATTATTTTTCTTGTGATCTTCATTCCAGGATCTTGCCTGTTGGCAATGCCTGACAAGGCCTGTAAAGTATCACCATCTGAATCTCGCCTTCTATTACCATCAGTGATGCTTGACCAATCATGTTGGGCGTATGACCAACTGAGGTTCTTCTCGATTATGTAGTCTATGCATACTTTTACATAGTTTAAGTATTCTTCTCTTTTGTCGTATCCATGACTGTCCAGCCATGAGCAATCGATGAATCCCTGGAAAGGGAACTCAAGCATGTCGGGGAAGCCTTGGGGTTCATACCAGAAAGGCTGAACGTCGAAAGGCAACGGTTCCCAATGCAGATAGTCACGTATATTCATGTGATATGATCTTACAAACCTTATTCCTAAGTCGTGAAGTATGCTCAGGATGTCCGGCCTGTCGATTAACCCCATATAACAACCCGTAGGCCCGGTTATTCCTATGCATCTCACGCCTAGATGCTTCCGTAACAGCTCATTTGTTCTGGCTACTTCTTCTCGTATCTCGTCAAGAGTTCCACCCTTATATATTTCTATCTTTCCATCCTCATATCTGTAAACAAGCGTCTTCAAAAGTTTGTGGGAATACGTATGTTGTTGAATATCGAAAAGTCTCCTGTCATCTAAGAGGCTCTGAAAATCCTCAACATTGTCTTCAAGAGTTTTTCCGCATATGAAAAGTGTACACGGAACGTCAAGATCGCTGTGAACTTTCTTCATTTGCTTTAGGAATTTCCTCGTTATACCCAATAGAGGATCCTGAACCTCGACATCATACCCAATCAACATCGTTGCCATTTCCTATTTCCCTCCGGAAATCAGCCTCATTCTACCATACAGATTGCGTAAATCTATGTGGATTCAGATTATAGGAACTATGTTGTTTCGTGTAATGAATTCTGCAAGTTTGATGGCGAACAGGTCTGATGCCGCTAACCCCCAGTGAGCGTCATATTTTAGCCAGTATAGGTCAACAATGGTCTCAGCATCTATGCCATCAAAGATCGCGTAGCCATCAAAATAATGCAGATCGAAATATCGGCAAAGCCCATCGGATTCAGTCCGATGTAGCAGTCTACCTTTTTCTTTCCTTATCCGTAGCAGACCTTGGCGTGTGGGCATAGGGCAGAAGACAACGGGAATGTCCCGTTCATGGCAGGCATTTACGATCTCGGTGAATAAGGTTAGGCGTTCAGCGCTATAGCGTTTAGTGAATGCATTGGTTGAAAAAGCGTAACCGGGAGGACTTAATTCCGATTCTGATGTCCATTCTTTGCAGTAGTAATCGGGGGATATTTGTGCGGACTTGTTTTCACGTTTTATTCGTTCGACGATCCGGTCAATCTGTTCGCCGCTTGTTACCTCGAATAACTTTTCCATGTTAGGGCGGACCTTTTCGAATGCCTCGTAGGATGCTGGTCGTTTGGAATAGTCGTAACCATGGTAATATAGACCGGTTTGGTCGGATTGCAAAACTGTGAACAGCCGAGCAAGATTATCAAAAAAAGAGGCGATGATCAATGCGTCAAACTCGAAGTGCGGCAGGATTTGGTTCATGAACACGGAATGCCAATTGAGTAGTCCGCCACCGTCGATTGGGAACGGATATACCTGCACATCGCGCGACCGATCAGGACGCGATCTAAGAAGTTGCTGGAGGCGTTCCGGCCAAGGCATGGGCATGTATACTCCAGCAGTGAAAGAATCTCCTAAAACTATGAATCGAAAAATTCGGGACGAGGATTTTTGCGGAGTGAAATCGTACGAGCAGTTGTATCCGTAGTTATTCCCGCTCATGACGGAGTCAAAAATCAGTTCGCCGCTGATCACGCGGATCAAACGGATCGGGCCGGGAAGCCAGCGATATCCCATAACTGGATCAAAGGCTGTGGGCGGTGCACTGCAGAAGGTGCCTTGGAGATGTTCAAGTGGTACGTCTCTGTAATAGCTCATCATATCACCCTTTGTAGATGCGTTCAGATCGATTTATATGATTTTCCCCGCATAGGATTTTTCGCACTTTCATGTTCTCGATCTAGTACATGTTTTTGTGAAGACCATAAAATATGGGCAATCCTAGACATAGCGCTTATATTTTTTTCGTCGATTATGGAAAAACATCTGAGGAAATTAGGAGACAGATTGAAGAACAGAAAGGACAAGGACTATTGACAGTGGGAGATGGGGGTGAACTGTTTACCCATTTATATTATTTGAGAGGCTTCGAAAATCTTTTATATCACTTACGCATACTGCTAACGAACAGAAAAAAAGGGGAAATTGAAAATGAAGAATGGCAGTGAGAAACGTCTTAGAATTTTGGTGCTTTTGACATTGGCATTGTTGTTGCTGCCGAGCATCGTCTTAGAGACCTCTACACAGGAGGAAATCATACCAAGAGAGCAGGCTATAATGGGTCAAGGTGCAGGGATGACTCGGTCCTTCAACCCAGTTCAATTCTGGTCCAGAATGGAATATGTCATGGTGGACCCCATGGTTTACGAAGTCTTGGGAGTTTGGGATCAACTTACAGGCGAATATCGGCCTTGGCTGGCAGAAAGCTGGGAGTGGACTGACAGTGAGACCTTCATGATTTACCTAAGAGAGGAACCTTACTTTAGGGATGGATCACCACTCACTGCAGAGGATGTTGTCTTTTCCTTGACAACGTTGGGTAATGAAACATTCGGTGGACCACTTGTTGCCGACTTCCAAGAGTACATTGAATCCATAGAAGCATTAGATGAACGTACAGTTCGGATCAAGGTCACCGCATTCAACATTAGGGCGTTCGGCCTCCTTGAATACCCAATATTCTCTAAGGCAAGATGGTCCCGCCTCATAGAGGAAATGGGAGTTGGAGGAATACTGGAATACTTGAACAATGATCCAGATGAGATGGAAGCATCAGGCCCATACACATTGCACTCAGATTCTGCAGAGAAGACCGTGTTCATAAGAAATGACAATTGGTGGGCTAACCAGATAGGCTGGAGCGCCGCACCGAAGTATATCGTATTGGATCGCCTCATAGAGACCGCTGAGGCGATTACGAGGGTGTTCAAAGCAGGCGAAATAGACGGTAGTGGTTTCATTTTTGAGGGTGAATTTGAGTTTCTGAAGGCGAATAAAGACCGCTTTGGATGCTGGGATGTTGATGCAGCCACGCCGCAAGAACTACATGCCTCAGGAGCGCAGCTGGGAGTATTGCTGGCGTTGAATATGGAGGTTCCAGTCTTTAGGCAACGCTGGTTCCGAGAAGCACTTGCGTACGCCGTAGACTATGAGCGGGCTGCAGAGGCCGCTATAATTCGAATATGGGGATCTGCTCTCCCTATCCACCCATGGCATGCGTTATATGATCAATACGCTAATAACACCCTGTTAACTGAGAACTTTGAAACGGAAATGCATGGAGGCAGGTTGCATATCAAGTATGATATGGATAAAGCCCTGGAGATATTGGAGGCTCATTGTGAAGGGAGCGTTGCAGAAGGATGGACTTGGAACGGCTCTAAGATCGGTCCTTTCGAACTTCCCATTGTTGCAGGTTGGACGCCTGAAGAGAATCTCATGACCGTCGTGGCTGACTCTATCACTGCCATCGGAATTCCAGTTGAAATAGTCACCTACTCATATGGAGCGTGGGGTACTAAAGTTGAAGCAAGAGACTTTGAGATGATCTACACCGAACGCACGAATCTTGGACCCCTTGAACCAATCCAATCGCTGTACGAGTTATTCATAGGGGTGCCGGGAGCATGGTCTTCTAGCCCAGCTGACTACCAAAACACTTTCGATGGATCTTATCCAGAACTTGAAAATACAGCGGAAGAGGTTAAGAACCTGATACTCGAAGCATTCCGCTATCCTGTTGGGAGCCCCGAATCAATAGCGCTCGTCAACGAGATAGAGTCAATAGTGGTCCCACAGCTATCGTACATCCCTCTAAACCTACACTACACATTTGCGATAAAATGCTATAGAGGCCAATGGGTTAACCAGCCTACCAAAGATGACCCTTACCCACATCGAGAAAACGCCGCCGCTATGAGAGAATATTTGGAGTATAAATCAGCGCATATCGACACTATCGGTGTCTCTGTCAATCCTGCTTTGGTCGAAGTTGGGAAACCAGTCACCGTTTCAGTAACTCTCAGAAACAACGGAGAATCCGAACAATTACACCAGGTAGATGTCAGAAAAGGACCCGCTGCAGCTTGGCCTGACTGGCCGGAACTCCTCGCTTGGAATATAGCCACTATACCAGCTGGCTCGACGAAGACCGTTACAATGACTGTAACATTCACTGAGCCTGGATCCTACATACTGACAGTAGACAACTGGAGAATCGGCAAATACGACCCAGGAGACCCTGTAGAGAAGACATTGATAGTCACGCCGCCAGTAACAGGCCTCACCATCGAGGATGCTGTAAGAGCTGCTGAAGAGGCAAAGGACCTCGCACAAGACGCGGCAGAAGCAGCAAATGCAGCGAAAGCAGCAGCTGACGCAGCCAAGACCGCCGCGGATGCCGCCGCAGAAGCTGCCAAGGCAGCAATGGAGACTGCGGCACCCATGTGGATGGTTTGGGCAGCATCAATAGTCACCATAGTTGTAGTGCTCGGCGGAGTCTACGTCATAACCAAAGGCAAACGATGAAACCAGAAAACAGA
>Ga0315314_1001416_pt1 | contig 21735 bp, 24 predicted proteins | sample TDP9_MG_FD_203631 | JGI IMG/M metagenome (GOLD analysis project Ga0315314, IMG submission 203631) | Freshwater sediment microbial communities from Lake Towuti, South Sulawesi, Indonesia - TDP9 | ecosystem: Environmental > Aquatic > Freshwater > Lake > Sediment | place: Indonesia: South Sulawesi... | reverse complement strand
TCCTGCGGACAAAGCACGAGTAGAACGGGGTGACATCATTTTGGAACTGGGGAACAAGAGGATAGACACGATCGACGAACTACAGCGGACTTTGCTGGAGAGAAAGCCTGGCGACAGGATGGAGGTCGCTATCCTGAGAGGGCGTCAAAAAGGCAAGTTAGGAGTAATATTAGAAAGAATGCCCTAAAACCACGAACCCAAAGCCCCATACCATAAAATATTTTTCCCTTTCATCTAGAATTCTTTGATTGTAAGAAAGACCTGAATCTGGATAGCTCTGCTTCCCGCTCAAAAGGAGAACTGCATTAGCGTCAAGTACTAGGTTTTTGTTGGAACTAGATTCCCAATTCTTGAAAAGAAGGCTTTCGATGTGCCTTCAGTTATTTCTGTTTTCAGTGTTTCGCTGTAGATCCTTATTAGCAAGGTTTCCCTGTCTACATCTACTTTCGTATTTTCATACTTCCCTCCGATCTTAGCTATACGGCTTGCAATCACTTGCGCCAGCTCTCTGACCTCGTCGGAGCTAACCTCTATGTTTTCACCTCGTTCTTGGGCTATCATCTGAAAGACGCTGAGCATTCCCCTCAGGCGCTCCATGTGGCTGTGGATGAAGTATCTTCTCAGGTCTGACGGTATCTTCTCCCAGTCTTCGATGAACAGCTTTGCGGTGGGTTCATAGTATTTCTCCAATATACCATGGGAACCTATCTCGGTTCGATTTATCTTTATTAGCCCAGCCTTGCGGAGTAGCCTTAGATGGTGGGAGGTTGAGGGTTCGGTGAGCTTAGTCTTTTCTGCAAGATGCGTCTGGGTGAGGGACTCAACAGCTAATAGTCGCAATATCTCCCTTCGAACGAGGTCGGCGAGCAACTTTATAGTCTCAGGGTCTCGAACTATCCTTACGGCCTCCATTTCTCTCTCCTTCATAATCTTCTTGGTTGTAATGTGATCGCTTGTTAGGTGTATCTAATCGGTATGATAAACCTTATAAAATGGCACATAAATACATTTCTAACAACGCCGAGAGACGAGGGATCCTAAACGGTTGACATACCTATACTCGTTACGATCTCCTTCGTCACAGGGTTACTAGGAGCACTGACAGGTCTGGGCGGAGGAAGCATCATAATCCCTCTACTGACGCTGCTAGGAGTGCCTATAAAATACGCGATAGCCACGGGCATGGTGGTTATCATAGCTACTTCGTGCGGTTCTGCGGCATCTTACGTTGAGAAGCAATTGACAAATGTGAGAATCGCCATGTATCTTGAGCTATACACTGTGGTGGGAGCCATCATAGGCGCTGTGATAACAAGCTTCATATCAGCTAAGCTCCTCTACTTCTTCTTCGCAGCCTTCCTCATGACCTCCTTCATAGGTTTAAAAGGACATCTCGGCAAGGAGCTCCCCACAGTGGAAAAGCAGGACAGGGTCTCAGCTTGGCTCAACCTTGAAGGGAGCTACTACGATGAAGCCCTAGCAATGAAGATCGACTACAAGATAACGAATGCTGTACCCGGCGGTGTCGGCATGTTTGTTGCAGGTTTAGCTGCTGGCATGCTGGGTATAGGTGCTGGAGCCTTCAAAGTCTGTGTTCAAGAACTATGCCTCAAAATGCCATCTAAGGTATCCAGCACGACGAGCAACTTCATAATAGGGATGACCGCCCTCGGAGGCTCAACAGTGTATCTCATAAAGGGCCTGATTTACCTCGACCTCGTGGCGCCGATGGCCGTAGGAGCAACCCTGGGGGCTTTACTTGGCGCTAGAATCCTCAACAGGTTCAGGAACGTCACTATCAGATATCTGTTCCTGGCTATCGTCCTGTACCTCATCATCCAGATGCTGTACAATGGGGTGACAGCTCCGTGGTGAAAGGCCCACGTAGTCTTGAAGCTCTGATAAGTCATATACTGACCCTCGGAACGATCTCCTCAATAACCCTCCTAATAGTCGGTCTGGCCCTCTACGTGACCGAGACCAAGACACTGACCTTGACTTTGGAGAGCAGCTGGATCATGGGAGGGGAGACAATATTCAATGTCATAGAAGTCCTGCTGAAGGATCTTCGGAGTAATCGAGCATACAGCTTCATGGCTTCAGGCATACTGTTGTTGATGCTGACCCAATACTTGAGAGTACTCGCCTCAGCGACATACTTCTTCACTGTTGGGGACTGGAAATACGTGGGCATAACTCTATCAGTACTGACAATCCTAACTCTGAGCCTACTAGGATACTTTAACTTCTAGAAGAACGCCATCAAGACCTTCAGCCCACTTATCTACATCTAGAAGGTGTTCATACGGAACTTATGAAAGCCCTTTGGATTTGAGCATCGCATGGGACTCGCAAAGTTTAAATTTGAATCGCCTATTAAGAAGAGCGGCGGTAATTGGTGAGAGGCGGTAGCTTTTTCTTCGATAGGCTCCCAGTCTTGTCTAATGTATCATAGGCGCGTACCTAATCGAATCCTTATTGATGCTTCTCTCCTCAACTTCTCTAGAACAACCTCTAGAGCTGCTTTGCTGAATGCGCCATCAAAAACATACAAAGGCTTAAGGTAAGGAAGGCGGAAATCGATGCCTAGTAGCATTAACGTAGAGGAACTCCATGAGAACGAGGTCAAAGTCCTCCTAGCTCTGAAAGACCTTAAGAGGGCTTCAGCTGAAGAGATTGGTCGTATTGCTGGTCTGACGAGAGACGCAGTCGAGAAGGCTAGCGCATGGGCAACGACAAAGGGTCTCCTTTCAGTAGACGAGAAAGTCTCAGAATCTCTCATCCTCTCAGAGGAGGGAGAGGAGTATGCTGAACAGGGACTTCCAGAGAGGCGGCTCCTCAGCCTGACAGGGAGAAAAGGAGCAATAATATCTGAGTTAAGGAAAACCTTTCTACACTCTGACATCGCTCTGAATTGGGCGCTGAGAAATGGATGGGCGAGAATAGAGCAAGGAAAGATCCTTCTCACGGCTGTTGGAGAGTCTGCTCTAAGAGAAGAGAACCTTGATGAAAAGATTCTGAAAAGCCTCAAGGAAGCTCCGCTAGCGACAGCGCCAAAAGAGTGGTCGGAGAGGGTTAAGGTTCTTCTAAGAAGGAGACTCGTCAAGAAGGCAAGGAGAAGCGAAAAGGCGGTCTTCCTAACCCCGACAGGCGAGAACCTCCTCCCGCTCCTTGAGTCGAGAGAGGCTGCGGGTCTAGTCTCTCAGTTGACGCCTGATCTAGTCAGGTCTGGACGGTGGCGTGGAGTCAAGTTCCAGAGGTACGACATCGCCCTTCCCGTCCCTAGCATCTATCCAGGCAAGAGACACTTCATGCAGCAGGTCATCGAATACATACGCCGCATCTGGCTGGAGCTCGGCTTCAAGGAGATGACAGGACCGATCCTTGAACCCTGCTTCTGGGTCTTCGACGCACTCTACCAGCCTCAGGACCACCCAGCAAGAGATCTGGCAGACACTTTCTACATGAAGGTCCCAAGAGAGGGTGAGCTACCTGACGCAGGAATCGTTGAAGCTGTAAGAGCGACGCATGAAAACGGCTGGACAACAGGCTCGACTGGATGGAGGTACAGATGGGACCCTGCTGTGGCTAGGAGATGCTGTCTTAGGACCCATACAACAAGCCTCTCGGCTAGAACTCTCGCTGAACTGAGGGATGCAGAGTTGCCTGCGAAGTTCTTCTCTGTAGGCCGAGTCTTCAGGAATGAGACTATCGACTGGAAGCATCTGGCTGAGTTCTATCAGACGGATGGCATAGTCGTGGGGGAAGGCGTGACCTTCAGGCACATGCTTGGATACCTCAGGAACTACCTCGTCAAGATGGGCATTGAGAAAATGCGGTTCAGGCCAAGCTACTTCCCCTACACCGAGATGTCCTGCGAGGCCGAAGTCTGGATCCAAGAGAAGGAAGAATGGGTCGAGCTCTTCGGGGCAGGCATATTCAGACCTGAGGTGGTGAAACCCCTCCTCGGACGAGATGTCCCAGTCCTCGCCTGGGGACCAGGCTTCGAGAGGATCGTGATGAGCCACTACAACATCAAGAACATGCGTGACCTGTACCTGAACGACCTGGGGCAGATCAGGGAGGCGAGGCTCTGGGTGAGGTGACACTATGCCTGTAATAGAGGTAAAGCTGGAGGATTTCAACAAGCTCGTCGGAAAGAAGCAGAGTATTGAGTATCTGGCGGAAAAACTCCCCATGCTCGGATGCGCCTGGGAGGGCAGAACAGAAGACGGTTTCATGCTCGAAGTCTTCCCGAACAGACCAGACATGCTTTCGATTGAAGGTCTCGCCAGAGCCTTCTCCTCTTATGTCGGTATCAGAACTGGCCTTCGACTCTACCAGCCGAGGGAGTTAGACTATCGTTTGCAGGTGGAACCTAGAGTCTCAGTCGTACGTCCCTTCATCGCCTCGGCCGTAGTGAAGAATGTCTCTTTCTCAGACGACCTCATACGGTCCATCATCCAAGTGCAGGAGAAGCTCCACGTCACCCACTGCAGGAACAGGAGAAAAGCCTCTATAGGGCTCCACAACCTAGAGCCTGTAAGATTCCCCCTGACTTATACGGCGATGCCTAAGGATTTCAGGTTTATACCGCTTGATGAGAGACGTGAGATGAGTCTCGAAGAGATACTGAAGAATACTCCGAAGGGGGTGGACTATGCTTGGATTCTTGAGGGTGAGGAGGAGTACCCTATCCTCATGGATTCGAAGGGTATGGTCTTGTCGATGCCTCCGATCATAAACTCTGCTCATACTAGGATCGAGGAGGAGACGAGAGACGTCTTCATAGATGTCACGGCGACAGACGAGAAGACGGCTGGTGAGGTTCTGAACATCCTTGTGACGACCTTCGCCGACAGGGGTGCGGAGATCTACAAGGTTCTGAACGTCTACTCCGACCGAACGGTTGAGACGCCTAACCTTGAGCCTTGGAAGATGAGCTTGGAACGGGATTATGTGAATAGGCTTCTGGGACTCAGCCTGAGGAGCGGAGAGATCGTCAAGTATCTAGAAAGAATGGGCTTCTCTGCCACGGGGAGGAAGACTCTGGAGGTTCTCATACCGTCTTATCGGACAGATGTCATGCACCCCATGGATCTGGTGGAGGAGGTAGCGGTCGCCTACGGCTACGACAAGTTTAAGCCTGAGATTCCCAAAATCTCGACCGTTGGAGAAGAAGATCCGCTGGAGGTCTTCTGCAGGCAGTTGAGGAACTCTCTCATCGGCTTCAGCCTAGTAGAGATCATCACCTTCGTCTTGTCGAACAAAGAGAAGCTCTTCCACAGGATGTGCCTCCGGGAGGAACCTGTGGCTGAGACGGAGAACCCGAAGACGGAGGAGTACTGTGTCCTGAGGAACTGGCTTATGCCCAGCCTAGTGGAGATTCTCCAGTACAATCAGCATCACCCATATCCTCAGAATCTTTACGAAGTTGGAGACATCATCCAGCTGGATCCAACGGACGAGACAGGGGCTAAGACTATTAAGAGTTTAGCTGTCGTTCTCTGCCATTCCAGAGCTAGTTTCTCCGAGATCAAAGCGTTGACGGAGAGCATCCTGAGAAGCCTAGGAGTAGGGAACTGTGCTGTATCTGAATGCAACCATTCCTCCTTCATGGAAGGGAGATGTTTCGAGATGCGTTATGGAGGCAAGCTTCTCTGCTTCGGAGGAGAGCTAAAGCCGGAGGTCCTTGAGAACTGGGGCCTAGAGATGCCGGTGGCGGCCCTTGAGATGGATGTGAATCTGCTCTTCAAAATAGTGGCAGCTCAGTAGCTCAGCGTCTGGGCGCTGTCCCTCAGTTAACCTTTTTAGTTTTGTGGAATCACCCTTCTGTTGAAAGGCGTTGGAGGAGAAGCCAAGGGTTCCCCCCTACCTCGGAATCTTGGTCGGAGTCTCAGCAGTCTCGACGGCGTCTGTCATAATCCGTCTGAGTGGGGCGCCTGCCTTGGTCATCGCCTTCTACAGGGTCTTCTTCGCCACCCTCATTCTTCTGCCCTTCTTCTTTCTCAAAAGAAGCTTGAGGGAGCTTGGAGCTCTGTCTTCTCGAAGCTTATTGGTCTTAGCAGGGGCAGGTATCATCCTTGCCGCACACTTCGGCTCTTGGATAACTTCCCTCAAGCTCACATCTGTCGCAAGTTCTGTCATCCTCACGAATGTTGGACCGATCTTCGTCGCAGTCATATCTCACTTCTACTTCAGGGAGAAAGCCGCTAAGAGAGTTTGGCTTGGAATCCTCATCGCCTTCATCGGGGCGACGACCATCTCCTCAGGAGACCTCGGCAGAGGAGAAGAGAGTCTTCTCGGAGATCTCTTAGCGGTAGTTGGAGCAGTCATGCTCTCACTGTACTTGCTAGCGGGCAGAAGGATCAGACAGAACTTAGGGCTGTTCGCTTATGTAACGCCTGTCTACGCGGTTTGTGCTCTCACGCTCTTCATCAGCTGTGTCACCACCGGAGTTCGGCTCGCGCCCTATCATCAGGAGGAACTCGTCATCTTCCTGGCGCTTGCGGTAGTACCCATGATCTTCGGACACACGGTCTACAACTGGGCTTTGAAGTATGTGGAGGCTCCGATAGTGGCTGTGAGCCTCCTAGGTGAGCCAGTTGGGGCTATTCTGCTGGCGGCTCTGTTCCTCCACGAAGTGCCGGGACCTGCTACCGCCTTTGGCGGGGTCTTGACGCTGCTTGGGATCTACTTAGCTGCTGCTGATAGTTAGATGAAAAAACACCGCTCTCCTTAAATTCCTCTTCATCCTTACACATCTGGTATATGGCGTGGAACGTCACGAACTGACCTCAAAGGATGTGAAGAGGCTTGTCTTCGAGGCTATCGGACTCATTAGAGAGGTCGGAGGTCAGTTCCGATTTCCTATCTTGTCAAGGGTAGAAGAGACAGGCCAGCGGCTCTTTAATGGTGTCTTCAGGGCTGAGGAGATACCCTTCGAGAGGCGGGTGAACAGCTTCTACGCCTTGAACTACAGCTACTTCGAACCTCCCTCGACGATAAGCTTGGACAGGCGGCGCCCCTTCTGGGACAATTCCTTGGATCTGCCTGAGTTGGTGGAGACCGCAACCTACTATTGCGCTGTTCACGAGGTGATCCATGCGGACCATTACGAGGAGGGGAACAGGGTTTTCAAGGAGACAATGAGGCACATAAGTGAGAACCATCAAGACAAGTTGAAGACTTCAATAAGGTTGCTGAAGCGGAGCCGTGCCCCTGACTTCATTGCAAGGAAGGAAAGCTTGACCAGGCTCTGGGCTGAACAGTACGACGACATGGTGACCCACTACAAGACCTACCTCATCCTCAGGCAGAAGCGGTTTCCGAAGCTAGACTATCTGTGGGATTGTTTGTACACTGACTTCTTCCCTCCGAATCTTCTCACTGTTATTGAGTCTGAGAAGGGCGTTGAGTATGTCCTGAGATGTGTGACGGAGAAGGTTGGTCAATACTGTCTAGTGGAAGCCCTTGACGAGGTTAACGAGATCGGTAGGAAGCGGGCTGAGAAGTATGCTGTCTAGGGGTTCAGTTTCTCCTCGATGCTAAGTTTTATACCGTCTCTGGTGAACTCTCTTCTTGGGGAAGGCCTTTGATGCTCTACTCTAGGCTAGCTGAGGCATATAGCCGTCTTGAGTCGACTACGAAGCGGTTGGAGATGACTAGGATCGTTGTGGACCTTCTCAGGGACACGCCTCGGAGCGATATGGAGGTGGTTATCTATCTTACGCAGGGTGAGATCCATCCGAGTTGGGCAGGGTTTCCTGAGATCGGTATGGCGGAGAAGATGGCTGTGGAGGCTGTTTCTCTTGCTACCGATATCAAGAAGGAGGAGATCCAGATGCTTCTGCGGGAGATGGGAGACCTCGGGCTGGCTACGGAGAAGTTGATCCAGTCGGCGGGGGTGAAGAGGCTTTCGACGAAGCCTTTGACGGTGAGGGAGGTCTATGACGCTTTTGACAGGATCGCCATGGAGACGGGAAAAGGGAGCAGCGAGAGGAAGATGAGGAGGCTCGTCGATCTCTTGGCTAATGCTTCGCCGCTGGAGGCGAGGTACATCGTCAGGACTGTTGAGGGGAAGCTCAGGCTGGGCTTGGGCGACATGACGATCCTTGATGGCTTGGCGGAGGCTTTCACGGGGTCTAAGGCGAACCGAGATGTTCTTGAGAGGGCTTACAACCTGACGAGCGACCTCGGGTACGTCGCACGGGTTCTCGTCGAGGAGGGGCTGGACGCTGTTCGGGGGATGAGGATCGTTGTGAACAAGCCTATCAGGATGATGCTTGCTCAGAGGCTTTCGACGGCTGAGGAGATCGTGGAGAAGCTCAACGGCAGCTGCTCGGCTGAGTACAAGCTCGACGGGGAGCGGTTCCAGATACATAAGCAGGGGAAGGACATCCAGATCTATTCTAGGCGGCTGGAGAATATTACGCATATGTATCCTGATGCTAAGGAATTGGCTCTCAGCCGCATTAAGGCTGGCGACGCTATAATAGAGGGGGAAGCCGTCGCTATCGATGCTGAGACGAATGAGTTGAGACCGTTCCAGTTGTTGATGCAGAGGCGTCGGAAGTACGGGATTACGGAGATGGTGGAGAAGATACCTCTGGCAGTCTACCTCTTCGAGTGTCTGTATGCTGATGGCGAGGACTTGACGCTGAAGCCCTATCCTGTGAGGAGGGAGAGGCTGCGGGAGATTGTGGAGGAAGACCCAAGGTTCACGATCACGAGGTCGCTGGAGACCTCTGAGCCGAGGGAGATGGAGAAGTTCTTCGACGAGGCGATCTCAGATGGCTGCGAGGGTCTCATCGTCAAGTCCACTGCGGATACTTCGCTCTATCAGGCTGGAGCAAGGTCTTGGCTCTGGGTGAAGCTCAAGAGGAGCTACCAGAGCAAGATGATCGAGCCTGTCGACTTGGTCGTTGTCGGCGCCTTCTACGGCAGAGGAAAACGAGGAGGCAGCTACGGCGCTCTTCTAGCCGCAGCCTACGACCACGAGAATGACTTGTTCAAAACCGTGTGCAAGATCGGCTCAGGCTTCACGGATGAGGACTTGGCTAAGATGCCGAAGCTCTTTGAGGGGTACACCCTGCCGCACAAGCCTCCTCGGGTTGAGAGCCTGCTGGAGCCTGATGTCTGGTTTGACCCTGCCGTCGTGATCGAGGTCCTCGGCGACGAGATCACGCTGAGCCCCATCCACACCGCTGCCTTCGGAGTCCTCAGAGAAGGCTCAGGACTAGCCATCAGGTTCCCGAGGTTCACAGGCAGATGGAGAGACGACAAATCGCCTGACGATGCCACGACCGTGGAAGAAGTCGTAGACATGTACAAAGCACAACTAAAAAAGATAGAAGAAACACCCTAGAACCTCTGCAATTTATGGTTCTTCCTCTTCTACATATATATCGATAAACTGCTTTGCGGTCTTTGCTATTCTTTCTCGGGTGTTTCGGTCACCTTTTTTCAGGTATATTATGATGCTGTCCCCATATACGATCTTATGCATTTCCCCAGGGACAATATCTTTCTCTTCTTCACCTTTTAGAGGTTTTTTGGGTTTCTCTTTGACACGTTTAACTTCTTCTTCTTTTCTTTCTTTTTTCCCTCTAGTAGTTACTGTTAACTCTTTGGATGATTGTTCCGAGATTAGCATCCCAGCCCTTTGAGCCAAGAACACAAAAATTTAAGCTCCCTCTTGTGCTGTGCGACGGGCCATTCCGTATTCGTTAATAAGTGTATTTATTATATCTTCCGGCTTAGCTTTTTCAAGATCAACTTTATTGATTAAACCAATATATGCTTCACGGACGATCTTTTCTAAATTCTTTTTATACTCATCTCCAACTACTTTCAAACTCTTCATTTTATCTGTTGCATTTCCTTTTTCGTCTATCAAACCAAGGAACCTAAGACCGTTCACAACTTTATACTCGTTACCAGAAGCAATTTTATTCGTTTCAAGATATGAAACGTCAACCTTGTCGATTTGTACTCTTTCTAAGAGTTCAAAGAAAGAAGTATACCATGCTACTCCCCCATAAGGTGGTGATAATTGTTTTACAGTAGCACTAGACTCTTCATTTTCCATTTGACTCATAGAATTCATATTATTTCCATTATTTAAAACTCTTGCTTCTTTTCTTGCCAATATTTAATAACTACTAACGTCTCGGAACGACATAGACTTTGGTTTCAAATCCATTTTTGATATTGCTTAGATCACTTTCTAATCCTTCTGGGTTCTTCAAAATTGCATCTGGATCATAAACTAAACAAAAGAGTGCTCTGCAATCAGGATGCACTTGGTAATGAGCTTTGTCTAATATAAGCTCATCTCCAAGGGTTCTATCAGTCATACCCTTCCGAGTTTTTTTTACTTCAACAAAAATTTTTTCATATTTCAATAAGAAATCGGTTCTCGTAGAACCGCCTGCATAACTTGGGGTATATTCTTCTTCTCGAACATCTATAAAATGTTGGAGCAATAATGCATGCAATAAATCTTGAACATCATATTCATCCGCTATTTGAATTGTACTGCGATTATCATGTCTCTTATGAAGTTGAGATACAATTCTATGAAATCTGAGAAAAAGATTTTCTAAAATAGAAAAAGCAGCCTTGACTGGTTCTGGTTCAACGGATTTTAAAAATCCGTATTCAGTTAATATAATGTCCACATCATTTTTGAACTTCTCGACTCCAGATATGATTACCTTAATTTTATTCAGTTCTTCTGTCGAGAATGTTTTCTTTGAGAGATTTGAATATCTTGTCATAAACCTCAACATTTTCAGTGGCTGGTAATACTATTTGAATATTAACATTTAATACAATTCCCGTAGAAGGTCTTTCTGCTGCCCTCTCTCCCTCCTTAATTTTTAATCCTTCTGTCGGTAGTTCGATTACTTCTTCTTTGGGTTTTTCCTTAATTTCCGTTTCAAAATCGGCAAATTCGCAAAGTGCTTTGAATGTGTTCGCAGCATAATTAGCAGTCTCCTCACCAACATCCATTTTTGTTTTAAACCAATTCGAAAGAGCTTTAGTATCTTCCTTTTGAGCTTCTGGAAAATCAGTAAACAAAGCAGAATATGCGGTTCTGATTAAAGAAGTCATTAAGGATTTAGAAACTGTTGCATCCCGAAACTTTAAATAGTTTTCATTTGGAGTTCCATCATCATTTATTAAATTAATATGTTTAAGAATGGGAATTATTCTTCTATCGTTTGTACTTTTATATCCAACTGATTCTAGGTATTTTTGTGTTATTCTTTCTGGTGGTCCTCTTGAAGAAATTTCAGTAATGAAATTCTTGAGTTTATCAATACTGGACATGTAGGGGTAACTCATCTTATTTCACTGAATAACGAGTAACAATTTATTCTAATATGTTTTGTGGTTTATTGTTAAACAAATGCTATCGAGATGTTTAAATCTCTTGGGTTATGGTTGAGCGGCTCCCAGTGTCGAATAAGCTCAACAAGCTTTTTGTTGAAAAAAAGCCATATATTAAATCGATTGAGCCACTTTACATGTACTGGTTTGTGATGCCTGTGAGCCTTTTGACGGCGTCTTCCCATCGATTTTGAGCGAATTTGGGACAATTACAATAACAATTCTCTCCATAGTCAAGATATTCATAAATGCTTCCATGTTCACAAGATTCTTAGGATCATAGTTGGATGCGGAGTAGGAGGCTGTCGCTCAAGTTGCCGTTAGTACTTGTGAGAATTCCCAAGAGAATTGCGAAACAATGGATATCGAGACATGAAAGGGACGGACTCGACGAGTATAAACTCTCCGTCTTCCTCAAACTCCACTATGAGCTGCAGCACTATGAAAGGACACATGAAAACCTACTTCTGTTCACTGTGCACTTCCAGAAACGTGGAGGACAGCCCATGAAGGCGAACCTATGGGTTAGGGAAAGGAAGATTAATGACCTGATAGAACTAATCTTAATAAGAGGCCATGTGGAGCGATTGTGAGGAACAAGCCATGCAGAGACTGGTTGAGACAGATATAGAGTTCGATGAGAAGGTCGTGGCTGGCGAAAAGCTGCCTGAGACCATGATAGTCTATGTCATGGATGCAGAACACTTCATATTAACAGCTAAACCCATAGAACAACTGGAAGAAGACGCCCTTACAAAGATGAATGCCAAAGTAGTCAGCCAACAGAACAAATATATGATTAAGCTACCTCAAAAAATACACAATTTCTATCACCTCGACGAAAACGACTACACCATCATGGCGTCGAATAGAGACCCCACAACCATAATCATAATGATCTAGCGCCACGGAGTCTTATCCATCAAAAGGGCTCCCAAATGAAGAGCTTTCTCGTAATCCTCCTTGGTCGTTTAGCTTGCACTCATTGTGGGAGTTTTAGCCTCTTTTTCCTTCTATGTTTGTATTTGCGACGGTCAGAGATAGCTTCGATAGTTCTTTCACTATAGGAGAATCTGGATCTGTTTTGTAAAGGACAGTCTTGCCGATTTTTCTTGAGGGCACCACGACCTTAAACTTTTCAAGGACAGGCCAACAGTCAGAAACACTTTGCCTACTTCTCTCAATATGCTTTGCGACATCGGTTTTAGTGTAGTCCCAGAACCTATTTTCTAGAAAGAAGTCCACCATCTTTACGAGGACACTGTTTCCAAATAACTCCTCCAGCGGCATTTCCCCATTACCTACCGGCATTTGTGTCATTGAGTGTATATAAAGATACTCATTCAATGTTGAATTCACCTAACTAGTATACTAAGTCTTTTTAACATTAGTCTCTCACATGATCATAGCCTTGAGCAAGGAAGACCAGTATAGATTCAAGATTCTATGGAAGCTCTATACTCACCGCAGATGGGGAGCCAGTTACACACCTATTGAGAATGTTACAAGAGGTCTGCCTGGCGATGAGATCGGAGCTTGCAGAGTCGTAGTCGAGCAATTAGTAAGAGAGGGTATCTTACTCTTTCATAAGAAGCGTAGGTGCGTGTCACTTAATGTCAGAAAAAAGAAGGAAATAGTGGAGCTTCTGGAGAGAATTATCCTATAGTAAATACGCAAAACTTAGCATCGAAGTTGCCAAATCAACAGCTAAACCAATTGCAAAAGAGTCTGGCTGTCGCAACTCATTTATATGCAACAATCAAGAGAGTCCTGATATTGAATGAGGGACCAAGACGTTGGTATCTGTGAGGATTCTGATAGAAGGGAAGAGAGTTCAAGGCGTCGGTTACAGAATTTTTCTGTTGGAAAAGGCTTTACTGAAAGGTATTGGGAGACTCTATGCTAGAAACATCGACGAAAACAGGGTTGAGTTGCTTGTAAGCGACGAGGAACCTAAAGTCAACGATTTCTACGAAGTCATAAGCAGTGAGAAACCGAAGGATGTGGAAGTTGCTAATATTAGAAAAGAGCCTTATGAAGATGCAGTTTCAATCCCGCCTATCGACCGATACTTTCAATTCCTAACCCTTGAGCAGTTGGGCAGGGGAAGAGAGGAAGTCGTCGGACTTCCAGAAACTCTAGTCAAAACGATGGAGCCGGTCGCATCTGCTTTGATAGGAATAAATGAGAAATTTGCTCAAGTTGTGGATAAATTCGGAGTCTTTGGAGAGTATGCAAGGGGAATAGATCAGAAACTTGACGCCCTTCCTGAGAGAATCGCCGAAGCCATGACCAAGAAAAAACCTCAACCTTGATCCTCTCTTAACCCTTTTACTGTTGTCATTACTAATATTTTCCTTATGGTAACTTTTGTTCCTCCGTATTAAAGAAAATCAGTGTGGCGTGAAAAATTTAGGGTGTTGGAAGCATCACGTCAAGCAGCGCAAATTCTCCCTTCTTAACTCGGCTTAGAACTCTGAGTAGAGCTGGCTTGACCTCCGCTGGGTTCTCCACAGCCTCAGCGTAGCCTCCGAAAGCCTGAGCCAACTTCACGTAGTCTGGCTTCGGAGCATCGTAGACGCCGTAGTAGGTCTTTGTCCTCACAGACCAGCCCTCAGGATAGTACCGAGAGTGACCCTTCATAGACTCATAAGCCTGATTGTCAAAGACCACCGTGAGGAACGGCAAACGATACTCCGACGCCAACTCGTAGCAGGTGTGAACAGGGTTATAGTCGAAGCTCCCGTCACCCTCCAACGCGACGACCGTCTTCTCTGGATTAGCCATCTTCACCCCCAGGGCGACGCCCAGCCCCTGGCCCAGCCCCACATGGTTGACCGCGCCCGCGCCCTCAAACTGCGTTCCAGGCTTCACCCTGTTCCTCTCCACGTACCTCTCTATGACGCGCCCGTAAGATATCGTCTCGTGGACGATGACGGCGTTTTCGTCCAGCACCTCGTTTATGTTGTAGCACAGCCACCTCGAATTGATCGGACTCTGGTCCTTCGCCTTCAGCGCCTCATCCTTCCAAGCTGCCCTCTGTTTCACATGTTCAACGCTCCACCTGCCGTATCTCCCCTCGATCTCGTTAGCACGCCCCTGATCGAGGGCAATCATAGGCTCTACGCGGTCAATCAAAGCAGGCAAAGCCAGATAGGAGTCAGCGGTTATGAGCAGGTCAGCGGGGAACCCCCAATACGGGTATTTCAGCTGCACAGGATCAATGTCGATGAAGACCGTCTTGGCCTTCGACGAACTTAAGACACTGCTTGGAGGATACCAAGGGGGCCGACCGCTGCTGTCGATCACCAGAATAAGGTCAGCGTCCTTCCAGTAGGGCGAGATGTCATACCCCAAGTGGAGTGGGTGGTCGGTCGGGAAGTTCATGTAGGACGGCTTTTCGAACACCGGGATCGATAGGAGCTCCGCCAGCTTCACGAGGTGTTCCACCGCTTTCGGGTTTCTGCCCAGACAACTCGTATATATTATCGGGTTGTCAGCCTTCACCAAAAGCTCAGCTAAACTCTTGATCGCCTCAGGGTCAGCCTGAATAGATGTCGGAGGATGTATCTTGTACGGCATCTTCATTTTCCCGGTCTTCTCGAACATCAGCTCCCTTGAGAGCAAGAGGAAGACGGGCCCCCTAGGCTCCGCCTGTGATACGGTGAAGGCCCTAGCTAGGATCTGATGTATGTTCAGATTTGTGTCTGGCGCATCACTCCATTTCATGAAAGGCTGAACAAGCCTCTGCGTGCCCCCCACCTCGGTGAAGGCGAGGAACTGCGCGCCCCCCGTACCGCCCCAGATCTCCCTCTCATGAGTCACGTTCTGGCCAGCTATGACCAGCATAGGGATGTTATCCATATACAGAGACCTGAGCTCCATGGCGCCATGCAGAAGGCCGGCGTTAACATGCAGAAGAACGACCTGGGGCTTGCGGGTCGCCATCGCATATCCCTTCGCCGCTGATACGACTAGGCCCTCATGCCTGACGTTGATGTACGACGGTTTTTTGCCCTGAGCGTTGAACTTGGCCAAGAACTCCCAGAAGGGAACGAGCTCACTTCCCGGAGAGCAGAAAATGTAGTCTACACCGTATCTTCGGAAGATTTCGAGGTAGCCCTCAGCGGCCCCTTCAACCTCGACTTCTCCTTCCAGATCCGCGTTCTCTTCCAAAGCATTAGCCTTCTCCTTCGCCATATTTAATTCCTGTTGAATAAGATGAGGCTGAATAAAAGAATTTTTAATCTCAATTCACAGACGAGTCGTCTCTTCGTAGAATTCCTGAGTCAAATCGGAGGAGTTCACGCCTCCTGACTCAGACATCGAGAGATTTAAATCTCATAGGAGACAATCACGTTCAAGGATGTGTCTAAAATGAGTTCCATAGTGACTATGAAGGATTTCAAGAAGCTGAACATCCGCATAGGGACCGTGACAAAGGTTGAACGGGTCCCAGGGTCAAACAAGCTCTACAAACTTATAGTAGATGTCGGCGGAGAAACCCCCACCCAGATCATAACGGGGCTGGTGGGCTACTACACGGAGAACGAGCTGCAGGGAAAAAGGATAGCCGTCCTGACGAATCTTGAGCCTGCTAAGATTTTCGGACAGGTCTCCAACGGGATGCTGCTTGCGGCCGAATATCAGGAGAAGCTCGCCCTGATAACCGTTGACAGGGAGATACCGAATGGCGCTCGTGTCACCTAGAAGCGGTCTCTGTGTACAATCTCCTCTAAGCTTCGTCTCGGTCTTGGCGCAGGTGTCTCGGCTGGACGACCTACAGGAACCACAGCCACAGGTCTCACGTTTCTAGGCGCACCAACCGCTTCAGCTACGCCGGACTCGCTGAAGGCGCCGACCCAGCATGTGCCTAAGCCCTTCTCGACAGCAGCCAAGTGAAGATTCTGAACGGCTGCAGCCGTGTCCTGAAGGCAGTAAAGGTTGATGCCTCGGTCTCCGTATCTCGGAGCAGACCGCTCAGGAGCAGCACAGACAACGATAGCAACAGGGGCCTCCGCTATCCAGGGCTGCCGAGCTGCCTCGGAAACCTTCCTCTTGACCTCAGTGTCCCGAACCACTACGAACTCCCAGGGCTGAAGGTTCCCTGCGCTGGGTGCCCACCGCATCGCCTCAATCAGCTCTATCACCGTCTCCTCGGGAATGTCCTCCTTTAGGAAACGTCGGATGCTTCTTCTTTTCTTGATCGCCTCTAACACGTTCACAACGATCTCCTCCAACACTCTCTTTATGTCTAGGGATTTAAGGACTCGCTCCTGAGGAGCATCCTCCTCCTCACGAGGAAGAAGACCAAGATCAAGAAGACTCCGCCTAAGACAGGCACGACGACTATCCAAGGCAGAGAAGGCATCGGAGTTGGGAGCTTAACCATCTTCTCTTTTAGAGTGACGTAGAGACTGCTGTTGATGAGCTCCCTCCTAGAGTCCCTAGCTTCTCCCACGTAATCCTGCTTCGACACATTCTGCTGGAGAATCACGTAGTCCTCGTAGACTCCGGCATGCTCGATCTCGGGCACCAGACCTGAGGAGGAGGTGATGTAGGTGAAGTCCACAGGCAGCCACCCCCAAGGCGGAACATATACGACTGCCCAGCCGTGCCACCCCACGCCCTCCGTGTCGACCCTCACATGGTCGTTCCAGACACTGACAGAAGCCTTGAGCTCCTCCTTCAAGATGCAGCCTATCTGCAGAAAGGCGGGAATCCTTAGGGTTCTGCACATCGTCACGAACAAGATCGCCTGATCGTCGCAGTCACCTCTCAGCCCCACGAGAGTCTCGTTCGGATATCTTGCAAGCTCGGTCGTATTGTAGACTATGTTATCCTTTATCCATCTGACAAGAGACTCAACGATCACTAGGACCCTTGTCTCGTTCCCAGCGATCTCGCCAGCCTTCGCCTGAATCCTCGGATCATCCACGAGCCAAGTCCCAGTTGGCACACAATACTCAGAGACCAAGCCAAGAGGAATCTTAGACAGGTTCTGAGTCGAGTCCCTCCTGAGCTCAGGACCCTTGTTGCTCATAGAAGTGATCTCGTAGATGACGGTGATCGTCAAGTTCGACCGCCCAGCAAGGCTCTCAGGAGCCGCCAAGATAGCATAACGGTTCCCGTCACTGTCGTTCGTTAGACGTGCAATAGGGAAATTTGTTTCAAGGATTCTCACGGTCTGCCAAGAGTTGTTCTGGAAGAGGCTGACAGCCCGATCCATCTCCGAGAGGGGAAAAGGGTCGCTCCCGCTGTTCTCGAAGACATAGGTGTCGGTGAGGCGGAAGCGGACGCCTTCGAGACCGAGACTGGGCTCAATGGGCAGGGTTGTTGAGAAAACCAGCAAGAGGAGAAGGACAGCCCTGTGCCTCAACCCACGAACTCCGTAGATTGTAGAGGTGAACTAGTAAAAAAGGATAGTCACTCGACATGAACTCTCATCAGGTCGATGTCGCCGCCCAAGTAGGGGAAGAACGCCCTCACAGACTGCTCGATGTCCCGTGACTGCGTGATGTAGCGCCCTACGACGAGGATGTCGGCGCCCTCCCTCAAAGCCTCGACAGCCGAGCCAGGGGTTATCCCACCCGCAACAGCGACGAGAACCTTCCTCTCTTTGAAGGATTCTCTTATCTCCTTGATCAAGCCGAGATGAGGCTTCGCCCCGGTCCGCTCCACGTCGATAGCTCGGTGGATTATGACGCCGTCAGGTAGATGCTCAAGAGACTTCAACTTCTCCAACGGGTTCCCAACCTCCATGAGATCCAAGAAGGCGTAGATCCCCAGCCGCTTGGCCTCGTAGATGAAGTCGTCCAAGGTAGCCTTAGAAGCAACACCCGCCGCGACAACGCCGTCAGCGGTATCGTTGAAGGCGAGGTCCACCTCCACCTTGCCCACGTCCATCGTCTTCAAATCTGCAAGGATGAAGTAATCCCGCCCTGCCTCCCTGATAGACCTAATGACGCCAGTCCCATAATGCTTCAACAGCGGTGTCCCCGCCTCCAAGATTATCTGATCGCTCCCGGGAATCTGGCTGACGATCCGCCTAACTCTGTCGATCTCAGGAATATCTAGCGATATCTGGAGGTAAGGCGGACGCCAAAGCCTCGGAGGCCTGAACCTCATCAACGGGTGACGAGACCGATCCTTCTCGTACATGAGTCTGTCCAAGGAAGGATGTCCTTCTAGTGCTCTCGTAATAGCGAGCTTCGTGGCACCGTAGTTATAGTGATAGATCTTCCGCTCATCCCCAGCCTTGGGATGAATGAAGACGCTGGCGATGACGACCCAGTCCTCCACCTTGTCAGCTGGGATAATGCCCTCCTCCACGGCATCAGCGACCGCCTTGGCCACAGCGACTTGCGCAGGACCGAAAACCTTGCCCGCATCTTCTAGGTTTTTCACGGTCACCTTGGGAACGATCAGCGTAGAAGGCTTCGGAGGGAGGTTCGGTCGTACCACAGCCAAGAGAGGTGTATGCCCGGCAGAGAGATTCGTCAGACCTGTTGCGAAGGCTTGACCCACGGAACCGTCCTTGTCGCCTATCAGGAGGTCTATGTGAGCAACCTCATCGCCCTCTCCGACAAGCGCCTCCCCAACTAGGAAGACGCGCTGAGCCCTTACAGACGAGCCACTAAAAGAGTTTATTGCACCTCTAAGAGCTTCACTCACAGAACTGAAACGCCCTAGCTTGACCTGTTCCTCGAGGAAATCATACTGCTCCTTGGTTATCCGACCAGGCGAACGCACCAACCCGGTCTCTTCCGACTCCATTCCACACCATCTGGTAGTTGCGTGAGACTAGTATTTAACGATTTCCAGCTTCGATTCGCCGTTGTGTCTCTGATGTGACACATGAGCGAGCGGTCACCGTATCTTCGTGGGCGTTTGTGGTATTCAGCGAGGGGTGTCGGGGATACTAAGCACGACTAGGTACTCCTACGTGACATCTGGGGGTAGATGTCTCGTCCATTCTAAAGTGTGCTGCCTGATGACTCTGTTTCCGGAACCTGTAGTGTGTCCTAGATGTCACATGTTATCCAATGGAATTGAGGAATTGGGCTAGGACTTGAAGTGTGAAGGATAAGGAGACTCTTAGAGCCAAACAACAAGCTTGGCGAATCTAGAAAGATGTAGGAGGTCTGAGCCAAGCGTGGACATCCCCATCTCTTTGGACAACTTTGTTCTCATGTTCTCCGAATTTCCCAACTCCTCCAAAACCTGCGTCGTGTTATGATAAGCAGCAATGGCGAGGTTGACCGAATCTTACTTATGGCTTCTTCTGCCCCCTTAAGGATGTGCCGTTCAACCCCTTCTAACCTCTGTTTTCGCGGCGTTCACGAGATTGATGTTCGGCGCCCTTAATGCTTCGTCGAGCACACTTACTTGAGTATCGACAATTTACGCGAATCATCTCTTGCCGACTGGAATTAGACATGTTTCTTGTCTCATTGAGAGAGCGATGGGGGGGAATTCTCGGGATGAACCCTATCCTTAGGGTTTCCTTCTGCAGAGACTTCTATCATTAAGGATCTGGCATCTTTTCCTACGAACCCATTGGAGAGTCACCGGAAAAAAATTCGTGGAAGCCAGTATTTTTGTACGTATTTAGCTTTTGGTCCATTCCTGGGTGAGGGTTTCTCCCAGGGCTTGGGGTAGGTCTCTGCCCTGCTGTTTCCAGGATGAGAGCACCGTCATCACCGTCTCGTAGATCCAGGTGCCCTTGCCGTTCCTGAAGCAGCCCATGATCTTCCTCTGCACCACGTGCTCCCTGAGCGCCCTCTCAGCCCTGTTGTTCGTAGGCTCACAGCCCGGCACAAAGAGGAACGTGAACCAGTGGTCCAACCCGTTCATCATCTTACCCGCGAACCGCCTGACCTCCTCCGACTCATACCGTCTCCCGGCCAGATCCACCATCACCCTCCTCGCCTCCCCCGCAAGCAGGGCCGCCACCTCTGGAGGAGGCTTGTCCACCGCCCAGCAGCTGAGGCCACCGTACAGCCGGTGCAGCGCCTCCGAGAGGGGCCTCGCCTCTTTCACGTGCTCCGCGAGGCACCTCGCCTCCCTGAGGAGGTGGGCCCAGCACCGCTGGATGCGCCCCGTGAAGCCCGTGTAGGATTTCCAGCCGTCGCAGACCACCATGCCGTTGAAGTCCTCCCCCAGGACCTCCCGTAGGACCTTCTTGCCCCTGCTGCCCCTGATGGCGACCAGGGTGTCGCTCAGCGTGGTGAAGGCCCAGATCCAGTGCTGCCCGCCGTCCACCTTCACCCCTGTCTCGTCCGCGTAGACCACGTCCGCGGCCCGTATCCTCTTGAGGATCCTCTCGTGCTCGGGCCTCAGCCAGTCGCCCACCCGCCGGGTGATGTCTAGGACCGTCGCCGGGGCCACCTGGAGCCCGTATGTTCTCTGGAGGGCCTCACAGACCCTCCCGTGGGGGAGCCTCTCCACGAACTTCATCAGGGTCGCCTGGACCAGGACGTTCTTCCCGAGCCATCCGCTGGGCGGGCAGTCCGGGTGTCTGGAGGCGGTGTGGGACCCGCATGCCTCGCACTCCCACTCGTACTCCAGGTAGTCTATGACCTGTCTGGGTGCGGGGTTGCTGATCTCCTCCACTATGCGGTGGCCGACATGGCTGGGCTCCCCGAGGGGCGAGCCGCAGCGTGTGCAGGTGTCTCTGCGGGGTGGTTCTACTACTTGGTCGGGCTGGGGGCGGGGCCTGGTGGAGCCCCGGTGGCCTCGGGGTCTGCCGGGGAACCTTGGGCCTGTCTGGGGCCTGGGTTTGGGGTATATGAGTCTTCTTGAGGGTGGGGTGTGGGGGTTCTCATGGGCTGCCAGCCTGCGCTTGAGGTCCGTGTTCTCCTGCTCCAGTGTGGCTATCTTCTCTTGGAGCCTGGTGTTCTCCTCTTGGAGCCGGGTGCAGTTCTGGCAGGTCATTCCTTGCAGATTATTAGGTAGGCTCTTTTTCCGATGTACTGTTTGGGGCAGTCTACTTTGGCGCTGTTGCCGAAGGGTGTTACGGTTTTCTCTATGAATCCGAGGATCTGGTTTTCGTGTAGTGTTAGGCTGCCTTGTTCCAGTTTAACCACTCTCATGGGATATACAAAGATATCCCATGTTTATATGTTTTGTGGTGAGGGGAGCCTTTATTGAGGTGTATCAGAACCAGCTAAATACATACGTTGGCGGAATTGGCGAGGACGGAATATTCCATTCAAGGCACTGATTATAACGAGAAACCGGAAGTTGCGGAGTTGGATCGGATATACCCCGGTTAGCGAATAACGCTTAGCTATTTAGAAGTGAACTTTCAAATATATCCACAGCTTTCTTCATCTG
>Ga0315314_1001415_pt1 | contig 21740 bp, 24 predicted proteins | sample TDP9_MG_FD_203631 | JGI IMG/M metagenome (GOLD analysis project Ga0315314, IMG submission 203631) | Freshwater sediment microbial communities from Lake Towuti, South Sulawesi, Indonesia - TDP9 | ecosystem: Environmental > Aquatic > Freshwater > Lake > Sediment | place: Indonesia: South Sulawesi... | reverse complement strand
GCCCGAATGGATAGCGCGTCGAATACTGCGCTCCTACACTGTTGAGCGAGAGTTCACCTTCTTCTACGAGTTTGCCAGACCAACCGAGTTGACTGTTCACAGCCTAGAAGAGTTCCATTCGGCGCTGAAAACCGTTGATGTTTCATCCGTTGAGTTTCACAATGAACGCGGAGACTTCGAAAGATGGATAAGAGACGTCATAGGCGACAATACCCTCGCCGACAAGCTGAAAGAAATCGCAAACCAAAGGCTGAATGGCGAAGCCCTCAGGAAAAAGACAATAAACGTGGTTGAACAACGAATAAAAGAGCTAAAAACGATAGCTCTAGGCTAAAGCCTGAAAAAATCTAGGAGGTAGGGTTGAAAAAACCAATAGGAAATCTAGTTTCTGTGCTAGACAAACCATAAGGCATGCATTAATTCACTGGGTTTTGAGTGCTACTGAAAACATTGAAGAATAATTTTGATGCCCCATTTTACCATGTTGCATATATAATAATTCAAACAGAAGAATACTACGGTGAATGATACAGTTATGCAAGCGGTTGTGATGGCTGGCGGGGAGGGAACACGTCTCCGGCCATTGACCACTAATCGTCCCAAACCCATGGTGCCCATTGTCAACAAGCCTATGCTGGAGCACACACTTAACCTTTTAAAGCAGCACGATTTCAAAGACGTTGTTCTCACGCTTCACTATTTGCCTAACATTGTTAGAGACTATTTTCAGGAAGGCGAGGAATTCGGCGTTAAACTCGACTATCTCATTGAGGAGAAACCTCTTGGAACGGCTGGAGGCGTAAAAAACGCTGAAAGATACCTAGACGGAACCTTTGTGGTTTTCAGCGGTGACGTGCTAACTGACATTAACCTGTCAAAAGCGTTGAATTTTCACAAACAAAGCGGAGCCTCTGCCACGATAGTGTTAACCCGTGTTCCGAACCCAACCGAATATGGAATAGTTATAACCGAAAAGACTGGGCGAATTAAACAGTTTCTGGAAAAACCTGGCTGGGGCGAGGTCTTCAGCGACACAATCAACTCAGGAATCTACATTTTAGAATCTGATGTGCTGAAACATGTGAAAACTGACATGGAATTTGACTTCAGCAGACACCTGTTCCCTAAGCTGCTTGAATCCAGTGAACTCCTCTATGGCTACACCGCTGACGGTTACTGGTGCGACATAGGCAACCCAGTTCAGTATCTTCAAGCCAATCACGACGCCCTTCAAGGACGTCTAAAAGTCAAAATTCCAGGGCGTGAAACAAAGGGCATATGGATTGACAAGGACGCAGAAATCGAAGATTATGTAGAAATAAAAGAACCGGCGCTGGTTGGAAGCAAGACTCGAATTCGCAAAAACTCGTCGATTGGGAGCTTATCTGTCATAGGAGACGGTGTCACAGTGGATGAGAGAGCTTCAATCAAACGCGCGGTTATTTGGAACAATTCCGCCATTGGACCTCGAGCCGATTTGGTCGGTTGCTTGGTTGGCGAAAAGTGCAACATTAGAGACGCAGCAATACTGCTGGAAGGTGCGGTTGTGGGCGATGAATGCATAGTGGGAAGAGGCGCCACGGTCAAATCTGGGATACGAATTTGGCCCGGGAAAATGGTTGAGGCAAGCGCTATCGTTAACATGGACCTCAAGTGGGGCATGCGGTGGATGACCTCGCTTTTTGGTAACCATGGGATAATGGGTTTAGCCAACATTGAAATCACTCCGGAATTTGCCTCCAAACTGGGAGTAGCCTTCGGTTCGTTTTTGGGGAGAGGCGCTAGCGTTGTGGTCGGTCGTGACACGCATCGTGTTTCTCGCATGGTGAAACGTGCAATAATCGCTGGTCTAACAGCCGCGGGGGTAGATGTAAACAACCTGAGAATTTGTCCCGCGCCCATTACGCGTTATATGATTCGCAGTTTAGGTGCAACCGCTGGCATCATGGTGAGTATGCTGGAAATTGATCCTCGAACTGTAAACATCCGATTTTTCGACTCAAACGGCATGGAATTAGACCGTAGTTCTGAGAAGAAGGTAGAGAGCATATTCTTCCGCGAGGCGTTTCAGCGGGTTTTACCCGACGAGGTTGGCGACCTCATATATCCAGCGCGAACGGTTGACTTCTACCGTAAAGACCTATTGCAATTCTTGGATTTGGGAGTCGTAAGGAAGGCAGGCTTGAAGGTTGTTATTGACTGCGCTAATGGAGCGGGTTCATCTGTAGCGCCAGCTGTGTTGGGGGAAATCGGCTGCGATGTTACAACTCTTAACTCTCGATTCGACGAAATTGTTGGACCGCGCACTTTTGAGCAGGTGCCTTCCTCAATCTTTAATCTGGCCAGAGTGGTGAAGGCGATAGGTGCAGATGTTGGAATAGCCTTAGACAGTGACGCCGACCGTGTTATGTTTGTAGACGAAGAGGCCAGCGTGCTTTCAGGCGATGTCTCTCTGGCCTTGTTTTCACGAGAAAGAGTCCGACAGTATAAGGGTGGCAAGGTTGTGGTTCCAGTGAGTTCCTCTAGAATCATAAATCGCATTGTTGAACCCAACGGTGGAGAAGTCATCCGGTGTAAAATAGGTGCTAGGTCGCTTTTAGACGCGGTGATCAAGCATGAGGCGGTTTTCGGCGGAGAAGAAACAGGAGGATTTGTGTTTCCTGAATTTCAGAAGGGGTTTGACGGCATATTCTCTTCGGCAAAGTTAATTGAAGTATTAGCTGGAGGAAACGTGAAGTTGTCTAGGCTTCAAGGCGATTTGCCAAATCTTTATATGGCGAAGGACTCGATTCCATGCCCACTGGAACAGCGTGGGCACATTATGCGCAGCCTAATCGAGGAATTCGGTGACCGCCAAATCGACACAATAGATGGGATTAAGGTTTTTTATGATGACACTTGGATACTCATGCATCCAAGCAGTGAAGAACCCATAATAAACCTATACGCAGAGGCACCAACCAAGGAATCGGCCGCCCGCGTCATCGAAGAATACGCGGAAAAAATACGCACACTAGCAAAAACTTAGTCTTACCCATGATTTTTTAAGTCTAGCAATGTCTTAATGATGCTTTCTGTAAGGATGCTGGTGATGATGTGCGAGTCGCTATGATAACTTGGGAGTATCCGCCTCGCATTGTTGGTGGAATAGCCCGTCACTGTGAGGGCTTAGCCAAGGCCCTCGTCAACCTGGGGCATGAAGTGCACATTTTCACTTTGGATTTTCCAGGCGCCCCAGATTATGAAGAACTTGAGGGTATCAAGATTTATCGCACAAGAAGCGAAGTTGGGCATCCCAACTTCCTAACGTGGGTTTTGTTGTTTAACCATTTTATTGAAAAGCGCATGGCAGAAGTAAGTCGACTGGTGGATTTCGATGTTCTGCACGTGCATGATTGGCTGACCGCTCCTTCCAGTATCGGTTTCAAGCACTTCGGCAAGAAACCACTAGTATTTACAGCACACAGCACAGAACATGGACGATCAGGGCTGCACATTCTTGATTCATTTACAATTGACGGGCTTGAATGGTGGTCGACTTACGAAGCCAGTAAAATCATTGTCACGAGTGGCTCCATGAAGGGTGAGGTCTGCGGGCACTTCCATGTGTCCGACAGCAAGGTAGAGATTATTCCAAACGGCATAGACGCGAGCAAATATGAAGGATCGGTGGACAAGGGGGCTGTTCGTGCACGCTATGGGATTCAACTTCATGAGAAAATGATTTTATGTGTGGGACGTCTTGTGCCCCAAAAGGGAATAGAATTCCTGATTCATGCGGTTCCGATTGTTGCTCGGCGTCGTCCTGAGGCAAAATTCATAATCGTCGGCGACGGCTGGTACCGAGACCACTTGGAATGGATTGCTAACACAACAGGGCATAGATGGCGGATCACGTTCACAGGTTTTATTCCCGACTGGGATTTGGTTGCCCTGACCAAAAGCGCAGATGCTTTAGTTGTTCCATCCGTTTATGAACCGTTCGGAATAGTTGCCTTAGAGGGCATGATTGCCGGGGTTCCTGTGGTGGCTAGTCAAGTTGGCGGCTTAACCGAGTTCATTGAACACGACCACACGGGAGTCCTAACATACTCAAGAAATCCAGAGTCTATAGCATGGGGAATAGACCACGTTTTGTCTAATCCAGGCCACGCAGAATGGTTGGTTAAGAACGCCCGAGAGGTAGTGCAAAAGACTTATAGTTGGGAAGCAATCGCTAAGAAAACAGGCAAGGTATACAAAGAAGTTGCGGAGCGCAAGGAGCCATGAGTTACACACCTCTTCCACCTGTACCAGAAGAGTATAAGGTTCTCTCAATGATGCACAACATAGGCGCTATCACCCCTGAGAGGTCTTTGACTCCAGACGAACTCGCCATGTGGACAAGCATAGATGTTTCAACCGTTAGAGACTGTTTGCAAAGACTCAAGGAACTAGGCTACGTAGAGCACATAGAAGTCAGCGGCGCAGAAAAATACCTCGTCACCAAAATTGGAATAATGAAAGTCCTAACCCTATACAGCTAATGCCTTTTACTTTTCCTTCCACCTTGTTACTATGGCGCCTACGATTATGAAGGCTGCGGCAAGCGTGGAGACAACGATCATGTTCGTGAATATGCCTTCACAGTATTTGTAAATCACAGCATATCTAAGGCCTTCTGAGAAGTAGGTAAGGGGAAGTATTCTGGAAAAAGACTTCAGGTAAGATGGCGCGCCTATCCTCAGACAAAACATGAACAGTACTACATAGATCTTAAATCTTCGCAAGGCCTCAATTGGTAGCCTATTTCCATATTTTTTCCTTGCCCATAGCGAATGGTAACGACCTGAAACAATTCCCTTCTTGACCTACACTGATGATAGTTTTCCTTCTTCTTTCTGAGCTGCCTCTCGCAGGTGTGTAGCAGCATCTTCTGGAGAAACCACGTTTATGAACATTCCAGTGCTCTTTTCAAAACCAGCCCAAATCGCCAAACGCGGATACACTTCCAAGTGCCAATGGTAATAATCTTTGGCTCCAGCTGTTATTTGGTGAAAACCATAATTGTAAGGGGGATCATTTAACAATGTTCTCAAGCCTCCTAAACTAACCCGCATAGTCTTAGCTAAAGTTTCAACTTCGCTCTGCGACAGGTCTAACAAGCAACACTGATGCCTCTTCGGGAAAACCCAAAACTCAAAGGGATGAACACTTGCCCACGGAGCAAAAACAACAAAGTCGCTGTTTTTCCAGATGAAACGGTCGCTTTTCTCCTCTTTTTCAACAATGTTACAGAGGGCGCACTGTCTCTCCTTCTTGAAGACTTCTTCGCTTGCTTTCAATTCTTCCTCAATTATCTCTGGTACAAGCGGAGTCGCGATTATCTGTGTATGTGCATGAGAGAGTGAAGCTCCAGCTTCAAGCCCGTGATTCCTAAAAATAGAAACATACTTCACATACTGCTTCGAAGAAAGTTCACGTAAGCGGTCGATGGATGCGTTTACAACATGAATCAATTGAGGTATGCGCGCGGCTCCTGGCTGTTCATCGTGATTAGGTGACTCAATTAAAACCTCGTGGTGTCCCGTTGCTCTCTTCGTCATAAAGGAACCTTGAGCAGTGTCAATTTTCTCGCTATTATCGGGAGGCGTGAACGCTGGATAGAGATTGGGCACGCAGCGAATTAGCCAGTTCTTGTGGCGCAGACCATCCTGGTCTCGGTCCTTTTTTGTTCCTCCGTTTGTTGGAAGATAAACGAGAACGGCTGGAGGAGTCATGTGTTCGTTTTCAGGCTCTAAGGCGCACGTGCCAATCGGCTTCTTTTCTTCATGTGCTCGTTTAAAGTCTGTTGGGCGTTTTTTCCTCTGAGTGGCGATTACGGTCCAGCGGTCGATTAAATAATCTTTGCGCATCTCGTTAGCTGTTGTGGGAGTAGAAGTCAAGTTGACGCACTTCAGCACAAAATGCAGGGTTAAACTTTTTTAGGTTTTTGGGGTTCTAAAAGCTCGTTATAAACTTGAATAGTCTTTTTTGCGATTTCATCCCAAGTGAACTCTCTTAGCACTCTTTTTCTGCCGTTTTGACCCAGTTGCTGTCTTTTTTGCGGGTTCTCCAATGCGCTGATAATTCCCCATGCGATGTCGGTTGGGTCATTTGGGTTGACGTGAAAACCACATTGGTCTTGCCCAGCATTAACAACTATTTCTCGCATTCCGCTGACTCCGCTAGCGCCCACCACAACGGGTTTTTCCATGCTCATTGCCTCGATGGCTACTATGCCGAATGGTTCGTAAACGCTTGGAAACACCGCTACATCGCAGGCTGCATAGTGGGCGATGCGTTCTTCTTCTGGGATGAATTCGAAGCGAAACTTGATGTTGTCTTGAATCCTTAGGTTTTGTGCCAATCGACTTAGGTAGTCTTGCATATCTCCGAGTCCAACTACCACAAGTTTGGCGTTCGGAACCTTCTGCAACACGTGGGGCATAGCCGCAATGAGTTTGTCCACTCCTTTAACCCACACGAGTCTACCGAGGAACAGCACCATCAAGTCTTCGTCTTTTAATCCATATAGTTGTCGTATTTCTCTCACTTTCTCTTTGCTGACTTCGCTCGGATTGTATTTTTGGGGGTCGACACCATTGTAGACCACACGAATCTTTTCAGCCGGGAAGCCTAGACCAATCAGTTCGTCCTTCATGGCGTTTGAAACAGTCACGATTACGTCGGCTGTCTGCGCCGCCCGCATTTCAATGTTGCTCACAACTTCTGAGCCATTGCCCAAGGTTCGTCCTTTCTCAGTTGAGTGAACATGAAAAGCGAAGGGCATGCCAAGTTCACGTTTTATGGCGATGCCCCCCATGGCCGAGAGCCAATCGTGAGCGATGACAATGTCAAAGAGGAAGCCTTCGCTGCGAACCAGCTCATTAACCATTTTTGAAGCGGTAAGGTAATTGTAGACTAGAATTTTTGAGAAGAGATGGATGCCTCTGCCCCATTTTCTGACGTCTTCGGCGATGACGTCAGGCAGGGAATCTGAAACATCAATGTGCAGGGGGCGATGAATCTCAATGCCACGCCACAGTTCTCGTGTAGGTAGGCTGCCAGTGTCATCGTTCATAGTGAAAACGCTCACGTCATGGTCAAGCAACACGAATTTTCGCGTTATCTCCGCGGCGTAAGTGCCTAAGCCACCCACTATTTTTGGAGGATACTCATAGACGAGCACTGCTATTTTCACGTTGGATTCGCTCCGAACTCTCTAGTTTGATTCTTCACCTATTACAACATTGAATTTTATAAGGTGTATGCAAGCATCTTCTATTCAAGAGTTACTCAAGTATGCAACTATGCAAAAGTCTGAAAAGGGTGTTGTGCTTAATTCTATTTGCTTAGAGTAAGAAGAGGTTAAGACCATGGGTTTGGTTGAAGCTAAAATGAAAATTCTAGAGGCGTTGTGGGAGGCGGGAACACCCATGAAGTCGAAGGATGTAGCTCAAAAAGTCGGATTAGGTGTCGCCGCGGCAACCATGCATTTGCTTGGTCTCAAGAAAGGTGGACATGTTTATACGCCTAAGCATGGGCTTTACGCCATTACCGAACTCGGTAAGGAAGCCATTGGCTTGCCTAAAAGCGATAAAGCACACGCGGCAAAAATCTTGAGCCATGTCGCCACGGACAAAGCGTTTCATTTCTACACTGGTATTCATCAATATACACGAGTTATTGCCCACAGTCTGGCAGAATTTGGCGACAAACTCCAGAAAATTGATGTCAAATCGATTGAATTTCATATTCCAAGAAAGGATTTTGAACATTGGGCTCACAGTTTGGGCGATGTCGAACTGGCTAAGAGACTTGGTGTGATTCGCAACATGCACCTACGCGGAGAAGATTTGAGGACAAGAGTGTATGAAGCCGTAAAACACCGTGTAGAAGAACTTAAACACATTCTTGGATGAGCAATCCAACCATAATCTTAATTGCACCATCTTCGGAAAAAGTGCATGACGCTTAGGAAAAAACGCCTACGCTAAGACACGGTGTTGACCTAAAGTGCTTGGGCGCAAATCGAAAAAGACGATTGAAGGGCTTCAAGTTTCACGTGAGGAGTTCTTGAAGGCTAAGCCAGTGCGCCATCCTGATTTAAAGTGGGAAGAAGACGAGAAAGGTCTGCATATGCAGATTCCTAGAAAACAAACTCTATGGTCAAGAATTCTCAAGTTTCTTCCCCTAACTCGAGAAAGACGAGTACTGCTAGACAAGCAAGGGGCGCTTGTTTGGAGTCTTTGCGACGGAGAACACCAGATTAGAGAAATTGCGAAAAAATTAAGTGAACAATATAACATGCGTGTATCGGACGCCCAAGCCGCCTTGGACCTATATTTTGTCCAACTCTCAAAGAGCGGTCTAGTCGGCTTTGTTTTCCCAGAGTCCACTAAGAAACGATATCACAAAAGATTTGACAGAACGGAAAAGAGCACAAGTTACACATTGCTCTGAGCCCACAACACATTTAATCCAAGGCGCCAACCTCAGTCTTAGGCTTTCTTGAATCTACCCTTCAGTTTTTCAAGAACCTGTGGCAAAGTTGTGTATTCTAAGGTTTCGGCTGGAAGCCTTGCAGGTTCAAATTCACCCATGCGGCGAAGCGCCGCTGCATATTCCATTGCTTCTCTGCGAGCCATGTCAAAGGCTGGGTCATTGAACAAGTCACTTATCATGGGTTTGCCCTCGTCGTCGCAGGCAATTGTGCCCTCACAGGTTTGAAAGCCAATGGCAACCATTCGCGGTGGTCCGTCGAAAACCGTGCATTGGCTGTCTTTTAAACCAACGGGCATGACGGGTCCCCAGTGGCTGCCTCGCATCCAGCCTTCAACGAAGTAGCTATGCATGAAGGGCACAAGTATTTCGCCAACCGCAGGTAAACCAAATTGTGCTCTAACAATTGAAACTGGGTCGTCTTTACCCACATATTTTCCAGCGATCAAAGACAGCCTAGTTGTGCTCGTTGCAGCGCAGACCAAATCGTCTCGGGCTCTCCAGACTCGAGAAACCATGTAGCGCTGAGTTGTGCCGATTAAGGCGACGAGCTCGTGCAGTTCGTCGGGGCATTTCAAAATCACCTTTTTGTTTTCTTTCACGTCTAGGACCTCGAATTTGAAACCGCCAGCCATGTGAGGGTCAATCACCAGCCCAGCTGTGCTGCATGGGTCTGCAAAAATGCGATACAGTGGAAAATTGAAGGCGCTACCTGAAGCCTTGTCGGCTGCGAAAACCACTATGGGGTCTGAGGCTCTCTCCTCAATTTCCATTTCGGCGCAGCCAGGACCCATGCCGCGAACATTGCCGCTGAACGCGGTTTTTAAGAGGTCCTGCCCGGCGCCATAGAGCTTCAATTTCTTAGCTTTTTGGCTGGCTTCCATGAATGTGTCCCAGGCCAGCTTGTGAATCTGAGGGTTTTCTTCTCCCTTTTGATGAACCATGAGGAGTTCAAGGTCATCTCCTGCGTGGAACACGTAGTGGTTGTTAATTAATCCCTTCTCCTGCGCTTTTTCCAGTCGTTTTTCAGCCAAGTCCAGCAGGGGTTTAGGCGTTATGTGGTGTCCAGTCAGAGAACCGACATCACACTTGATTACCGATACTGTTGTCTTCTTTGGCAATTATACTCACCAAGCCTCTAATTTAGTAGGGGGTTTTATGATAAATTTAAGCTAATTTAAAGGTTTCTTCAATGCCGTCTAGCCCTTTTGATGGTTAAACGTTTTTACCATCCTGAGGCACAGATAAGGGGCGGGAAGGAAACAACCGTGGACAAGTACTCCGTGATTTCAGCCAAAGTTCCAGATGAGGTGTACAAAGAATTCGCGTTAAGGATTCCTGAGGGAGAGAGAAGCGACTTCATAAGAGACGCCTTAATGGAAAAACTGCAGAAGGTACCAAGACCCGATAAGGTTTTCGAGCTGGAAAAAAGAGTTAAGGATTTGGAAATTGGCCTCGCCGATGTAAAGCGATACTTAACCGAGCTGGAGGTGCTCACATTTGAGAAGGGTAAGGTGAACCCTCACGCGTTTTGCATAGACGAAACCGACCACAAAATAATGGATTATCTCCTTAGCTACAAGGGAGCGACCACCCCTGAACTGGCAGATTACCTGAAAACCAACCGCTGGCACATCCTCAATAGGCTGAGAAAAGTACAAAAACGCTCTAAGACTCAACTGGGCAAATCAATCATCGAATACTATTCAGGAGAGCGTCAAGGCAAAAAGAAAGCATGGTGGCTAATTCCGGAGATCACCGAAGCCTAAACCTGCACAACATTAGAGTAATTGTTTTAAAGCAGGCGTGAATTATTAATGCAGTTTGGTGTGTGTGAACAAATTGCCAGATCCCAATCAGCCCGTCAAAGCCTATTTTATGGCTATTGTGAAACAAGGAACTGAACATGATGTGGCAAAAAGGCTCCAAGCAATGAACGGGGTCACTGAAGCCTTGGTTACTTATGGCTTATGGGACATCATCGTCAGAATCGAAGCCCCAAATCTAAGCAAACTTGATGCCTTAATCACAGAAATGAGAAAAATACAAGAAGTCGTGCAAACCAGCACGCTGGTAGGCGCCTAACAAGCTCCATTTGCTTCCGCTCTCTTCTCAGTAAACACTCTCTCAAACCTTTAATAATCCACCGCCCCAACTGAATTTGAAAAACACAAACTCGGAAAAAGGGCCCGTTGCCCAGCTCGGATTAAGGCGCCGAAGACTCGCGGGACACCGCGACTATGCGCAAGCCTCCGGACAAAATTATGGAAGAAAGCCGGAGAACCGGGGTTCAAATCCCCGCGGGCCCGCCACTCTGGTTTCTTATTTCTGCTACTGTTTGAGGTTTTAGCTGACAGCGTATTGTTCTGATTAAACCACCTTTTTTACGATTACTTTTCCATCCTTTAAGACAATCCAACGCAGTTTGTCTTTGTCCTTTAAGTTAAGGGATTGAAATACTCGTCGAGGTATTGTGGTTCTGTGGCGATACCCTCTAACTGTGACGCTTGACTCCTCAATAATAATTATGTTTTCCATATATTGACATTGTATTGACTTAAAACTTAAATATCTTTGTATTGGTAGACTATTGGTATTGGTAGGATATTGGTGGTTAGCGTGGACAGACCATTTAAAATTTTAACTATTGCTGCGGTAGTTATCATAGCGGCTATCGTTGCACACAGCTATTTCAGCGCTCAATTCGCCTTGAGGGGGACAATAAAGGTTTCGGGGGCATGGGCCCTTTATCCAATGATGATTAAGTGGGCTGAAGAGTATCAGAAGATTCATCCAGGGGTAAAGATTGAAGTGTCGGCTGGGGGCGCAGGTAAGGGAATGGCCGACGCCCTCGGGGGATTGGTGGACATAGGCATGGTCTCCAGAGATATTTATCCTGAAGAGATTGAAAAGGGAGCATACTACGTCGCGGTGACTAAGGACGCCGTAGTTGCGACCATAAAGAAGGACAATCCTGTTTTGAATGACATTCTAACTAAAGGAGTGACTAGGCAGACCTTCTATAACATCTACATCGCTGGGAACGTAACCACATGGGGACAGGTCGTAGGTAGGCCCGAAGTCACGGATGAGATCCACGTGTATACGAGGTCTGATTCCTGTGGCGCTGCAGAAACTTGGGCAAAATACCTAGGCAAGAAGCAGGAGGATCTTCTGGGAGTCGGTGTTTACGGGGATCCGGGGCTGTTGGAAGCAGTTAAAAACGATCGCTTGGGAATAGGTTTCAATAATATAGGTTATGCTTATGATACAACAACCAAGGAACAAGTTGCAGGGATAAGGGTGGTTCCCATTGACATCAACGAGAACGGACAAATCGACTCGGAGGAGAACTTTTACAGCGCCAAGAGCAAGATCGTCGAGGCAATAGGCAAGGTAATCTATCCACACCCACCAGCGAGAAATCTACATCTCGTGACTAAGGATAAATTTACTGGCGTTACAAAGGATTTTGTAAAATGGATTTTGACCGACGGCCAGAAGTACGTTGAAGAAGTAGGATACGTACCGCTTTCTAACGATGTAATTAACGAGCAACTAAAGAAACTGGAAGTATGACAGGGTGCCAGGATTGTCGAATAGCATTGTTAAAGTGGGCAAAGAAAAGTTGCTGATACGCGGTGAACTTCAGACCAATTGGGTTGGGGATAACACTTCTAAGGAAGCCGAAAGGCGTCTGAAACACGGAGAATCAGTCGAAAGCCCAATTGACACAAAACGAAAACTGAACAGGATACTAGCTTCCAAGAAAGACGCAGAAGAACCATGGTACTTTACCCACATCTAAGGAGATAGAAGAAACCGAAAAAGAAGATGACATTCCAACCGAGGGGATGACATGAATACAAGAAGATTAAAGGACTTCGTTGCCAGCAAGCTCATGTTTTCAGTCACAATTCTCTCCAGCCTAATTGCCTTAATCGTAGCGGTCGCCCTTTTCCAAAAGTCAATGCCGATCTTGACAACCCAACCCCTAAGTGAGCTGCTTCTCTCATCCTCATGGCACCCTTGGAAGGGGCAATTTGGCTTCTACCCATTCATCATAGGCACCCTGTGGGTAACAGCCCTAGCCATGGTTTTATCAATCCCCCCTTCTCTCTTGACTTCCATTTATCTCGCAGAATATGCACCAAACAGGGTTCGAGGAATCATAAAACCCATGGTAGATTTGCTTGCTGGAATACCATCAGTGGTCTATGGTCTGTGGGGTGTGCTGCTTGTGGTGCCTTTGATAAGGGATTATGCGGCTCCCATGGCAGGAGTTACCACCACTGGCTACAGCCTGCTCGCAGGAGGCATAGTACTCGCCATAATGGTCTTTCCCACAATAATCTCCGTCTCAGAGGAAGTCATTAGGACTATTCCTATGGAGGTTCGAGAAGCCTCACTGGCTTTAGGGGCTACGAAATGGCAGACAGTAAAGCATGTGGTCGTGCGAAATGCTCTTCCAGGCATCATTGCCGTCATAATCCTTGGCTTCGGTCGCGCCTTTGGCGAAACCATGGCAGTGCTCATGGTTGTAGGAAATGTGCCTAAAGTTCCATCCTCACTATTCGACCCAGCTTACCCTTTACCTGCTCTGATAGCCAATAACTATGGCGAGATGATGTCTATACCCTTGTATGACTCAGCGCTCATGCTTGCAGCCTTGTTTTTACTCCTTGTAGTTTTATTCTCCAGCATTATGGCAAGGATTATCTTGGCAGGAATTAAGAGGAGGTATACAATTGGATAAGCGAAAGCTTGAAGAGTGTTTCTTTAAGGGACTGATGATGGTTTCCACGCTCATAGTTGTAGGAAGCCTCTTGGCCGTAATCATAGTAATATTTTTCAGGGGCGCGCCTGCCCTTAGCATTTCGATGCTTACTCAAACTCCGAAAGGAGGGTATTATCTAGGGAAGGAGGGGGGAATACTAAACGCCATAGTTGGTTCTCTCTATTTGGCCGGTGGAGCAACCATCATAGCCCTTATCATTAGCCTTCCAATTGCACTGTATCTAAATGAGTATGCTGGAATGTCTGGATTAGCGAGTTTCACTAGGCAGTCTCTGGATATCTTGTGGAGTGTCCCGTCCATAATATACGGCGTCTTTGGCTTCACCATTATGATTTACTTAGGCATGTATGCGACGTTGCTAGGAGGGATAATGGTATTAACATTGCTAGAGCTCCCAATTATGACTAGGGCTATGGATGAGGTGATTAGGTTGACTCCACTTAAGTTGAGGGAGGCATCTTACGCATTAGGGGCAACGAAGCTGGAGACCACTCTGAGCGTTGTAGTCAGGCAAGCGTTGCCTGGAATATTAACGGCTGTCCTGTTGGCATTTGGCAGAGCCATCGGCGACGCCGCATCTGTGTTGTTTACCGCGGGCTACACTGACTATGTTCCTCAGTCACTGTTTGACCCCGCTGCGTCATTACCACTCGCGGTTTTCTTCCAGCTTGGAACTCCCTTTCCTGAAGTTCAGCAGAGGGCATATGCGTCTGGATTCATACTGTTGGTTATAGTCCTATCACTAAGTATAGCTTCCAGACTCCTAACAAGGAGATTCATAAAGTATGTGATAAGGTAGAGATAATGAGCATGCTTAAACCACACATAAGCATTCAAAAACTTAACGTCCTTTACGAAGGACATCACGTGTTAAAGGATATAACCGTGCACATCCCTGAAAAACGGATCACCGCCATCATAGGACCCTCTGGCTGCGGAAAGACAACACTTCTAAAGAGTCTTAACAGACTGATAGACCTGCATGACGAGGTTAAAGTTTCTGGCAGAGTGTTAGTCGATGGCATTAACATTTTTGATAATGGGGTAGATGTCACTGATATAAGGAAGAAGATGGGATTTATAGCTCAAATGCCTAACCCCCTACCTATGTCAATTTATGACAACATAGGCTACGGCCCAAGAATCCACGGAGTAAAAGACAGAAGGAAATTAGATCAAATAGTTGAGCGTTGCCTTCAAGCAGCGGGTCTATGGAACGAAGTGAACAACAGACTCAAGGAACCTGCCTCCAAGCTATCCGCAGGGCAACAGCAGAGGTTGTGCTTGGCTAGAGCCCTCGCCGTGGAGCCTGAGGTTCTTCTATGTGACGAGCCCACATCAGCTCTTGACCCAATTTCCGCACGGCATATAGAGGAGCAACTCGTTACCCTTAAGAAAGACTACACCATAGTATTCGTTACCCACATTCTGCGCCAAGCAAAAAGACTTGCTGATTATATAGTCTTTCTCTACCTCGGCGAGTTGGTTGAACATGGACCTGCGGAAGAGGTCTTGGCAAACCCTAGTGAGCCGAGGACACTGGCGTACCTCAAAGGTGAAATAAGCTAAGAAGACTCGGTGCATGCCAAGAATTACGAATTTGTATTCCTGCTTCGCTGGGTGTGAGTTGACCGTATTTTTGTGCGAAGATGGACACACATAAAATGTTTAACATGGGGAATTTAAACCTAGGATTTGAATCTATGCGGGCCCGCCATGCTATTTCTTTCTAAATAGTGCTATCCAAGTGCCACCGAAGTGTTTCTGTTCTTCTTTGGTGGGCTTTCGGTAGTCCTTAAACTTGCCCTTGCTGTATCGTGTGAAATGGTGGAGTAGCGAGTGAGGTTTTTGAGAGTAGAGGTCGAGTCGATTGGAGAGATAGATAGTCACGGTATACCTCCGCTTCTCGCCGAATTGACCAAATCGCTTGACCAATTGTTTCCAATCCTCTGGGTACCACGTTTTGAAGACTTCGATGAAATCAAGGACGGTAAACGAACTTTGCGGTATTCTCTTAATGGTCTTCTCAATCTTTTCTTCTTCTAGAAGGGGCTTCATCGCAATCTAGTCCTTCTTGCGTTGTTAGGATGGTTCTGTGCTTATGCCGCAATTTAACACTTTTAACCTCTTATGTTTCTAGCCGGAGAATCTAAATGAGATATTTGAATCTAAAGTGGCCACCAAATATTGTTTGCCTTCTGTTTGGTTTGGTAAGTTTTATTACTTGATGTAGAATGTTTGTTCAGCGAGAACGAGGATGTTTATGACCTCTGTTAATCCCCTTGCAGAATTTCGCGTTGAATGTGAAACCGCTCTCAGGGATGCCTTAAAGAAGCTTTTTCCAGAGGTTTCGGTTTCGTTTGTGTTGGAGTCGCCGCCCAGCCCTGAGTTCGGCGAGTTGTCGTCTTCGGTTTGTTTTGAACTTGCCAAGCTGACTGGAAGGAAGCCGCTAGATGTGGCGGAACAAATCGTGAAGGCTATCGATCTGTCGCGTTTTTTGCTAGTTGAAGCTGTTAAGACTGCTGGTGAAGGATACGTCAATTTTTATGTGAACCTAGCCGAATTTGGCAAGTTGACGTTGGAATCCGTTCTTGCGCTTGATAGGGAATACGGCTTTGTTAAGACCGAGAAACCCGTGAGAATAATTGTGGAGCACACTAGTGCTAACCCGATTCACCCGATTCACATTGGGACTGCGAGAAACCCTGTTTTAGGCGATGCTTTAGCACGCATTTTGAAGGCGAGGGGGCACACGGTTTATCGGCATTATTACGTGGACGATATGGGTCGCCAAGCCGCGGTTATAGCCTACGGATACGAAAAACTTGGTGAGCCTAAACCCGAAGGTAAGCCTGACCATTTCATAGGCAAAATATACGCTATCACAAGTTGTATTATTGAGATTCAGAAACTGAAGAAAGCGATTGAAAGAGCAAAGAAGTATGAAGAAAGCGAGGTAGATGCCGTCAGGCTACAGCGAGAACTTGACGATTGGACGGCAGCCGCAGCCGAGCTTGAAAGGACTCATTCTAAGCTGTTCAGTCAGCTTCTCGACAAAATCAGCAAGGATGAAAACCCAGAGGCACGGGTTGCGGAGTTAAATTTGGAATACGAGAAGGGCGAAAAAGAAGCCAAGCAACTTATCCGCCGAGTTAGCGAGCTTTGTCTGGATGGTTTTCAACAGTCATTGAGCAGAATCGGCATTTATTATGATTCTTGGGACTGGGAAAGTGACTTCGTTTGGAATGGCGATGTCAAACAAGTGTTGAAGCAGTTGGAGGGAACACCTTACGTTTTTCATGTGGGTGCAGTTTTGGAGTTTAACGCGGACAGAGTAGTTCAAGACTTGAATCTCAAGCCTTTGCTGGGCTTGCGGGAGGAGTATGAGGTTCCGTCTTTGACATTGGTGAGAGCCGACGGCACCACACTCTACACCACACGGGACATTCCATACAATCTGTGGAAATTTGAGAAGGCTGAACAGGTAATTAACGTGGTTGGGATGGAGCAAACGCTGGCTCAGATGCAGTTGAAAATCGCCCTCTGCGCCTTGGGACATATCGCCAAAGTCAAAAACCTACGCCACTTCGCCTATAATCTGGTCAGGTTGCCAAGCTTCAAAATGTCAGGTCGGACAGGACGCTACATCACGCTTGATGAAACCGTGGATGAAGCGGTTAAACGAGCCCACGACGAGGTTGTGAAGCGGTCGCCTCATCTGCCGGAGGGGGAGAAACAGCGGATTTCAGATCTAGTCGGTATAGGAGCCATAAAATACGCTCTTGTTCAAGTTGATCCTTCCAAACCCGTCGTGTTCACGTGGGACCGAGTGCTCGACTTTGAAAAGAACAGCGCACCCTACATTCAATATTCACACGCTAGGGCAGGGAGCATACTGCGCAAAGCTGAGAGACCTCCAGAAAACCCCAACTACGCCCTGTTGAAAGAACCGATCGAACGCGACGTAATCCTGATGCATGCGCAGTTTCCAGATGTTTTCGTCGACTCAGCTGAAAATCTTCGCCCGAACCAAATCGCCGACTACATCAACGCCTTAGCAGACAAATTTAACACCTTCTATAACGCTCTGTCAGTAATAAAGGCAAAACCGCCAGAACTCAGTAGTGCGAGACTCGCTTTAGTTGAAGTCACGAAGATAGTGCTAAGAAACGCGTTGGGACTGCTGGGAATTGAGGCTCCAGAAAGAATGTAGGTTAAACAGGGAAAGGCCCTATGCGCGCCATGCATCTTTACAAACGAACTACTAGCTAACACGTTAAGTTGCAAGCAGACCTAAACAATCTGAATGTGACATTTCAGACTCTTCTATACAACAATAGCGTTCTCTTGGGCAATTATACTCAGCTTAAAGAAAGCTATCGAGAATTGAACAATTCTTACCAGGCACATCTGCAAGATGATTTTGAAAACAGCACAACATCCGAAACCTAACATCCATCATCGCAGCGACAACAGCAGTTTTCATAGCGACTACTATCTACTTAGCGAGAAGCACAAGTTTACCTTTAATTGTCTCACCGCATCATCGATTGATAGAGTAAGGCGAACAACTTACCTCGATTTCCACAAGTGACTAGAAAAGACTAATAGCTTAAGTTATGCGCGTGTTGATTCACGTTGTTGTGATTGCCATCTTGAGGTATTGGATATCCAAGTTCTGTAAGAGTCTCAGTCCCTTTGTGGTTGGTTTGTAAAGGCCTCCATCCTCAACTTTTACAAAACCATTGCGCAGCAAAAGGTCAAGATACTTGTTTGACATTTCGTTGCTCAAATTCGCACTTTGCCTTATGTTGGTTTTCCTTCTACCTCGCGGGTTTCTGACAAGGGAACCTAGAATATCTGCTATAATCGTAGCTCTATCCCTATTCTTAAAGGCAGAGTTCTCTTGAGAAAATTCAGGCGCATCGTTATCCTTCGCAACCTCTAAAATTGAAGCTCTCATTTGCGCACGCGCACCCGAAAGCTTCGCATAATTCGCCAAGATACACACCTTCAAATCTAATAGTCAATATTGAAAAACATACTGATATTTTCCATAGAATAAATTGAAATAGAAATTCTCGGGCGGGAAACTGATGAGAGAAAACATTATTTAACCTCTTGTTTCATTATGTTGTTTCAATTGAAACTATTGAAAGGGCGGAAATAGCTTGTCTCAACGTGTCCTGACACCTAATGAAATACGATTCTTGCAAGAAGCTCTGGGCGCAGACTATAAAACTGGCGATATACGTTTGCGAGAAGGTGAATATCAATACGATCTTGCAAAAGCGATTGCGTCCTTCCATCTGGAGCTATTTTTTCCGGATGTTAAAGACATAATAAAAAGATTATACGGCGAAGACAAAACAAATGATATTCAATTTATCCGTAAAGTACAAACAATCTTGAAAAAAATGGAGAAGAGCAAAGTAGTCAGGATCTTGCCAAAAAATAAGCCTTGGGAATTACAAAGATATGCGCTGTCAAGTTTCAAGTTCCGAGATGCTGATAAAAATCTTGTATTTCTGGCGGCTGACGAGCAAATAAAACAAACGCAGAGTCTGCTACAATCCCTATTAAACACACAAGGAGCACCCATAGCTCAACAAAACAGAGTCAAGACCAAGATTGGCATGTTAGTATCAATAGTAGTTGTTTCTTATTTGGCAATTTTATGGGCCCTCACACAACCCACTATCGAACCGATCATTTTCATTCCAGCCTTTTGCATTGCTATCGCGTGTTCTCTCGCGCTAGGGAAAATGCTCTCTAAGTATAACTTATGATACTTGTGCGTGTGCCTACTGTGTGCTATTTGTAACAATCACGGGCAAAAATGGAAACAGCGAAGATCTTCAGGCATCCTCACTTGAATCGGAATAATTTTCTTCAATGCAAAATGAAGCTTTTGACTAAATATATTGTGACAAATGCCAACAGGAAATATGAGGCAAAGTTCAAGATGAGACCACTCCATAAAATCTGGACGTTGTGTGCCCTTCCACATGTGTACTCATTTACCTGCTGCGTTTGCCGGCTTCAATGGGCGTTAAAATCCCTACCATTTCAAAGGGGAAGCCGTAATATATGATGTAAACATCCACAGTGGTCGTTCTTGTCGTGATTAGTGTTAACGCGAGTCTGGTATACCCAACAAACGACGCAAAAAGCAATGTAATTGTCAAAAGATAAGTGAGAAGAATCTCCTCTGCCTCTATGCAGTCTTCAATTTTTTCAATTATCCTTCCTATTGCTCTCCTCTTCTGTGTATGTTTGGTGATGAAAACAGAGAGTAATAAGTGTGTTCAAAAATCGCGTATAGAATGAGTGGATGTTAGGTTAAAGAATTCAGGGAAACTACCCGCCTTCTATTTTGGCATCGCTTCAATGATGTTGACCGCTGTGCTGGTTCCGATGCGATTGGCTCCAGCCTTAATCATGGCTAACGCATCTTTGAGTGTTCGGATGCCTCCTGCTGCTTTGATGCCCATTTCTTTGCCCACAGTTTTCCTCATGAGTTTCACGTCTTTCACCGTTGCTCCTCCGCCAAACAAGCCTGTGGATGTCTTAACGAAGTCTGCTTCAGCCTCCTTAACGAGTTTGCAGGCTACTGCTTTCTCCTTGTCTGTTAAGAAGCCTGTTTCAATTATGACTTTGACGATTATGTTCGGGTTGTTGTGTTTGACGCCTACAACCGCTTCAATGTCTGTTCTCACAGTGTCGTAATCCGTGGATTTGAAAGCGCTGACATTCATGACCGTGTCGAGTTCCTCGGCGCCCAACTCAACCATCTTCCGCGCTTCCTCGGCCTTAACTTCCGGCAGAGTGGCTCCGATTGGGAAACCCACAGTGCTGCAAACCTTCACGCTTGTGGCTTCTAGCATGTAACGGGTTAAAGAAACATGGTAAGGGTTGACCACAACGCATCCAAACCCGTATTTTTTTGCTTCTAAACAGAGTTTGATAACCTCGTCTTTGTTTGCTGTAGGTCTGACCAAAGTGTGGTCAATCATGCGGGCTAGCTCTCGCCTCAAAAACCTCATGTGTCCTCACCTTAAAAGACCCATATTAATTGAAGTCAATACCTAAACTTTTCCATAATCACCGCTAATTTGAAGGTTAAATCGGAGTTTCACTTTTGATAGGAGTAGAAATTTTGCCTATTTGCTCAATCATCTATTAACGAAAAATATTCCATTTTTCACTCCATCAACCAATTTGCTCGAGTATGGGCATGATTTCTTCTCCCTTTTGAGTCAAGGAATAAAATTTTCTGTTTTTAACCTCCCTTGAGTGAAAAGTCGGAGTTATAAGTGTTGGAACAGGAAATGGCTACTGGCTCAAAGGCTGAGAAGCTCGTCCCAAGACGCAGAATCTAACGGAAGAAGAAAGAGTGCGCTAAATTTATCAGAACCTATCTGTGAAGAAGCTGAGAATACCAACTCCGAACATTATGGCTCCTGCAACTAATACCAAGATTAACATCATAGAGAACGGCAAGAATTCAACCTTCACTTTGATTTGTTCAGAAACGAGAAACAAAAGCGTACCTAAAACCAAAAAGATGATGCCCGGAACCCATAGCGCTCGTGCGCTTTCTCGCATTTTCTTCGAACCTGATAATGGTTTTCTTAGATGAGAAAAAATAGTTTATGAACTGACAATTATGATTCTTAATGGGTGCAGACAAGCAACTAGGATACATGTGCGCTTCAAAGAGATAGACCAGGGTTTGGTGTCCCTCATTTACACATTCGATTATTTCAGTTCAAACGTTAGAAGCCTCGATGACCAAAGTGACCGTGGTCCCAGCTTTGTCCAACCCGTATAGAGTTTATGAATGCCATAAGAGAGAGCAAGCGCAAGGGAAAGATTCGAATGTAATGAGAATTTCAGACCTGGTGGAGCTAATCCCCGCCTTATCCAAAATCGCATCCAAAGCATACGCAACCGCAAACAAAAAACCCGCAAATCCCAAAATTGTAAAAGAAGACTCAAAGATGCCTCCTTTTGAAAACCCTTTTCCATAATTTGAAACAGTAAAAAGACAAAACCTAGGCCGACATAACTAGGGCAACCTCGAAGCCAGTATGTTTCAACTCAATCATGACAAACACTTCCAGCTGGCAACATTTTCTTAATTTATGGGAATATGGATTCGGAAATTTCAGTACAGATTACAATTCAATTCTTCTGGATCCGGAACATTTTTCAATCATTGCGCAAAGGTTTTGAAAGTCAAAAAGCTCAAGACGAAGATAATACTGGAAACGAAGAAGACGTTGAGGAAACCGAAGCTGGCTGCCATTAACGGGCCTACTAGGCTTCCCGTGGCTCCGCCTAAACCGACCAAGACGTTGAATAGGCCGGCCTTGCCCTGTGGAAGGAGCTCCATGGAAATAGAAAGCGTAGAGGT
>Ga0315314_1001414_pt1 | contig 21759 bp, 12 predicted proteins | sample TDP9_MG_FD_203631 | JGI IMG/M metagenome (GOLD analysis project Ga0315314, IMG submission 203631) | Freshwater sediment microbial communities from Lake Towuti, South Sulawesi, Indonesia - TDP9 | ecosystem: Environmental > Aquatic > Freshwater > Lake > Sediment | place: Indonesia: South Sulawesi... | reverse complement strand
AGACATCGGTGGGCCGTGTAACATTGCTTGGTATAATGGATTCGCCGAGTTTCTTCGCTTTATTCAGTTCTTCTTGCAGCGTCGCCTTCTGGCTCTCTAAAACCTGGATCTGCGCTTTAAGGGCCTCAATGGTCTCCTTTGATTCTTGTGTTTGTTGAACCTTAGTTCCCCTCTCCAGCAACAGTTTATACGCTTCCTCGCCGATCAGATCCAAAAGCTTCGTGGCTGTCTCCTCGCCGAAGTGAGCTATCAGCCTCTCTCTGTCGGTTTTAGGCACCCCACCTTCAGGCGGCTCCTCACCAGCCTGCTCTTCTAAACCGCAAACCTCAGACTCGATTTCAAGTTCTTTAGCAGCCGCGCAAAGCCTTTTCTTGATCTGCGCCTTCGCATCAGCCGTAGCCCAGTCACCCAATTCCTGTCCCAATCGTGCCAAACCGTTTCTTACATGATCGGGGCTTAAGTTTCCCTGCGCGTTCTTATATGGGAAGTGCCTGAGACCCCTTGGCGTTGTTTTCCCTTGCTCGTCCTTTTCGCCTCCGGGCTCAATGTAGGCGAAACAGTCGTCGTCAAGATCATTGATGTACTCCGCTGTCCATTCAGCCTCCTTGGTTGATTCAACGTGAGGCACCAAGGCCAGCAGTGTCTCGATTTTCGCGGTTAAGACGCCTTCTACCTCCGCGATCCTTGAATAAATGTTGTCGATGGATTGTTCGAGACCCTTCAAGCGGTCCTCGATGCTCGGTTCAACAATTTGCTCACTCAATTTCGATTCACCTTTCTTGTCCAGTTTCGGACCCGTTTCAGAGTCCGCTGGAGGGCTTTTCGCCTCCTTCAACTCTCGAGCAATGCTTTCCCAGACTTCCACGGTTGCCTCAGGGTCCCCAGGCGTCATGTCTTTGAGGAGGCTGAGGTGCTGATAGTTGATGCCTCTCGGAGCGAGTCCGTTAACTTGCTCTAAAATCTTGTAGTCGAACTGAATGCTGACGTGTTTGCTGTCGCCTCTTCGGATCATGTCGAAAATTCTTTCAGCTTCCCTGCCTGGATCCGCGACGTACTCAAGGGCGCCGTCCTCGTATTTGGCGGCTAAAACCCTGCTTCCCGGAAATTGATACCAGTGGTCGAGGTACAAGGGTTTGCCGACCATGCTGTCCGCTGACTTTTCAAGTTCCTCTTCGAGATAAACCCTTAAGTGGGGCCATTCGTCGGGGTGGTAAATCTTGATTGGATGAATCGCCTTTCCTCGCAGCAATGGTCCCATTTTCTCTATGTCGCCGGTCCAGCTGAAGCTTTCCTCCAGTTCGATCTTCATTTTGCCGCAGACCTTCTTAGCGGTCTCCTCGTCGTAGCCTCCGCCGCCTTCGCTCTTGGGCTTAGTCATATGAGCAACACAAGCATCAAAATCTGGGAAGGGACCTATGGGCAAGTCTTTTAGCTCCGAGGGTATTTCTAAGCGAATTTTAGGCTTGAAACAGAAAAAGAGGTAAGAAAGTAGGTGCTTACTTAGGTACTCGCTTATTAGCTTATGATTTAATTTATATTTTGGTTGTTTGAGGATGCCCACCGAGAGCGTTTACATCCGCAAGGAGAATTGGCTGAAGTTGAGGAAGGCGGCGGAGAAGACGGGGGAGTCTGTGCCTCGCCTACTCAATCTCCTCGTGGAAGAAGGCTATCTTGAAGAGGTCTTAGCCAAACGCGGCATGGGCAACCTCAGGTCGCAACACACATGAGCCTTTTGAGACATGGCTGGAAGCGACTGCGTGAGGCCTTGCGTCGAGATGGAACAGGCACCCTGCTGTCTGCTCACAGGACCGCCTACGGAGAGCTGAAACCGGTCAGCTTCAGCGACGTGATGACCGCCTACCTGCGGGACCCCAGCTGCAAGGCCTTCGTGGACTTCCTGGCGGATCAAACGGTGGGCATGGGATTCTATACGACGGTGAAAGAGGACTACGAGGAGGCTGAGGAGGCCAAGGCCGTGGTGGACGAGTTCAACGAATCCGTGAATCTTGACGGGTTGCTGCAGATCGGTGCCCGGGAGATTGTGGCTTCTGGAAACAGCTTCTGGCTGAAAACAAACGATGCGAAGCCCTTCGGCCTCAAGATTCTACCTCTCACCGGCTTTGATGACCCAAAGGCTGTTAGCCGAGACTTTGCTGGCGACGTACAAGGATACAAATACAAGTTTAACGGTGTCCAAAAAGAGTTTAAACCCGAACAGGTCATTCACTGGAAGTGGGGAGTCGTTAACTTCAGCGCCTTCGGAACCGGCGTCTTACAGGTTTTGCTGCAGGAGCTAAGCTTCAACGGCGAGAAACGTATGAGCATCCTAGAGATGAAGGCGCGGATTGAAACTCGCATGATCGATGTCTTTGAGAAGTATGCTGGGCCTGACGAGCTTTGGCTCTTCCCCGGGGTTTCTCCGGATCAGCTCTCTAAGTATCAGGCGTTAATCAAAGGCAAGCCTAAGGCTGGAGCCCGTTTTGTGTATGATAAGGCGGACGCGGATATTAAGACGGTTCAGGTGGATCCACGAGCTCGATACGAAGCCTACATCGAGCACATTCTAAACCAGGTCTACCTCGGAGGACAAACACCCCTCCCCAAGCTGTTCACGACACCAGGATTTACCGAGGCAAGTGCAAATGCTGCCATTGAGATCGCGGAACGCAAGGTCATGGCCCTACAGCGCTTTATTAAACGGATTGTTGAGCGTGAAATCTTTACCCCTGCCTTGGAGCAAGCGGGTTTTGATCCGAAGCAGGCGGAGTGTCGCTTGAAGTGGGGCATGCCCGAGGTATTGGATTATGAGAAGCTCGCAGCGATTCTGCCACACCTTGTGGAGCTTCAATTGAACGCCGTTATCAAACCAAGCGAGATAAGGACGGTTCTGAGAGAGGTTTGTAAGCTGCCGTTAGAGGAGATCAAACGCCCAACAGTTTAACTCCATCGACGCGCGCTCTAATCTCAATCTCATAAGCTCGCTAATTGAATACTAAACCATCTGGAACTCGAAGTAAGCGTTTTTCTACAATTTCTATTAGCCGACTTTAATCAATAGTTTCTTTATCCATTAAGAACATTCCTCTTTACTAAAATACGAAGGAAAGGATGCTATATAAGAAAATCGTCTGCCTAGGTGTTGGAGTTGTGAGTGGTCCATGTTTATTAGTTTAGGATTATCACATGAGTAATGAAGGGGAAGATAGGGCAGTGTATGAGGAGATTAGTGAGAAGAGAAGGAAACTTGTTTTATTCATCCTTGACGCTGTAATATTTGGTTTTGTTTTGTCAGCCCTTTCATGGGTTATTCCAATTTTCGTTCCAAGCTCTTGGGCATCCATCATTTTGGCGCTATGTATTCTTTTATTGATATTTCTTGGTTGGTTAACTTTCAAATTGATTGTTCCCCCAATGAGAATAAGAGAGACCGTTTTTTGTTGTTTTATTCAAAATATGAAAGAGGGTTCAGTGGTTGTTCTAGACCTCCCTGTATGGTATCAGTTCTCCGTTGTAGGTGCAGAAGCTTTTACACAACTCGTTGAACGAAAACCTGAGTATAAGGAAAAACTCAAGGAGTCACTAGACCCGAAAGATAAGATTCTAAGAGATTTTGGCATCTTTGCAATCATTGAATGGCTAGCACATTTAGGGGCAATATCGATTTCATTTGCTGGATACAGAAGACCCCCGCCAGTTGTTATATACAAAGGATTAAGAAAAGTCGGAGAACTTCCAAAAGGGTTGTTAGAAGAAAATGTCTTTCTGAGTTCCATCCAACCCACGTTCCCAATCAGTATCCCGAAAAATGTAAGAATTCAACTAGAAAATGGTGCGGTGATATTAAATGATCGCCTCATGAAAATTACTATTGCCGTCAATTTTTCTAGCTGGTCCAGAGGGGTAGATTTGCGTCTACAACACTTACTCCATATTTCCGATGAAGAAAGAATGAATTATGGGACAATGGTGGGTAGAATCACATTCGACGCGGAATTTAAAGCTTGGTCAATGTTTTCTCCGAAAGCAGACAAATATTATACTTTCGCAAAGGAAATGTTGGAAAATTTACGCCTTAACTATGGTTGGTCTGAATATATCGAAGATTTAAAAGAATCAGTCTTTTGGAAACACATACTAAAATAAGCGCGCGCATCGCCGTTGCATGAGTAAAGCAGCATAAAATAGAATAAGAAAAATAATCAGGTAGATCAAACAATTAATTGAGGTTCCTACAGATTGTACGAAAGTATCGTTTCTCATTATGTTGGAATGCTGAAAAAGCTTTTAGCTAAACCGCGATACCGTTTTGCTGATGCCTCTTCTCGGGATATTCCTAAGAAACCGGGGGTTTACGTGATTTATGAAAAACGAATGAATGCAATAATCTATGCTGGTAGAACAAAGAACCTGCAGAGACGTTTATTAGGCGACCATAAGCGTGGCAATGTCAGAGGCAGTCAGTTTAGGAAGGCCTTAGGGCGAAGCTTCACCTTAAACTCTGAAGATGAAATCAGCAGCTATATTCTAAAGAACTGTAGTTTCCACTTTATGGCCCTTGAAGAATTTGAGGAAATCGTAAGACTGGAACACTTTGCGATAGCCGTTCTCGCTACCATTCTTAATATTCGGCTAAAACAATAGTGCCAAGTGTATATCATTGCAACCATCAATGGTTCGCCATAACAACAGGCGCCACAGCAGGACTAAGCTACCACAAAGAGAAAGATTACTTTTCATCGTCAAGTTTAGATTATTCTTACTTTCTTGTTTTGTTCCAGACAACGAAGCAGTGACCGTATGAGCATTTGAAATATTGCATTTTGGACATTTTGCCAAACTAAGCAATCTCCCTTATGTTATGAGTGATGCTGAAAAGTTAAATAGTTTGTTGAGGTTTTAAACTTTAGATTGCCGTGAATCATTTGTGGCCGGAAGGCATGATTCATGAGTTTTGATACGCTTAGCCAGCTCAAAACTCAGCTTGAGAAAACGGTTCCTTCACATGAAGGGATTGAGGAGTTTTTGGGTTTTCTAGGTTATCCTCTTATTCCTGGGAAGGAACAACTGCTAGATTCTGATGTGCTCTTTCAGCAGAAGGATATGCGTGAGCGGATTGTTAGAAGCTATAAGTTGTTTGGGCGGAAGGCTCAATGGGTTCATCCGATAAGTAAACAGACTTTTGATGTTGAAGCGACTATAATGCTCTTTGAGCTTGTGGATGAGCAGACTCTCAGGTCCAGATGGCCTTTTGAAATTACTAGGTATGTTGTGAAGTTTGGTTTACGTTCGGCCCAGGGTTTGTTCTTTTTTGTTGCTCCTAACAGTCGGTCGTTTGTTGTGTCAGCCTATACCGAGAGTTTAGATGTTCCTGAAAGAGTTCAGGTGAGGAGACTGGTTGTCGATGTCGACAATGTTGCAAGGACTGATGTGGAGTCTCTAGCTGAATTGTTCTACTCGATGTTTACTCCTACGACCATAATAGAGTATTTTAGGAGTGCTCTGCCCTATCTTAAAGTTGGACAAGCGTTCTTCAGACAATACCATGATCTTTTCCAAATTTTGTCGAAGCGTCTACGTAAAGTGTTTGAGTCGACAGCTGAAGCTTATGGCTATGCGCAGCGTCTTCTTGGAAGGATAACGTTTCTTTATTTTCTGCAGCGTAAAGGCTGGCTGGATAAGGATAGAGCTTACCTTAAGAAGAGAACTCGTGGACTGGATGGAAAAACGTTGATTGAGTTTCTTTATGAACTTTTTGATATTTTGAACACTGAAGGGTATGAAGACAAGTCTAAGGGTGTTATTCCATATTTGAATGGCAGCTTATTCGAAAAGGAGCCTTATTCCTATGCACAAATGGCAAAGTTGACGGATGCTTGTGCGCCTATTGTTCGTGATGTTTTAGATGTGTTTGACCAGTATAACTTTACTATTTCAGAAAGTACACCACTTGACAAAGAGGTTGCTGTGGATCCTGAACTCCTGGGTAGTCTATTTGAGTCCATGTTGCCCGAGGCTGAGCGAGGTGACAAAGGAACTTTCTACACGCATCAGGTTGAGATGCTTTTCATGGCTCGGGAGGCGCTGCGGGTTTATTTGAGTAGACTTCTGAATCTTCTGACACAGGATCAAGTTTTCCACCTTGTATATGGATTGGAGCTGCCCGAGTGGCAAAAGATTCAGCCTAAAGTTGCCAGAGAAGTGAAAGAGGTTCTACGACAGATCAAGATTCTCGACCCAGCAGTTGGGTCTGGGGGTTTCTTAATGGCGGCTCTTCAAACTATTTTGGAGGTCCGTAAGAGGTTAAACAGAATTATTGGAGCTATAGAGCAGGATTATGACATGAAACTTGAAGTAATTCAAAACAACTTGTTTGGTGTTGATATTGAGAATGAAGCAACAGAATTGGCTCGATTGAGACTGTGGTTAACTCTAGTTGTCGATGAATCAGTCGAGAATGTACGTCCCTTGCCGAATCTCGACTACTATCTGCACCAGGGAGACAGCCTCAAAATTCCGGAGTTTGAGAAGAAGATTAGGCAAACAAAGATTACTGTCGATCCAGCCATTCGCGCAGCTCTCCTGAAGCAGATTTCTGCTACCAGAGAAGAATACTCGCGGTCTCACGGAAAGAAAAAAGAAACTATTCGAATGGAACTCGAGAATGCGCTTCGAAAGCTTCTCGAGTTAGAGACTGGAACGCCACAGCCCCAGGTGTTACCTTTCTCTTATCAACATTTTTTCGCCGACGTTATGGCGTCTGGAGGATTTGACATAGTATTAATGAACCCACCCTATATTCAACAAGAAGATATCGGTAAGCTGCCCGGCCAAAATCCTGACACGTACAAGTCAGAGATTGCCCGTGACGCGAGTCTCTTGACCGATAGCCATTTCTCAGCAAACAAACAATCAGATATTTCTATCTACTTTCACGTTAGAAGTTTGTCGCTTCTGAAAGAAGGCGCTGCTGCAGTTGTAATAGCGACGAATAAGTGGCTTGATACAAGATATGGGGTTCCATTGCAAGAATATCTTCTGGGGCACTCCAATATAGATATGGTTCTTGATTCAGCTCATCGTTCATTTTCGGCAGATGTTAATACCGTCATTACTATTATAAGGAAGACTCGTAATTCGGCCATGGACAACCTCGTTCGGTTTGTCTATTTCAAGGTTCCATTCGAAAATGTCTCGGGAAAACTTATTCAGGAGGTAATATCTAGCAAAAACAAGGGACTTTTTCTTAAAGATTTCTACCGACTAGTGGCAAGAACCCAAAAGCATCTCTATGAAGACGGTATAAGTGAAGAAGAAGATTCTTCTGAAGATTCAAATGAAACGTTAAAGACCAAGAAGACACGCAAAGCCGGCAAGAAAACTCAAGACGATGAGATATATATCGGAACAAAATGGGGTAACCTCCACCTGAGGGCTCCTCCAGTCTATTATGAGATCCTCCTCAGAGCTGGTAAGAAGCTTACACCTCTTGGAAAACTTTACAGAATTAGAAGGGGCTCAACTAGCGGTGTAGTAAGCTTTTTCATATTGAAACGGATGGACGACAAATTAAAGAGAAAGGGACTGGTTTTCTGTGAAAATGGGTTTGGACGCACATTTTACCTTGAAGAAGAATATGCCCCACCAGTACTTCGAGATCCAGAGGATGTTACTGCATATACGTTGCGAGGTTCTAACCTGCCACTTAGGATTTTCAGATGCCGGAAGGATAGGCAACAGCTCCGGGGAACGCACGCGCTGAAGTACGTGCAATGGGCAGAGTCGTCATCTGATGCGAAAGTTAGGATCATACGAGGAAAAAACAAAGGAAAGGTTGTTCAAATTCCAAAGATTTCAACCGTAAGTTCTAGAGGAGAGTGGTACCAACTTCCTGAGATTAAGCCTGCCAAAATTTTTCTGCCAAAAATTGTTAAAAACAGACATGTAATCCCTCTTAGCGATAAGAAAATCTTTTCAACGGACAACTTCTACCCATTGTACGCCAATGACCCGACTGATTTATGGGTTTACTTAAACTCCAGCATTTTCAGACTCTTTATGGAACTAAATGGACGTTGGGAGGGTGCAGGGGCTTTGCAGATTATGGTGTACGAATACAAACAATGTCCTGGGCTAGATCCACTACCTCCGTTATCACAAAACTTCAAGAGATTAGAAGATTTCAAATCTCGCATTGCTTATCGTTTTATCAATATTGCCGAACAAGCACCACTTGAACTCGAGCAAGAGGACAGAAAGGAACTTGATGAATTAGTCTTAGAAACCATGGGCTTCACTCAAAAGGAAGAACGCGAGAGGGCACTCTACGAAATTTATTCTTGGCTTCTCGAAAGAGTCAAGGAGCGATTGCTGAAGCCCAAAACAGCACCAGAGAGTGTAGCTAAAGCGATTGGAAAGAAAAGAATTCAAACTGACCTGAGGGAGTTTCAATGACAACATTTCGCTATGTAGTAGATAATCTAGGTGGTAATACCGCAGCCGCTATTCTCCGTTCTTATATCAAGCCAAAATCACTATGCTCCGTAGCATCAGCTTACTTCACAGTATCAGGCTTTGAATTAGTAGCCAACCAACTCGAACAATGCAAACACTTTAGACTGCTCCTAGGCGCTGAGCCTGGCGCCGACCCACTACGAATGGCAATACTCGACATTTGGAAAAACATTGACATCCGAGATTCTCCAAAACAAGCTGAACGAGCAGTAAACTTCTTTTCCCAAGACAATGTAGAGGTAAGACTTCACCCCGGGCCCTTCTTCCATGGAAAAACCTACATACTCAACCACCCGGAACCCAGATTTGAAAAACAAGAACTGACCTCAACAACGGAAAAATCCGAAATGGAAATGATCGAAAGACACAGACCGACTCAATTGGTCTATAAAGGCGCAACCATCGCGGGATCAGATAAAGCAGCTGCGCTCGTGGGCTCATCAAACTTCACTTATGGCGGACTATATCAAAACGCAGAACTGAATCTCTTTGACCCAATGGGCGAAAGCATGGTCGAACTGCTAACATGGTTCGAAGAAAGATGGCAAACCTCTAACGACATCAAAGAAGAAATCATCAAACTCCTCCAAGGCTATTACAAACCCTTCGCACCGTTCTGGATATATGCCAAAGCACTATACGAGCTGTACAAAGAAGACCTTGAAGGACGAGAAGAAGCAAAACCAGGCTCAACGATAGAACTAGCAGACTTTCAAACAGCCGGATACAAAAGCGCAATGAGAATTCTAAACCGATACAATGCAGTCTTAATCGCAGACGCACCAGGACTAGGCAAAACATGGATCGGTGGAAAACTCCTCGAAGAATTCGCCTACTACAAACGTGAACCCGCTCTCATAATCTGTCCAGCAGAAGTTGAATCAATCTGGAGAAGGTTCGCAGAAAAATATAAAATTCCAGTCGGTGGGCTGGTACACACAGAAGTTTTGGGACGAGGTGTTAAGAATGGATGCCCTGAAATCCGTCCGCAAAAATACAAAGATTTCTCGTTCATCTTGGTCGATGAGTCACATCACTTCAGAAATCCTGATGCTGGACGTTACATATGGATGCAACAACTTCTAGCTCTGCCCAAACCTGAGTTAAAAGTTGAAGGAGAATTAACACAACTCGAACGCAAAATGGTATTTGTGACAGCTACTCCTGTCAACAATTCAGTGTGGGACCTCTACTGGCAACTAAGACTACTTCTGGGAAGAGAATTGGACAACATGGCTCTCAGACAAGGAATCAAAGACCTTACAAAATATTTCGAGAGCGCAGAAGCAGGCGAAGGAAACCTATACGACCTAATTGAGATGATGGCAGTACGCCGTTCCCGAACATTCATAAAAGAATACTACCCGAACGCAACCATAGAAGGACGCCCAATAAACTTCCCAGACAGAGAACTAGAAAGAATACCATACCACATACACCCATCCCTAGAAGGGTTATATGACACCTCTGCAAACGCCATAAGCGACTGCAAACTCGTTCCCTATCGTATTGAAAACTACAGGAAGACTTTGAGAGACGAAGCCAAAATTTTCCGAGGAGAACTACTCTCGACACTCTTCAGAATACTCTTACTCAAAAGACTCGAAAGCAGCATCTGGGCATTCCGTCGCTCCCTTCAAAACATCGTCGACCTCTTCAAAGCCACTCTCGAGAACCTAGAAAAAGGTCAAGTCATGTCCGTGGAGAACTTTAGAGAATACCTGAAAACAATTGAACTCTCAAAAGAAGACAGTAGCGCCATAGAGCTCGTGCCCGACCAATTTTTCGAAAAAACGGAAGACTTCGATATAGCCTTAATGAAAACTGACCTAAAATCGGATATCAAAATCTTAGATGACATCCTTGCCATGTTACCAGCAGATCAAGGAAAAGTGAAAGAAATAGACAACAAATTCCAAGAGGTTAAACGAAAAGTTGGCGCAACAGAACAAAAGATCGTCATCTTCACCTCATTCATGGATACGGCAACCTATCTATTCAAACATCTTCAATCTCCCAACAAAATAATCGCGCTGGTCACGGGCGACGAAGCGAAACTGTGGAATGGCGACAAAGAAATCGGGGCAAATCGCGCAAAAATAATCAACCTACTCGCACCAAAAAGCAATGACTACGACATACCCGCAACAGAAAAAGAAATCCAGTTTCTAATCTCAACAGACGTTCTCTCCGAAGCCATAAACTTACAAGATGCTGGAGAGGTATTGAACTATGACTTTCCATGGAATCCAATGAAACTGGTCCAAAGAGCTGGGCGAATCGACCGAATTGGTTCCCTCCACAAAAAAATTATCATTTACAACCTTTTTCCCGAAAAAGGACTCGAAATTCTGCTCGGGCTAATGCAAAAACTACTCGGAAAAATCGCTCAAGTACACCGATCGGTAGGTCTAGAATGGAGCCTGCTGGGAGAAGAACCGCTACCAGTTGACTTTGCCGCCACTATAGAGAGAGTAAAAGCAGGCGATAAACGAATACTCATAGACATCGAAAAGAAAATGGAAGGGCTGGTCGGCCTAGACCCCCAAGAACAGCTTCTTGCTATCTTGCAGACTCTATCCAAAGAAGAAATAGAGAGAATCCCCGATGGAGCAGGAAGCCTAACAAAGTTGGAATCAGGACAAAAGAACCGCAAAAAGGGATTTTTTGTAGCCTACAGAAAACGCAGGCTCTCTGGAGCCGTTGACAGAATTTGGAGATTCTACCCCGACGACCAGCTTGTGCCTGTCACCAACAAAACGCAAATCGTCGAACAAATCCAGTTCCCGCGACTACGCGAACCAGAGCCTCGCTTTGGAGAACCATCTATGCAAAGACTAAGAGAAGCAAGGCAGAGAGTGGAAGAAGAATTAATGGCAATAGAAGCCTTGCAACGAACCCGGCGAATAACTGGTCCCATCCGTAAAGCATTCGACTTAGCCCGACGCAAAGGAAGAGCTGACTTAGACAAGTTCCTTCAAGCGAAATGGGAAGCTGCAGCAGTCCAAAGAAAAATTCGAACCATAAACTTTACTGATGAAGTGGCAGCGATAAAAGAACTCGAGAAGCTAGCTCAAACATTTGGCGAGAAAGAAAACCAAATAGAAGAGCCTCAACCAAAAGCTAAACTTGAACAAAATGCGGAATCAGTTGCCGAAAGTCTAGCAAATCAAGAGATGCCAAAATTACCAAAAGAACGCGACCCCACCCTTGAAATCGTGTGCTGGATGCACATCGTCTAAAAAAGGCTGGAATGAGTCTGGATATCGAAACCTATTTTAGCATACGTAATCATCAAATAACAGGGAGAAAAGCCCTCCTACGATAAGGGGAGGCTGATCAAAAATGATTGAAAACCGTTTGCCACCAACCATCGGCATGATAATAAACCAATACAGTGAGGCATTTCTAAAGAGAAGCCGAGGCTGTATTAGAGTAACATCTTTGATTTCCGACCTATATTTTGATGAGTTGATGGATCGAGAACTTCCTGAATTTGAAGAAGTGGAAGTCGTTCATAAGAAAATACATGAAGAAGAGGGGTTTGTTATCTGGAACTACTCGATGAAACGAGAGACAAGTAAAGGCAAAATTGAAGGTAGTTTTTTGGTTCTGCAGATCGGTTATTTAATTTTTGTAGTCACAGGGAATCCTCCATCCTTCCTCAGAGAGGGCATAATGTACCTGGTTAGAAAAACGTATCCCGATATAGTGATCGCGTATATCACTGCAGAAGAAATCTATAAAATCCTGGAGAATTTTTCGAAGTCGAAGGAAGTAAAGCTTCTTTACTCAAAATTCGTAGGAAAAAGGATGTTTGGCAAACGATTCACATCGCTTGGGTATGGAACTGAACCCTTTCTAGAAGCCTTCAAAAAAGCCCGAAATGATGGCGTGTGGATTGATAGTATTAGAGTTTTTTCTGAAAACGGTTCTAAGATTGATTTCAACCTTTCTAGGGGAGGCCGTCTGACCTACTATCGCGGAAATTTTGAAGAATATTATGAACACATACTTACATCCATCGAAGAGTACTGCAGTAAACGACTCAAAGTCTTTGAAAAAAGAGGTAGAAGAGAAAGCAGAGACAAAGAACTGAGACCCATACTGATACAATTTGACTCGAAAGTTTTTGAAGACAGCTTTGTTAGAAAGCAACTGATAAACGTGGTCGCCAATTATGACTATTGCAACTATTCAATTATCCACGACGGAAATCCTCATGTCTACATGAACATTGTGGACAGAATAGACAACTCGACTTTTTCGCTAAGAACCTACGGATCAGACGCGCTTTTTATAGCCCCTAAAGTTAAAGCTACCAAAGCTTCTCTCATGCGCTTCTCAAAACATATCATGGACAAATTTCGGGAAGGAACGATTTCAGATTTTAGCAAATAGGAGGGTCACCTTCTGTCCTCCTATGACCCTCTAGAAGAGTGTAAGAGAAGACGAAGGACAGAGGTCGACCGGTATTATCAGACAGTACTTCTTACAATAGGACTGAAGGAATTTCTTGACAACGAAAATATTGGATGTAGATTTGTGTCAGCGGAACCGTGCTTTAGGGAAGTAGGGACTAACAAAGAAGTCTCTCCAGATGTTGTTTTGCAGTATGACAATGATAGCAGTGGCATATTGTGTGAAATCAAGACTTCATTGCCACCCGTCGACTATTTTCTTCTCGAAGAACTGAAACAACTTGAATTGTACTCAGGTCAAGTCGAAGGATGGGATACACCTAACAAGAAAATAAATGATCATAGCATAGTTCTTTTGGCTCACGCTCTTGACTCTGACCGTGTTGTAGAAAGGGTCACGGATTGGCTAAATGATGGTCAACTTAAAGTCTCAAGAAAACTCTGTATTGCAGAATGGAGTGTTGTCCAAAGCTTAAAGTTTGGTCAGGGAGATGTGTTCCTAATCAAGGGCAAATTTGGGGAAACAGGATGCACCGCTCTCAATACGAAATTCCATCAAAACATAAGACTTGAAGTGGACCATCTAGTCACCAAGTATGAAAAGTGTAGATTCACTCGAAAGGAGCCCCCTCTAGAGTATATGATGAATGAGCTTTGGAGCTGCATTTTTCCCGCCTTACACGAAAAAACCGAAGACTTCACCTGCAACATCGATGAAATTCTAAAATTAGCATACGAATATTTTATTCCATGGTCCGGTTTGCAGGGAGAATATTCACAGGTCAGGAAAAGATGGGTAACAAAGGCAATGAAAACATTTTGTGAAATAGGTCTTGCTGAGAAGATTGACACTCCGGATACTTACAAAATTTTCTATGGACGACGAATACTAAAAGATGTCAGTGAATATTTTGTCGAAAGAACGTGTCGAAAAAGCTTAGAAGAAGCACGCAAGAGACCAATCAAAGAAGCATTGGAAGAGGCGCAACGTAGATTAGCCGAATTTGGTTAACACAAAAACTGTTAAACGTTGTTTACGAGTTCTTCCTTGCTAAGACCCCATGCTCCTCGCATGAAACTTGTTAATGCCCAGCCTTTGCCCACTTTCTCGGCTGCTTTTTGTCCGATTAGGCGGTTTAATTTTTGTTTATGCGGCGTATGCGTTGAGTTACATTCCAAGGCTTGAGCTTGTACTCTTTCAACCGAGAGGCTACGTCTCGCGGCAATATCTCATATGGACCAGCGTGATGCAGCTCCTCTATTATGGCGCGGTCAACCTCATATATTATATGGTGTTCCTTTAGACGGAGCTATGATTTCACAATTCAAGTGAGACTCAAGAAACGCTTTCAAACCTGCAGGCGCCAATGTGTGCATAACGAAGATTCTTGTAGGTTTAATGCAGCCTAAAATACCCATTAAGTTATGAGGCGAGACGTGTCCCCTCGCGAGAGCATTTGTTTTCTCCACGCAAAATCCAAGATGACCCAGTGCCTCAGCATATGTTCTTATTGGGGAGTCGGAGGTCTCATCGTCCCCAGAAAAGCTGAGAACGCAGCATCCCCCAGCTTGACCAGAAAGCATTGATATCTTCTCAAGAGCGTCAAACGCTTCATATCTAGTCAAAAACAGCAGATATTTTGAAGGGTTCTGTGAGATAACTCTAAGCAAGTCAATAGATCCACGCCGTCCATGTTCGTACACTTGGAATCGAATAGGGTCAGTCAAATACTGGAAGGACGTGAATCCACTCTTGGTAACAGCACGTTTATAGTCTTCCAGAAAACTATCTCTAACTTTTCGCAAAAAATCCCTAAGATTTTCGGAGACGACCACTTTTCTTGGATATTTCTGGGCATCGCCAGAAATAAGAACAGAAAACAAGTCCCATAGTCCATCACGGTTTATGACAAGCGACACAAGGTCGTTTGCATAACGTTTGAAGACATCTCTCATTCTTTGGTCAAAGTCCCTTTGGGGACGAAAATCAAAGGGCAGTCCAAAATTTGTGCCTTCGCAAATCACTGTGCAAGATTGAATTTTCCTCTTTGTTTGCAGTTTCTTTGCGTATTCCCAAAATTGTCTTTTTAAGACACCACTCAAGAAGCCATGATCTCTAAAGTCACCGGTGTATACGATGAGCGATTCACCAATCATCGTAAAGAAACAACATGCACCTGGTATATCGTGATCGACTGGATAAAGGGCGACTTTCAAGTCTATTCCTTTTTCTTTTGCTTCAGGATCTTCGTAATAATCTTTCTTTTCAAATGGATTTGTGAGTAAAGGCTTCTCAACAAACTGCACTCTACCTATTAACCGACTCGTGGTTTTGGTGGCCCATATCGCGTCAGGTCGGTATTTCGAAGCATATAGAGCAGGCAGTGCGATGCAATGATCGCGATGGGCATGAGATATAAAACAAGCTCTCAAATTCATATCGAAATCCGAAATAAGTCCTCGATGACGAAATTCCTCTATTGAGTCGGGCTCGGAGCTCAAGGTGTATTGAGGTTGATATCGGTCGGCAGAAACCCCGAAATCGAAGAGATATTGAAACAATTTGCCGCCCTTTTTAGCTTTCAAAACTACTGCATTCCCGCCAATTGTATCCGTTCCTCCTTCAAAAGTAATTTCTAAAGTTGAACTACTTGTCATTCAGCGTCACATATTACAAATATATAAGTGCTTTAATAATATATATTCGATATCAAGAAATGGCGGTGATAAGTTGGTGAAGAAGGCATGGACGTGGGCGGATTATGAACTTTTCGGCCCCCCTACAATCGCGCTTGATGATTACAAGATAAAAGCATACGGGAGAGACGAAGAAATCGCTGCATTTGTGGATGAAATAGGGAAATATTCAAAAAAGTCCACACGAATGCTCCGCAGGCTTCTAGCTTATTGGGGAAGTGGAAAATCCACTTATCTTTATAACATGTGCCACCATGTGAACAATCGACTCTTCTTCGGGGACGAAAATGAAAATGCAACAGTTGGAGATTTCACTCATACCTTGGCCTTCTTTGAGAAACTAGCAGTCAAACGTGTGAAACTCCTTGAATGCGTCTATAATGATGGCTTGCCCTGGCCATGGGATACAACTACTTCCAAGAGTGCTGCGACCGAAAAAGGAAAGGAAGCGTGGATGGAATGCCTTAGGAAACTCGCTTTCATCATTTTGAGAAGAGCTGTCTATGAGATCAAAAAGAGGCACCTTGAAGAGACAGCTCTTGGTGGCTCCAAACTAAGAAAAGACGTGTTCCAACGTATCCTCTCTTCCGCCGATGTTAAAACTTCGGAATTGGTTCAAAAAGTGACTGAACTATATAAAGCAAATGATCAGTTCCTAGAGGAATGCGGGGAATTAATCCGTTTCTACATTCGCATGTTACTGCCTTCAATTGAAACTAAGAAGGGCTACAAAAGGATAGTAAACCAGGACGTTTTTGAACAGCAGTTTCCTTTGTTTCTGTATCCCTGTTTCTCAGACAAATTCCTTGGAGCATATAAGGAACTTTTCTCTGTTCCTGATTTGAATCTTAGATATTTCCCTGCTTTTGAAAAAGTTCTAAAAACAGCTCAAACATTTCTTCTTGTTGTATTTGATGAGATAGAAGACTGGAGTGTTGTTACTCGAGAAAGGATAGATGACGATCTTCACGATATAGCAGTAGATGCCGAATCGCAGTTATCACTCGTTCTTATCGTTCGAACTGACACATTGCGATATATCCGTTCTGAGACTACGTATGGAACTTACATGACTATCTTTGATCGCCTTGAGAACCTTCCAATGAAGCCATTAGACACAAAAAGTGTCATAGGATTGACCTCTGAGATCTTGAGCACCGCTAGAGATGGCGAATCAAGGATATTCCCTCTCACTGAGGGTTTCATCGGAAAGCTTGCGACACTCACGAAAAGAGGCGGCTCTTTCAACGTAAGAACATATTTGAGGGCTTTGAAAATGCTGTTAACAGAAAGTCTGGAGTGGAACAGAGAAAAACCACAACTTACCGCAGATATGCTTGAACAAAAGAAGGCTGAAGAAATAATCAAAGAGGCTGTCCGTGCTGAACAAGCAGAGGCCTTTAAGTTCGCTGCGGCCCCAAAGCGATTTGAAGAATGATTGATATGGTGCCCGTTGATGAGCTTCATCGATGCTTCAAAGCTCGCAGAGTTTCTTGATGATAGCAAAAACAAAAGGTTGAACAGGGCTTCTCTTAGAGCTGACCTAGACCTCCTTAGGAGAGCCGGAGTGTCAGTCTCCGAGACCGGTCGCAAGTTTGGCAGAAAGATTAGAACTCTCGAGTATTTCCTCCTGAGGTCACATTTGTACCGACCTGAAGGCAACGATCTCACTCCCAATCTAATTTCTTCATACTGGTCTGATTATGTAAAAGCGTGGAAGATTAAGATAGATGGAGAAGAAATTCACATTCCATTTCTCGGAAAGATTGCATTCCTTTGCAGGACGAATGGAGCCAAGAAGATGGTATGTCATCCAGACTCAGCGGCAATGATCGACCAGATATGTGTCGATGCAGGAATGCTAACTTTTCAGAAAGACCCAGACCACGTCAACCTAATGTATAAGGTAAAGACATGCGAGACGATTTTGGATAAATACAGGCATAAGCAACTAACTGAAGATTTTCTGCAACATCTTAGTAATGCTCCGTTTGGCAGAGCGCTCATTTCAATAGGCTTGGCTCGAAGAGAAGGCAAATCATTTACCATGCAAGGAGACGGGCTTTTGCTGACTGAGATGAAGAAAATCAGGGAGGATGATGATTTAGAGAAAGTTGGCCGACTTATCCTAAGACGAGAACAGAAGAAGCAAGCTCAAATTTCCAGTGTTGTTGTTTGTCTGGAATATTTGGAAAGGCAAAAGCCCCCATCTAAAAATCCTATTGGATCAGGAACTCGATATAGAGAGAGCAAACGAACAAAGAAGCGATATGAGAGCCTGGACCACTACCAAGTAATAGAAGACATTTGCAGCATTGACAACAGAGTTGCGACTAATGTACTTGCGAGTAGAGGTGACAGTTCTCCAGGATTTGCTGCTTTTGGTGCTGTTCTCGATACTTATCATAAGATGGAAGGGAGAGCCGGGCAAGATTGGGTAGAAAACTTCTCCTTTTTGTCTTGGTATACAGATTCTCTCGCCTATCTTGCTCATCCCTCAGGAAAACTTTACAGCCAGCTAAATTGGCCTAACTTCAAAATCCTCAAAACCAAAAGACACAAAGCATTTCTCTCAAGATTTGTGAAGGATGAGTCGTTGCGTGTTGTTAGCCGAAAGGATTTAATGCCTCTTCAATCAAAATGCAAAGGCATCGAAGTCATTGATATGAATATTGACGCTGAAAAATTCCCTCAATTGAAAAATTATTCGGATGCCGGATATTGCTTTTCTAATGCCTTTGTAACTAGCAAAGTCCCAGTCGACCGAGAACTCTTCGAGTCATCCGTATTGGATATCCTCCAATCACCTTCAGGATTTAAGGATTCTCAAGGAGCGTTCTATTATCCAGACTTTCGCTTCCTAGTAGCTTCAACTTTAGGTTTGAGCCTGAAAGGTGTGGACCAGATCCTCGCTTACGTTATTTCCACGGGATCCGATCTTGGGAGGCGGTTATGGTTCTTTCCTGCATTTGGTAAAGTTCCCCGAAGAGACAGACCAGATCAGCAACTGATTGATGTTGTATTGAAACCATTTGACAGCATCACGTTGAATTATTAGAAGCGTGACGACCCGTGGCAGAACGCTTCGGGTGGACTGACTACGAACTAATGGGTCCGCTTACTCTTTCGTTAGGAGACTACACTATCCATGCCTTTGGATGCAGCCAAACAATAGACTATCTCTTGTCAAGTCTAAGGAAAATTAGGCAACGAAACGAATCAGTTCGATGGATGTTGATAGAGTTCTGGGGAAGAGGCAAATCAACGTTAATGTATAATTTCTGTCACGAGGTAAACAATAGGCTATTCTTCTCCTCCGACCCCTCACCAACACTCGCGCTGTATGTTAATTATCCTCGGAGAGTTGAGGAATTACTGGAATATTCATACGAGAATGGTCTGGCTATCCCTTGGACCCCAGGAAAGGGTAGAGACGAAGTTCAGAGTGCACGACGAGACTTATTTGCCAAAGCTTTAAGAATGCTTGCGTATGCATGGATTAGAAAAGCATGTTGTGATAAAGATTTCAATGGGATCGCCAGAAGCATACAGCTACCACGCGTAGTCGACCGCAAGAACCTCGTGCATGACAATCTAATGAAAATAGTTGAATATGTCGACAATGTAACTACAAAAGGCCAATATGACGCTTTTGCAGAACTCCTAAGCTCATTTTTCGCATACTCATTCAGACATAAGAACATTGATGATGAAGAAGAACTAATTATTCCTCAGATTGCGGAATATTTTCCAGGCCTACTATATCCAGAATTCACTAGCACTTTCTTGACGTCATTTTCTAAGCTCTTCCGAGAACCTGGGAAAGGATTAAGAAACTTCTTGGCGTTCCACAAAGTTTGTGAACTACTAAATGTTCACTTGCTTGTAGTTATAGACGAGGCCGAAGATTGGGACTACATGGCCAGCACAAGGCTCGACGAGTTCTTAATTGAGATATTTCCTACCAACAGACTCTCAGCTGTCCTCGTATTGAGGACGGAAGTAGAGAATAGACTGCGTGGCGTCCAGAAAAGGCTAAGATACTTTCTTGTTAGGAGTTACATGAAACGAATCCACCTACGTGACCAAAGTCCTCCGGAAATCTTGGAAATCGCAAAAGGAGTCCTCTCGACTTGCAGGACTGATAGCTGCTTAAAGCTATTTCCATTTACAGAGGACTTCATATTAGCTCTTTCAAATTTAACTGTTAGAGGTGGACACTTTAACTCGCGAATGTTTCTTCGCAGCATTGACAGAATATTGAGACTCAGTTTAACTTGGGATAGAAAGGACACACAAATCGGTGTTGACTTCATCAAGAAACCAGACTTGTTGGATGCAGTGGTTGAAAACTTTAGAATCGAAGACAAAAAGGAGCTTGAATCTTCCGTCCTTGCAAAAGCAGAAGAAATCCAGAACAAAATGGAAGCGGCTAGGGATATCGCGGAGCGTCTCCTCACTGGAAAAGTAGACCCGCCAACCAGATACATATTTGAAATTGTAAAAGAGATTGTGTCAGAACAGCATCAAGTACCCATCCTTTCCGATATTGAAATAATAGCATATTCAAAGAAAGAACACCGGGCCAAAGTTGCTCGACTGATACGGGAGCTCAAGGAAGCACCTAAGTCTGGTTCTCAGCTTCCATGAAACACGGTTAAACGTTATTTTGCTCCTTTCTTGTAGAATCCCATGCTTCTCGTAGGAATGCTGTTAGTGCCCAGCCTTTGCCGACTTTTTCGGCTGCTTTTTGACCTATTAGGCGATTTAGCTTCTTGTTCATGCGGCGTATGCGCTGAGTTACATTCCAAGGCTTGAGCTTGTACTCTTTCAACCGAGAGGCTACGTCTCGTGGCAGTATGCCGTATGGTCCAGCGTGATGGAGTTCCTCTATTATAGCGCGGTCAACCTCATCCGAGCAGGCTACATCTTCCACATATTCCTGGTCAAACAGGAACTCGTGCTCCAAACCCCTAACCATATAGCGCTGAGTAACCTTCAAAGCGTTCAACTCCCGCCTAACCTCACGAAGAAGATGCACAGTACACTTGTACTTGCCCTCCTTATCCTAAACCGCCCTACCAACAGCCCTTTTCGACCGATTTTTAATGATTTAGACACAAAAAAGCAGTGCGGTTGGATCAGGCATCTATTGGACAGAAGAAATTCTAATTCCTTATTTCTCTTTACATTCAATTCTTTGGCACTCTATGTTTGGCGTAGGTATTTTTCTAGTTCGTTTTCTGCGTTGTCTGCTCGGATGAAGATGGGGACGTTTTCTATTCCCGTGGCTATGTAGCTGGACAGCAGCCATTCACCTGGAGCGAACTCTAGGGTTTTTTCTAGGATGCCTTGATCGATCATGAAAGTGTTGCTTACCACGGATCGATCGTAGGGTCTAGGCAAGGTTCCTACGAAATAGGTGTGCAGCTGCTGTAGGGCGTTGGTGTTTAGGTAGGCGATTCTTTGGGTGGCGACACAAGCTCCCAGCCCATATTTTCTTCCTTGCCGAAGAAGAGTTTCCACCTGCTTAGAACATTTTCTGTCGATGCCCGTGGAACCAGACGGATCTGGAATAAACTCTTGGGCCTCATCAAACACAAAAAGGATGTACGGTTTCACCTGGAACTTTCTCTTCCTACGGTTTAGTAGGTCGCGTGACAGTATGATGACCAAGTCCTTGATGGTGAAGGGGTCCGCAATGGACACGCATACGAGTCTCTCCTCGCCCTCAAGAAGACCACGGATTCTTTCAGCCGTGAGCCCACCTGTTTCCTTCTCTTCCTCCTCCCGCTTCCTCTTCAAGACGTCAAGAAGCGTTGCTCTGGTGGTCGCCCAAGCAAAGAGCCCACTGGCTTCATGAACCTTAAACTTCTGCACCGCTTGACTAGCCTTTGCATCAATAAACCTCACGAAGCGTTCATCGACCTCTTGATTCTCGATGAACCCATGCTGATCCATGTATCCAAGGATGGCTTCCCGAATCTCGTCTATAGCATTCATGTAATGAGGCTTATCCACACTCGCCTTTCTTTGCTCATCCAACTCTTCTAAAAACTGACCATAGGTAGGCACCTTAAGCTTTGGCTTAGTATAGTAGGAGACCTTTCCTTGGCTCATGATTTCTAGG
>Ga0315314_1001413_pt1 | contig 21760 bp, 19 predicted proteins | sample TDP9_MG_FD_203631 | JGI IMG/M metagenome (GOLD analysis project Ga0315314, IMG submission 203631) | Freshwater sediment microbial communities from Lake Towuti, South Sulawesi, Indonesia - TDP9 | ecosystem: Environmental > Aquatic > Freshwater > Lake > Sediment | place: Indonesia: South Sulawesi... | reverse complement strand
CCACATAGAAAACCCTCCTTTCTTTGTGATTGTGGATGTCCTTTTCTTTTCCAATCCATCTTCACCAGGAACTCCTTTTTCTCACCTCCTTTCACGCCCCCCTGTAGGCCCGGGGTCTAAAGAACGAAGGCAGCCTTTTCAGTTCCCCTCCAAAATATTGTGAGGCGATCATGGTCAAAATGACGCCTCCTAAAACGAGGGATTGGAGTAAGGACGGAATGCCTAAGAGGTTCATTCCGTTGATGATCACGGTGATGATCAATGCCCCGATCATTGTTCCGACCACTCCACCTTCGCCACCCGTAAGAGGTGTACCTCCAATGACAACTGCTGCAATGGCATCGAGTGGAAAGAACTCGCCGATGACCGGTTCAGCAGCGTTGAGCCTTGCCATATAGACGATCCCTGCAAAAGAAGAAAGGAGACCACTCAATGCATAGGCCAATGTTATTCGATTCTGGGTTTTAATGCCAGAAAGACGTGAAGACTCCTCATCCGATCCTAATGCATAAATATCAGCGCCAAAAGGGGTATACCGAAGTATAAAGTAGAAGATGAAGAGGATGATAGCGCTCAGAACGATAGGCATTGGAATCGTCAAGAGGTGACCTGCTCCGAAAAATCTGAAAGATTCGGGAAATCCATAGATAATCTTACCTTTGAGAACGACATAGGCTAATCCTCTCGCAAAGAACATCATTGCGTAGGTGATCACGAAGGGTGGAATAAGGACCTTAGCTACCATCCAACCATTCATTAACCCACATGCCATACCAATGCCGAGGGAGATCAGAATCCCTATTCCGATATACCCTCCTTCCTTTAAATAAATAGCCGAAACACAGGACGAAAGGGCCAGAACAGCTCCGTTAGAAAGATCTATTCCTCCGGTGAGGATGACGATGGTCATCCCTATGCCGAGAATATTGAGAATAGCTGCCTGGCGGACAATATTAAGGAGATTTTCCCCTTTCATGAAACTGGGTGAAACAAAAGAGATAAGAAGAGAGAGAAGAAACAATATGATCAACCTGGATAAAACTTTTGATCGCCCCATTTCGTTTTGCCCTATCTTCGGTATAATGTATTTAAGGTGATGCCTATGGCTAATATCAGCCCAATGGCACAATATTGATGAGGTGTACCATAGCCTAACAAATTTAATCCATTCCGAAGCATCGTAATGATCAAAGCACCGAACACAGTGCCTCCAATCCCTCCCCGACCTCCGAAGAAAGTCGTCCCTCCAATGACTGAAGAGGCGATAGCCTCGAATTCGTAACCTATCCCTACAGTTGGGTGGGAACTGGCCAGCCGAGAGGTGAGGATCAATCCCCCAATGCTGGCCAGCACTCCAGAAACCATATAGATCGAGACCTTTTGACGTTTCACATTCACACCCGAAAGCCTCAGTCCTTCCTCATGCCCGCCAACGGCATAGACATTTACGCCGAAAGGTGTCCTGTAGAGGAGTAGATAAACAATCCCGAAGATGATGGCTGTCAGCCATATAGGGAAAGGAATGTCCAGGAGCAATCCATTTCCAATGAAATTGAAAACCGACTCTGACCAGTAGATCGTCTCTCCCTTGTTCGAAAAAAGGGAGATCCCCTCAAGTATCCCCCACATCCCAAAAGTGGCGATAAAGGGTGGAAAACCCAGCTGGGCCACCAGGAGTCCGATGAGAAGCCCTGAGAAGAGGCCAATCAAGATTCCAAAAAGTAGAGAGGGAATCACGCCTAATTCATTCGCGAGAGATATTCCTGCGACCATGCCAGTGAGAGACATGAGGGCGCCTACCGAAAGATCGATCCCATTTGAAAGCATCACTATGGTCATTCCCAGAGAGACGATCAGAAGAACTGATCCCTGGAGTACCATATTGGAGATATTCATGATGGAAATAAAGTTAGGAGAAATGAACGAGAACAGGATCAGGATGCTGGTAAAAAGATAGACCGCATTAGGAAGTCTCTTCAAGAAGATCTTAAGATGATTCATCGTCGCCTTATGTTACCCTGACGTGAAGTCCAAACATGGCCCTCACGACTTCTTCGAGAGTGGTTTCTTTGATCTGTTTCTCCATCACCATTTCACCACTCCGAAGGACCATCACTCGATCCGCCACGGCAAAGATGGACTGGAGTCGGTGCGTGATAAAGATGATGGAGACTCCTTTGCTCCTGAAATCTCGGATGATATCGTGAATCTGTTCAACCTCTTTCACTGCCAAACCGGAAGTGGGCTCATCCATAACGAGGATTCGAGGATTAAAGAAGAGTGCCCTTCCGATGGCGACAGCTTGCCGTTGTCCGCCGGAAAGGTTATCCACCTTCTCCTTGACGGAGTTGAAATGCATCTTTAGATTCTGGAGAATCTCCCACGACTCCTTCTCCATACGCTTCTCATCCAGGATTTTAATCAGTCCCCCCAGAACTGGCTTTATACGGTATCTCCCCAGAAAGATATTCAGATAAATTGGAAGGTTTCCCACCAGGGCGAAGCTTTGATAGATCGTCTCGATGCCCTGGTTTCTGGCATCCTGGGGGTTCTCGATCTTTATCTCTTGGCCTTCAAAGAAGATCTTGCCTTCGTCAGCAAAGATAGCCCCGCTCAGGACCTTTATGAGGGTTGATTTTCCTGCTCCATTGTCGCCGACTAACCCTAAGACCTCGCTATGGTTTAAAGTGAGGTCCACCTTCTGAAGGGCTCTGACAGAACCGAAACTTTTGGAGATGTTCTCCATCTTCAATAGGTAGCCATTTCCTGTTTCCATGCTTCTCCCTCAGGGAATCGATGCAGAATTTTTCTTATATCCTTTTAAGTCCAAATGTCAACGTCCAAATGTCAAATGAAATCTAAATGCATCAAAGTCAAAAAATGAAATTTTGTTTTTGCTATTATTTGAAATTTGAGCTTTGACATTGGTTTCTCCAGCAGGCTATTGGGCTGTCCAACCTCCGTCGATAAGGAGAGTGGTTCCAGTGATCAAATCGGCAGCATCTGAAATTAAAAATAGAACAGCTCCTACTACATCATTGGGCTGCCCGAGCCTTCCCCAAGGGATCCGAGCAGCCACCCAATTTTTGAATTCCTTATCCTTAAGCCACGGGATGGACATTGGGGTTTTGATAAAAGTTGGAGCAATGGCATTGACCCGTATCCTGTAAGGAGCCCATTCCAGGGCCAAGGCCTTCGTCATCTGCACAATCCCGCCTTTTGTTGTACAATAGACAGCCCTTTCTGGAAGGGCGACAAATCCCATCGTCGAAGCTAAATTGATGATCTTACCACTACGCTGTTTGATCATAAGGGCGCCAACCGTCTGACATGTGAAGAAAACCCCTTTCAGATTGAGATCGACCAGATAATCCCAATCGGCCTCCGTTACTTTTAGGGAAGGTTTAGGAACGTTTGTTCCCGCATTCGTCACTAAGATATCGATCCGGCGGAAGGTTTTTTCTGCTAATGGCCTTAAGGTTCGAATCTCCTCAACCTGCCGCATATCTGCCACATGGGTGATGACTTCAGGGCTTCCCGCTCTTTTTGCCTCAAGGCTCACCTTCTCCAGATTCTTCCGGTCAATATCAACAAGGATGAGACGAGCTCCCATCTGAGCAAGCCCCAGGAAAATAGCCCTTCCAATTCCCCTGGCCGCTCCAGTGACTAAGGCGACTTGACCAGATAGATCAACTTTGGGATATAAGAATGATTTGGTTTTCATGGTGTTTCAAAAAAGGATTATGCCCCTCACCCTTCCCCTCTCCCCAGGGAGAGAAGGGAAGGGATGGGGGAATAGATTATAGAGGTTTTAGGCCAATATAAAACTTCAGTTCGCTTTCGATCACCTTGAGAGCCGGTCCTACTTTGGTCGCCAAAAGGGGTGTATCAACCACTGCTACACCCGAATCGATATGAATAGTCGGTGGGGTGGTTAGGGTCTTCGGAAGGTCAGCGGGCGGCTTTTCACCTTGAGCAATCTTCAAGGCCCAATGGACAAAGAGCTCCCCCATTCTCTCTGGATATTGAACCACATCAGCAGCCATATTCCCGCGATAGACCTGCTGGATCGCCTCAGCAGCCCCATTGTAGCCGACCAATTTGATCTGTTTTAGCTTTCCCCTGGCCCTGAGGGCCTCCAAGGCACCCAATGCCATTTCATCATTGAGGGCCATGACGGCATCCAGATCCGGATGGGCGGTGAGGATGTCATTCATCACCCTCATCCCCTCGTCTCTTCTCCATTTTGCTGTCAGAGAAGAGGCCACGTGAATCCCCTTTGCTCTTTCAATCTCAGATCTAAACCCTTCGAGTCGTAGGAAGTTAACTTGGGATCCTGGAGCACCCTCAAGAATGGCAATCTTTCCTTTCCCATGAAGGGCCTTGATGATCCATTGAGCCCCTAATCTCCCGCCGAGCACATTATCCGTAGCAATATAACACTCCCTCTTCCCGCCATCAGCGTCTGTATCAATTGTAATCACAGGGATGCCTGCCCTATTTACCTTCTCGATCGTTGGGATAATCCCTTTCCGTTCAATGGCCACGACCCCAATGACATCCATCTTCATCTGAATGAAATCTTCAATCTGCTTGACCTGGTTCGTCAGGTCCGTCGAATGTTCGGCACCTACAGCGAACAATTTTACATTACCAAGTTCTGCCGCAGCTTTTTCAGCCGCCCCCTTCAGAGAGAGATAGAAGGGATTCTGGAGGGTCTGCAAGGCCATGCCAAACCGATATTCCTTCTTCTGAGCAAAACTGGTGCTCACCATTGCAAACAACACAATTAAGATCGCCATAAAAATCTTTTTCATAAAGCACCTCCTTATCTGGTTTTATAAAATGATGGATATGGATGGTTTATTCTATAACCCTTCATCCTTACAGAACCTCACCTCCTTTCTGTTTTACCCCGTTAGAAAGCCCCGCCATTTATGGCGGGGATGATATAAATAAAGTTTCAATTCCTTACAGAAAGGGCGGGGTCAAAGCCCCGTCCTTTCTAACGGGGTTTACTTCAATTACCGTTCCTTTTCCTGGAGTCTGCGTCTTATTTCATCAACCAAAACCGCACAGATGATGATGCCCCCGATGGCAACCATCTGCCAAAATGAGGAGACGCCTAAGAGATTAAGCCCGTTTCGAATCACCCCGATGATCAGCACTCCAAGAATCGTTCCGGGAATTGTTCCCACTCCACCCATCAAAGAGGTTCCGCCGATGATGACCGCTGCGATCGTATCTAAAAGGTCTGCCTCCCCAATTGTTCCCTGTCCGGAATTGAGGCGGGAGGCCATGATCACACCGGCCAATGCGCCACAGAATCCACTGATGGAAAGGACGATCAATTTTACTCTCCCCACATTAATACCCGCTAGTCTTGCTGCTTCAATATTCCCTCCCACCGCGTAGATATGATTTCCAAAGCGGAACTGAGTGAGGAGCAGATGCGCCAAAAAGAGGACGACTGCTGCAATGAAAACAGGAACGCCGACCGGGCCGATCGATCCCTGCCCGATGAAGCGGAAACTATCTGGAAGGCCGTAGATCGATGCTCCATGGGTATAGATGAGGGCAAAGCCTCGAGAGATTCCCATCATCGCCAAGGTGGAGACAAAGGAATGAAAACGGAAATAGGCGACAAAGAAGCCACTGATCATTCCACATAGAGTTCCTGCCACCAGAGCTATCAAAACAGAAGGGATGATCCCAAGCCCTCCATAGACCATCATCCAGGCAGCGATGACGCAACCCAATGCCTCAATTCCGCCAACAGAAAGATCGATCTCTCCCAAGAGGATCACCATCGTCATTCCAACTGCGAGAACAGCAACATTCGAATTTTGAAGGAGGATGTTGAGAAAGTTTTCAATGGATAAAAAGTGCTCTGAAGCGAAAGAGAGCACGGCCGAGATTAAGAATAGACCGATCAAAGTGGAAAAACGCCTCAACAGGGAATAAATTTTCTTCTGAGTAGGTTCCGCCGCTATGATTTCTATTTTTATCTCATTTTCCATCAGGCTTCTCCGTCCTGTTCTCCGCCAACAATGAGCCTCAGCACTTCGTTTTGAGTAGTCTCCTTTATATAGCGCATTCCCACCCGTCTACCCCTCTTGAGCACGATCACCCGATCCCCAACAGAGAAGATGTCGTCAAGCCGGTGGCTAATAAAGATCACCGAGATCCCTTGTTCCTTCAATCTCCGAATCATATCGAGAAGATGTCCTACCTCCTTTACACCAAGGTTGGCTGTCGGTTCATCCATGATGATCAATCGAGCATTAAATCCGATCACCCGGGCAATGGCAACTGACTGCTGCTGCCCCCCTGAGAGTTCTCTAACCCTCTTTTCCACAGATTCGAGATCAATCTTGAGCCTTGAAATCAGTTCCAAGGACCGATCAGCCATCTCTTTTTTATTCAAGATTTTAAACAACCCCCAAAGATAATCCCTCGTCAACTCCCTTCCGAGGAAGATATTCTGATAGATGTTGATATTTCCTGCGAGGGCGAAGTTCTGATAGAGCATCTCGATGCCCAGGGCCCTCGAATCGATGGGATTAGAAATATGGACTTTCTTCCCGTCCATCCAGATCTCACCCTGGTCTGAAATATAGGCACCACTTAAAATCTTCACCAGCGTCGATTTCCCTGCTGCATTGTCTCCCACAAGTCCGACAATCTCTGCTGGCCTCACTTCAAAATTTACGTTTTGAAGGGCTTTTACTGCCCCAAAGGATTTATAGATGTTTTTCATCTCTACGAGTGCGACTTCGGACATCCCTCTCTCCTTTAAACAACCATAATGGATCTCAACATGTTTTCTGGAGACTGAATCGTCTCCTCGAAGACCCCTGATATCTCAGTCAAAGCAAACCGTTTGAGGATAAGAGAGTCAAGGTCAACGGTCTTCCGATGGATCATCTCAATGGCAGTAGGGAAATCTCCCATGGCATATCTGATCGTTCCCATCCCAAGGATGACCACGGACTGTCCTTTTTAAGGACAGGCGTGGGAACCTCCTCAATCGTTATTTCAAAGGGTTTCTTATAAATCGCTGCTTTCGTCTCTCACTCATATCTCCTGCAACGCTTTGATCATAAATTCTCGGCTTTCAGCGATCATCTTCTTGGTTTCCTCTTCTGTTTGATTTCCCTCTGTTTCGTAGGAGAGAACGCCTTCAAAGCCATTCTTCTTTAAGATCTTCAGACACTCGATCAAATTGACTTCTCCCTTTCCAAGGGCCACCGCCTCTTTACCGATGACATCCTTGATATGAACATGCCTGACCAGGTGAGCCACAGGATTGAGAACGATGACCTCATTCGCTTGAGACTTTTCAGCGAGCTTCCATTCAAAACCTTTTCGGGTTGTGCCGACATAGGTCCCGCGGTGTGGATTGGCCGTGTCGAAATTAACCCCTATCCAAGGCGATTGAACGAGAGATAACATCTTTGACAGTCCTCCCGGCTTTAGAGAGATTGACCCATGGGGTTCCATAGCGAGATGGACTTGATTCTTCTGCGCTACCTCAACCAGTTTCTCAAGGCGGCCTTTTAAAATCCGGAGTGCCTCGTCCTCACTCATTCCCTCTGACAGACGGCCTTCTCCGGTTAGAACCACCGGTATGCCTGCAGCCTTTGCCCAGGGGATGGCGTGCTCAATATCTTTTGCACCCTGCTCGTCAGAAATCAACTCCCTATGATTTCCCAGAGCGGAGATGCCCTTGAATCCAAAACGAGCGACTTTCTCTTTAAATCGAATAGGATCATCTCGGTAAGGGTCCGCATGATCGCACCAGGAGAGATTAGCTTCGATCTCGACATATTCGTACCCGGCGTTGGAGATCCATTCCAGGGCTTTTTCAAAAGGATATTTTCTGAAGTCAACGGTGTTGCATCCGATCTTCATGCTCTCTCCTTTCTATCAGGGAACAAAGCAGACTTTCAGGCTTTCATCGTCGAAAGATTTTTTCATGGCTTCCTTGCATTGATCGAGCGGGAATTTATGGGTTACGAATTTCATCCATGGGAACTGATTCCTGTAGCGCATCATCATCTTCATCGTTCGATAGTATTCTGTATTGGGATGGTTCGTGCTCCCGATCAACAGGACGTTCTTAGCGGCTAAATGGCGGTGGACATTGATCGTCACCTCCCCGGCATCCACAAAATTGGAGGCTTCCAGATAGGTTCCTCCCCTTCGGAGAAGATCCAATCCCTCTGGTAGAACTTCAGGAGTTCCTGTAGTCTCGATGACCACGTCGGCCCCTCGACCCTCCGTGAGACCTTTGACAAATGCCATCCTTTCCTTAACCGTGGTCTTGCGGACATTGAGGGTGTAATCCGCGCCGAACTCCTTGGCAAGATTGAGCCTGAAATCTGAAACATCCACAGCGATGATGTCTCCGGCACCGAGCACCCTTGTCTTGATCAGATGGGCCAAACCCATGGCGCCCACTCCCTGGATCAGAACCGTATCCATCAATCCAAAACCCCTGCTGGCGAATTCCATATAGCCCTTTGCCCTGTCCACATTGTTAGTGACCACCATCAATTCGATGTTGACTGCCATCTCAGGTGGCATCTCCTCAGGGACCTTGTAAACCCATGATCCTGGGAAGATATACATATATTTAGCCCACGCTCCTGTGATGTGGGGTGGCTGGTCGGATCGGAAATAGACCCCATAGGTCTTGTTATTGGCACAGTATGGCCAACCAAAGACATGTCGGCAATACCAACATTCCTTGCAGATGATATTTGGGCAGACCGTGACGCGATCGCCCACCTTTAAAGGAACGCCATCGGCATCGAGATAGGTTCCGTTAATTTCCTCTATACGCCCTACCACTTCATGGCCTTTTACACAGGGAAAGACACCTCTCTGCTCCGCTTCAGTGCCTGCGTAAAGTATCATCTCTCCCTTATAGGTGTGTTTATCCGTTCCGCAAATCCCCGCCATTTCGACCTTGATCACCATGGCATCCTTTTCAATGTCAGGATAAGGGAATTCCTGGACCTCTACCCTCCCCGGTTCAACCATGACTACCGCCTTCACTCGATCCTTACTCATTGAAAACTCCTTTCTTCATCAAGACTAAGCCTGGCTCCTGGCCAGAGTCAACCTTTTGTAATTAATGCCCATCAGGATGAGGCTGGTCACTACGAAGATTTCGAGAGAGAGAAAACCTATTTGGAGGTTTGTCATTTGAGAGACCAAAGACATTAACCAGGGGACGGCCATGGCACCAAGTCCTGCTGCGGTGGCGATTATTCCCATAGCCGTTCCCGGATTTTCTGAATATAATTTTCCTGCCATTCCCAAAAGGCAAGGGAAAATTCCAGAGTGAGCCAAACCACAGACCCCAAAGAAGGGGATCACCCATTTTCCTGGCGCAAAGACGGAGAGCAACAAGGTGACAGAGAGGAGCGAAAAGAGGCCAACGAGGTAGACCGCCTCTTGCAACTGGGTGATCAGATAACTGGAGAAGAGTCTTCCCACGGCCAGACAGGCGAAGAAAAGGGAGAGGGAAGCACTGCCCAGTGCTATGGGAAAACTTTTTGTTTCTTTTAAAAAGGTCACCATCCAGTAACCGATCCCATTCTGAACACCATTATTGAAGAAGGTGATGAAGAAGAGGATCAGAAAGGTCTTCTCAGACATCAGCCTACTGATGATATTCATTTCGAACCCACGACCGCTCTTTGGAGAGGACATCCTCTGAGACAGAAGAAAGGAGAATATCAACAAAACAAATAAGCCAAAACCCATGTATCCCCATTGCCATGGGATCGATTTTGCCAATACCGCTCCCATCATCAGGGGACCTGCCAAGGATCCTGTTGCAAAGAAAAAATGGTGGAGATTCATCACCATTGATTCCCGGCCTGGAAAGAGTTGGATGAGAAGAGGGTTAGAACTTGATTCGATCAACCCGCCTCCGATCCCAATGAGACCGATCCCAATGAGACTGATCCAAAACCAATTTGAAAACCCAAATAGGAGAAGATTGATCCCCATCAAAAGGCAACCCAACATCAATATTGAACTCTTCTTAAAGATATCGGAGAGGGGACCTCCTGTAAACACAGCGATGGAAAAGCCCAATTGGAGAAGAGCTGTGAGCGTTCCAGCCTGCAAGAGATTCAGATCGAGAGAGGAACGGATTGCAGGAAGGGCGGTTCCGAGGAAGGTTCTCGACATCCCAAGAAAACTCATCGAAACGAATGCTCCCGAAGTAATCATCCACCGTCTCTCATTCATTCTTTCTTTCCGCTAATTCGTAACGATCTTGGAAAATCCCATTTTTCTTTTCCCCATCAGTAGGCGGGCCATGCAACGGTATAGAGATGTTTGCCGCCCTTTAATGGTCCCTTTAGAAGATCGTCCAGTTCTCTTGCTGTAAACCTCTGGCTCGTTTGATCCAGAGGTGGAACCTTTCCGGGAGGAAATTTTTCCATGATGTCGTGGATGAGTTTCTCCATATAGTCAAAGAGGGCCTCAAGACCGGGCCTTGCCTTCTCGGCATCGGCCAAAGTAGCCTTTCCCACAGAGCCCTCTGGGTTTCCAACAACCTCGATCGTTCCACATCCAGCATGGGCATACCAGGGGATGGGTTTCTGGTAGGCATTGGCTGCCGTATCGATGTGGCCAGGTGGGAGAAACCCATGGGGCTCCGTATCGACCGCATCCTCCATATGGACCATTTCTGGGAAGAGGGCCAAGGAGAAGGAGGTCTCCGCCTCGTCCGCATGGATGAATGGGGTTTCGAAAGGGCCTCCGTGAGCTCTATCCTTCACATACTGCGGAATCGCATAATACCAGTTGAGATTGATGAAGATCCCCGGGACTTGGAACCTTCTGGCAAACCGGTGGATAGCAGTGGGAATCACATACTCCTGACCATGACCATTGAGAAGAATCTGCTTGCGGAAACCTGTGTTCCAATAACCCGCAATGACTTGAGAGAGATAGGATGTAAAAATATCCTCATCGATGGGAATCGTCCCGGGCATGCCGATATGATGATAGGGATGACTTCCGAACCAGATCGGCTGTGAGACCGTGCAGCCCGCCTTTTTTGCCACCGTCTCGGCCATGCGGGTCACCAGAAAGGTGTCCTCACCGTAGCAGGCGTGAAGGCCATGACATTCCGTGCTTCCAACAGGAATGATGATGAGGTCACACTTCTTGAGACGCTCTTCTACCTCTTTCATGGTCATGTTCTGAAAATAGATGCCATCTGCCAGATCCAAATGCCCCCTCTTCGGAGGGATCTCCCATTTACTCATTGTTTTCTCCTTTCTTTATCGCATCTTCATGACTGCTTTTACCATAGCACTTATCCCGAGAACAGTAGCTCAAGGCTTTAGCCGTTCGGCTGAGCTCACGACGAAGCCTTGATTCGTCAACCCTAAAGGGTTGAGCTACATTTTGATTACGACTTTGATTGCACCTCCGACTCTATTAATGAATGTTTGGAAGCCTTCATTAATCTGATCCAGTGAAAAGGTATGTGTGATCAGGGGTCGCGCCTTAATCCTTCCATCGCCCATGAGAGGGGCCACTTTGCCGAGACTCCGATCCCCCTCCGCACGGCTTCCGGCCAAAGTTATGTTCCACTGCGCTATCTTGAAGGCATTGATCTCCACAGGTTCACTGTAGATCCCTACCAATCCGATCCGGCCATTTTTTCGCGTAAATTCGATAGTGTTGGAGAGTGAATTGGAAGTTCCAGCACATTCCAGAACGAAATCTGCTCCAACGCCATTGGTCAGGTCAAGGATTCGTTTGATGGGATCTTCCTTATTGATATTGATGGAAAGGTCGGCTCCAAGTTCCCGGGCCAGAGTCAATCGTTCTTCGCGAGTTCCAAGGATGAGGACCCTTCCCGCCCCCATCTGTTTCAGAAGTTGGACAGCCATCAATCCAATGGGGCCCGGACCTGAGACGACCGCCATCTCACCAGGTTCGACACCTCCCACACGAGTGATGCCGTACATGGCAGTTCCTGCTGTAGTGATGAGGGTTGCCTCTTCGAAGTTTAAGATATCAGGAATTCTGTGAAGCGTGTTGATATGGTTGACCGCATATTCTGCATAGCCGCCGTTTGCTGTAAATCCATAATGGCGATGACCTGCAGCCCAATTGCCATAGTTTAAACAGACGGTGTAGAAACCTCTGAGACAATTAGAGCAGACTCCGCAGCCTTTGTGGGGCTCGATGGCGACCCGGTCTCCAATGGAGAAACCCACCGCGCCCTCGCCCAGTGCTACGATGGTCCCCGCATATTCATGGCCGGGAATATATTCGCCAAAAGGAGGTTGGTTCTGCCATCCGTGAGCGAGGATCTTTGGGTCCGTCCCGCAGATGGCGCACGCCTCCACTTTAATAAGGACTTCCTGCCATCCAGGTGTTGGAACTTTCTTTTCAACGATTCTCATATCGTTGGAACCAAACAAGACCGCAGCCTTCATCTTTTCAGGGATATTCATAGATTCCTCATCCTTCGCTAAAAAAGATCTGGACCTTGAGGCTCTTCTCCTTGCCCATGGCAGTCTCAAAGGCCTTTGTGAAATCGGAATAGTGAAATCGATGGGTAACGAGCTGTCTGAAATAGTCCAGGTTTTTTTCTATTGCTTTTAACACCCTCGGGAATTCACCTGTCCCTCCAATCGTCCCGGAAATTCTTATAGCTTTCAGTGTAATTAACCGGAGGTTCACCTCTGCCGGAGGGACAAATCCTATGACCACCATTCCACCCAGAGGCCTCACGATTTCCAGAGCGTTTGAAAAGGCTTCTTTCGAACCTGTGCTCTCAAAGATCAGGTCATAGGCCTCCTGGGAATAGAAATCGATGTAGTTGCTTCCAGAAATCCTGGATTCTTTGCGAGTGACGAAATCAATATCGGAAGGTCTCCTTGCGCCTAATTCCAGGGCCTTCTGCATTCGCAAAGGAATTGGATCATAAAGATCGATGGAAGAACAGCCAAAGATCTTTCGGAGGACCATCAGGAGGGCAATCCCCATATTCCCGCCACCCAGGATCAGAATCCTCCGCCCAGAAAGAGTTCCCATCATTCTTTCACCGCTTGAAGCCGCATGACAGACGACAGAAAGGGGTTCTGCGAGAGAGAGAACCTGGAGATCCAACTGATCAGCCGGATAGACATATTTTGCTTCCTGGAGAAAGAACTCTCTGGAGGCACCATCCCGTGTCATCCCTACCTTTTCAATCTTTTCACAGAGGTTCTTATTTTCAAGGCAATAAGAGCAAGTACCGCACCAGAGCGAACAGTCGCCCGTCACGTGATCCCCGGGCTTCAGGCCTTTTACATCTTTGCCGACCGCTTCAATCCTTCCTGCCCACTCGTGCCCAATAAAGATGGGATATTTCATGGGCCCCGAATAGGTGCCCTCATAGATTCGGAGGTCAGAACCGCAAAGGTTGAAATTGTCGATCCGGATTAAAACCTGGCCCTCGCGCGGTTCCTTAATTTCCTCCTCGACGATCTCTACCTGTTTTGGACCTTTGAGAAGAAGTCCCTTCATCTTTTGAGTCATGATGCTTTTCTATGTCTCACTTGATGGAGAAGATCCAGGGCTTGGAGTTGACCCAAATCCCCTTCGCCGTTTTCTTCCATTTATTGTTCAACCGGTGAGGCATGTCGGATCTGAAGGTGATGCTATCTCCCGGTTTCAGGTGGTAAACCCGATCTTCCAATTCCACTTCCAGCTCCCCTTCCAGCAGAAGGCCGCATTCCACTCCCTCGTGAACATATTTCTCTTTGCCGGTGGAGGACCCGGGGGGCCACTCATTATAGATGAACTCACATCCAAGATCGTAGTTCCGGCTAAGGAGAGTAAAGCGGACGCCCCCTTCCGTGGTCAGAACCTTTCTCTCCTTCTCTCGCATCAGGGGAGAAGGTTCGTCGGGTTTGGTCTCCCCTTGCTCCAGAAGAGAAGGGAGGGGCGTTTCCAAGGCATCTGCAATCGATTTAAGGAGGCTAATCGAAGGATTGACGCCACCCCTCTCCAGTTGGCTGATCAGACTTGGGGAGACATTGATTTTACTTGCCAAATTACCGAGGGTCATTCCCTTCTCGGTGCGTAGGTCTCGGATCCTCTGGCCAATAATGAAGATCAGGGCATTCACGTATTTAACTCTGGTTGAAATTTTGAAAAGGAGTTACAATATTATTAAAAAAATGTCAAGAATTTTTTTGGGATGAAGTCGCGTGATCATAGGGAGATAAAAGGGGTGAAAGAACCTATAAAATAGATAACGCTCCTGGTTATCCATCGGATGTCATTCCCTCCAATCATGGTTGTTTGGAGACCGAAGTATCGAGGAGGAGATTCGAACAACTGAGATTGTTCTCTTTTAGCCGGCTTATATCAACTCTCTCCGTGTTCAAACCCTCTTACGGGAACAGAATCACTTTCGCGGCCTGGCGGCTCTCAAGGAGATGAAACGCCTCTTCCCATTTTTCGAGGGGAAGTTGATGGGTGATCAATTTCTCAACGTGCAGCAGCCCCTTTGAGACGAGGCCGAGTACTCTCTCCCAGGCTGTCCAACTGCTTGAGAAACAGAAATCATAACGGAGGGCCTTGAAGATCCCGCGATCATATGGAATTGAAATCTGCCGCTTTCCAGAGACTCCGATGGCACAGATTCGACCCAGTCTTCTCACGATCTCGAAGGCCTGATCAATGGCTTTTTTACCTCCCGAAGTCTCAATGAGGATATCCACGCCAACACCGTTTGTCAATTCCAAGACCTTTTGAACAGGATCCTCTTGGTCTATGTTGAGGATAAAATCTGCTCGCAGCTCTCTGGCCTTTTCAAACCTCACTCCTTTAGCTGAATTCCTTCCCGTAATTCCTACGATTCTTGCCCCTGCTGTTTTGGCAATGGCAAGGGAGATAAGGCCAATGGGTCCTGGTCCGGTGACGAGAGCAGATTCCCCGGCTTGGAGCTGAGATCGTTCAATGATCGATGTGAAGCAGACCGCCGTGGGCTCCATGACAGCTCCTACTTCAAAAGGAATATTATCCGGGAGGCGATGGAGAAGACGAGCGGGACCTGCCACATATTTTGTATAGGCACCATTGATCCCGATGCCGTAGGCCCTTTTCCGTTCGCAGACCTGAGGGTAGCCGCTCTGGCAGATGTAGCAGATTCCACAGGAGCCAGTCCGTGTCTCGCTGACAACCCGGTCGCCTACCGCCCAACCTTTCGCCTCCTTTCCCACATCGACAATGACGCCCGAAAATTCATGGCCCAGGATGACAGGAGGCCAGTAAGGGTGACGGTCATGATAGATATGAACATCACTTCCGCAGACAGAGACAGCCTTCACCTCAATCAAGACTTCGTCATCTTTGATCTTAGGTTCAGGGACCTCACGAATCTCGACCAATCCTTTTCCCTTCCCATATTTGACGACGGCCTTCATCTTAAACCTCTAAAAGAATCAGGGCTAAAGCCCTGAGCTACAGTATACGATGTAACTCAACCCTTTAGGGTTGAGGTGATCATTAATTGTCTATTTGCCCCTTGCCTCGAGGATGGCTTTGAGGAAGCTGCGGGTGTTTTCGGTGATGATATGGAACTTCTTCTCCTTGACTGCTTTCTTATCGACCAGCTCACCACCCACTCCCAAAGCCGTAGCGCCGGCCTTGATGAAGGCGCCTGCATTCTGGAGGTTCACCCCACCCGTGGGAACGAGGAGAATGTGTGGGAGAGGTGCCCTTACGGCCTTGATATATTCTGGTCCTCCTAACTGGGCGGCAGGGAAGACCTTCACCATATCAGCCCCTGCATTCCAGGCGGTTAAGATCTCTGTTGGGGTTGCCGCACCTGGAATGACGACGGCGCTATAGCGGTGAGCAAGCTGGATGAGGTCGAGATTGAGCGTGGGGCTCACAATGAATTGTGCTCCAGCAAGAAGTGCAGCCCTTCCAGTCTCGGGATCGAGAACAGTCCCTGCACCCATGATGATCTCATCCTTATATTTCTGTGTCAGGTCCTTGATCGTATCAATGGCGCCCGGAACGCTCATCGTAATCTCGATGAAACTGACGCCACCCTCTTTGATGGCATCGGCTACATCGATAGCCTCCTGAGCCGAAGAGACCCGGATGACCGGGATCAGTCCTTCTGAAACCATCCGATTGAAAATTTCTCTTTTTTCCATAAATTCGCCTCCTATCTCAGAAATAAAAGTCATTGGCCAAAAGGTAACGGTAACGATGCCCGCCCTGAACCTAATATGGTACAGGGCTGGCTTCGTAACCTTAACCTATAGACCATCTTCATTGTTTGCGCCTGCCTGCCGGTAGGCAGGGGTGACGCTCCGTCATGATGAATTACCTTGAAATCCTTAACCCTGCCCCTTTTAACTGAGCCTCGACTTCTTCTTGTGTGCTCCAATTAAAATCTCCTGGGAAGGTGTGCTTCAGGGCAGCGAAGGCGTTTCCATAGCGGACGCCTTTTTCAACATCCTTCTCCTTCAGCCAACCGTAAAGAAATCCTGCCGTAAATGAGTCTCCAGCACCTACACGATCCACAATCTCCACCTCGTATTTTCGATCCCTGATGATCTTCCCATCTTGATAGGCAATCGCTGTCCAGTTGTTTTTCCAAACGGAGAGATCTTCCCTTAAGGTGATGGCGACGATCCGGAATTTAAAGGTTTGAGCCAGTCTATCCGCTACGGTTTCATAATCCTTCTCTTTAATGCCGAAGACCACATTCGTATCCTCCTCCGTCGTAATGAGGACATCCACATCTGCCATCATGGGCTCCTGAATTCTTTTTGCATCCGGAGGTGCCCATAGTTTTTTTCGGTAGTTGAGGTCATAGGAGACCGTGCAGTTTGCTTTCTTTGCTGCTTTCAACGCCTCGACTGTAGCTTCTGCTGCTGATGCGCTCAAAGCAGGGGTGATGCCGCTCACGTGAAAATGTTTCGATCCGGTGAAAATCTTCGTCCAATCGATCTCGCCAGGTTTCACCATGCTGATCGCCGACCCTGAGCGGTCATAGAGCACACTTGAGGCGCGAGGGGATGCACCAAACTCCAAGAAGTAGAGTCCAGCCCTTCCTTGATCTGACCAAACGATATACGAGCAGTCCACCCCAAACTCCTGAGCGCGGTCTCTGATCAAGTAGCCGAGACTGTTCTTTGGAAGTTTTGAGACCCACGCGCTCTTCATCCCGAAGCGGGTTACACCAACCGCCACATTCAGTTCTGCACCACCCACATTGAGATCAAGACTTCGGGTCTGCTCCAATCTCTGAAAATGGGGTGGTGAGAGCCTGACCATCGCCTCCCCAAACGTCACGACATCGTACATAAAGATTCCTCCCTCCTTTAAGGATTACATGGAAATTATCCTGTCATTCCCGCCTGCCTGCGGTAGGCAGGTGAAAACGCCTGCCCGCCGGTAGGCAGGGGAATCCAGAAACTAATAGATCCCTGCTTTCGCAGGGACGACGTCTGGATTCCTGCTGGAGTTTATCCCGTACTTGATACGGGGCAGGAATGACGAGAATGTGCCAAACAATTTGTAAAACGCAGTTCTCAGATTCATAACTTATAACTCTTAACTCTTAACTCTTAACTCCTAACTCCTGACTGTTTCTTTTAGTACTTTCTTGTAGTACTTATCATAAACCGCACATCCCACCTCCTTTTGAGTTCTGAGAAGAATGCTGCAGCCTCCACAAGCGGTACAGAAATTGATTTGATCTATATTTCCGGCAAGAATTTTCCTTGCAAAAAGTGGATCGGCGAAGGATTGTCTTCCAATCCCCACCATATCAACATTGCCATCGTTCAGATTCTTCTCTGCCCAGTAGAGGAAACTCTTTTTCGAAGGATCAGGTTCTTTCAGATCGTTTTTTCCATCCCTCAGGTAAGTATACCCCGAACCGATCACAGGGATCTTGACCAGTTTCTTAACTGCCTTGGCCCACCCAAAATGTCGATAGACACCTTCTGGATAATTCTTTGTAGGTCTCACAATCTCAGGCGTGATAGCCGGTATGCCTGCTGAGACGTTGATATAATCCATTTCCATCTCTTCAACCATCTTGGCGAAGCGAAGAGGTTCCGTGATATCCTCCATGACCTCATCTGGACCTCCTGTACCAAATCCACCGGAGATCCCCTCGTAGACTGAATACCTCGTTCCAATCAGGAAGTCATCTCCTCCCACAGCCCTCTTTATCCTTTGGGTAGTCTCTTTAAAGAAGCGTGTTCGGTTCTCAAACCCTCCTCCAAAACGATCCGTCCTCGTATTGGCAGGTCGCAACATCTCCCCGCAGAGATATCCATGACAATGCTTGAAATCGATGCCATCCGCCCCCACCTGCTTCGAGATTATCGCAGCCTTGACAAATTGTTCTCCGATCTCTTCAATCTCTTCTTCGGTCAAAAGATGGATGGTTCGATCCTCAGTGGGATAGAGAGAGACGACCCTTGAGAAAGAGGAATTGCTGTGCCTTCCTGAATGATTGATCTGAAGGAGGATCAGAGATTCTCGATTGATCCCCTTCATCTCTTTCACGAGCTTCTCAAGACTCTCTGCATTTTCTTCGGAGATCTTCAACTGATTCTTTCTCGCCCGACTCTCATAGGTGATGGTGAGAGACTCGACGATGATGATCCCCGCTCCCCCCTCTGCGAGGTTTCGATATCGCTTCAAGGTAAGGTCTGTCGGGTTTCCATTTGAGTCGCCGTCATTACACTCCATGGGTTGGTTCACTATGCGGTTGGGTGCAATTTTCTTCCCGATCTTGATGGGTGAGGAGAGCATCTCCAGGGTCATTTTATTCTCCCATCGGTTGAAGATCTGATTTTACAGGTTGCCTCTTCCTTAGAACCATCTTGCTCATTCTGTTTTCGATGACAATGTATCTCCTCCACTCTGGATCCTTGACAGGTAGAGGGGAAAAATCTTCAAAATTGGCAAAGAAGAGGTGAGGCCCCCTCGACTCTCTACGCAAGAGAGCGGCCCTTAAGACCATCTTTGCCACGTCCATCAAGTTCTCGGTCTCTAAGACAAAAATCAGGCCATTTTCGTCCAAAGCGATCCCGTCTCTTCTTAAAGTTTGAAGGACTTTTAATCCGTCCTTTAATCCCTCTTCTGTTCTGACGATGCTGGCAAATTGGGAAGTAATGGATTGAATTTCTTTTCTAACCTCAGATGCTTTTCTCCCTTCGCTTAGGGTTTTCAGCTTCCTCAAATAGCGATTGATTTGATTGGAACTTACCCCCCGGCGGTTAATCGACCTTGCCTCCACTGCAGCCTCATGGCCGGCAATCCTTCCAAAGACCTGACCGTCCAATAGGGCATTTCCTCCGGGACGATTCGCGCCGTGCTGGCCGCCCGCACATTCTCCAGCTGCATATAAACCTCTGAGCGAGGTGCTTCCCTTCTCTCCAATTTTAACTCCGCCCTGAAAATGTTGAATGGCAGGAGCGATCTCAACCCTCTCTCCAGCATGGAGGTCTATCCCAGACTCTTTAAGCCATTCAATGGATTCGGGATTGATCTCGCTCAGACGGTGGAGCGGAGATTTACCTCTTCCCTCATCACCGATTTCTCTCTTGATCTCCTTTTTATATCTCTCCTGCCATTTCATTTCTAAATCTTGAAACCTAAAGCCTTTTGGATTAGCACTGTAATCCAGGAATATTCGATGCCCTTTTGCCATTTCTTTGAATACAGCTACATCAATGAGATGGGTTCTTTTTTCATTTGAAACAGGCCAGCTTGCCCCTTTCTCGAAAGCCAGATTGTAAATCTCCGCGAGAGGAGTATCTTGAGGAAAATAATTTTGCAAAAACTCTTGACCCTGCTCATTCAAAAATCTGGGCAATGCCCTCATCATGCTTCCCGAACAGGCCAACTTCGTTTTGACCGAAGAGAGGCCGATCTGGATAAATTCCATATTGACCAGCTCTGCTCCTGCCCGATAGGCCATGGCGTATCCATCGCCTGTCATACAGATTGGAAATACGTGAACTCCAAACGCTTCTCCTGCTCCTCCTGTTGCCAGAATCGTTGCCTTGCTTGAAAAGACTTTAAACCTTTTTCCAATCTCTTCCTCTCTTTCATCCAATCCAAAGGCACCGATCACTCTCCCTCGGAATTTGATAAGTTCTGACACCATGCAATGATTGATGATGGTGATATCTATTGAGGACGCTTTCTTGAACAAAACCTCTTCAATATGATTGGCTGTCCTTGGCCCTGTATAACATGCTCTCGCATATTCAGATCCATCCGTGATGAACTGGTTTGCTTGGCCATTCTCTTTCTTAATAAAAGGAACGCCCAGACGGTCTAGGTATTCGAATGCCTCCTTAGATTCCTTGGCCAGGATTGCAGCTAAATCGCCGTCCGACACATATCCACCGATTCGATAAATATCCTCAGCATGATACTTCCAGTTATCCGGTCCCCCAGGCTCTGTATAAGGAAGCGTGGCGTGAAAGGCCATTCTGTCAGAACAGGCGGTTGCCGTAACGCCAGATTTGCCCGCGATACCTTTTGAGATGAGAACGATCTTCCCCTTTTTGAGGGTCTCTTTTGCTTCAATAGCTGCCCTCAGGCCAGCGCCACCAGCACCGATCACTAAGACATCGCACTTGATGTATTCCATCTTCGCTTTTTTTAAAATCCCTCCCGCCCTCCCTTTGCTAAAGGGAGGAGATTATTTTCCCCCTTTAATAAAGCGGGATGGAAGGGGATTCTTCATTCATCCGTGTGGTAACAATACTGCTTTCACGGCTTGCTTGGTCTTCATCACCCGAATAGCATCGTTGGCCCCTTCCAAGGGAAAACGATGGGTGATCAGTTTTGTAAAATCCTGAAGTCGATTCAAGATCAACTGCAAAGCCATGTGGGTATGTCGAACCTCACTTACCCATACTCCCTGAAGCCTTAGGTTTTTCCGTCCAATATCGTGAAAGCAATCGAGCTCTATCGTTCCATGTGGTTCTGCGAAGCCTGCCGACACACAGGCACCGCCTGTCCTGGTTAATGAAATGCTTTCCTCCATTGCATCGAGTTCCCCAGCCATCTCAAAAGCCACATCCACTCCCCGGCCTTGGGTCACCTCCATCACTGCTTCTTTCCGTTCTTCCTTAGATAGCTTGTGGCGATTCAATGGGAGTGTTGCCCCAAAGGTTCTGCACATGTTGAGCCTCTCCTCCGTTCCACCAATTGCTATAATGTGGGAGGCTCCGAAGGACCTCGCAAAGGCTGTAGCAAATATTCCAAGAGGGCCCACTCCCAGGACTAAGACCGAATCCCCGGATTCCATTCTGGAGAGATCAAAGGCATGAGCTGCCGTTGCACCCGAACAAGAGGCAGGGACCAATACTTGGAGATTGATGACAGGATCGATCTTAAAAAAATCGGTCTTCCTGACGAGAAGTAGGTATTCGGCATAATTTCCAGTAAGATAAGGAGGCTCTGCGCAGGTCGTATGGATACCGTAAACCCATCGCTCAGGGCAGAGGGATGGTTCCATCTTCACCTTGCAGAAGTAGCAATGACCGCACGTCACCCCTCTGTTCCAGAGGACCTTGTCTCCAACCTTTAAAAGAGCGCCATAGACATCACGTTTCTCTCCCTCAATCTCAACGATCTCTCCAACCCCTTCGTGGCCGAGGATCATGGGAAGTCGGGTACGGGGATCTCTGCCTTCCCACATATGGACGTCAGAGCCGCACACCCC